>MDTB01222208.1_pt1 | contig 18664 bp, 18 predicted proteins | sample 811161 | NCBI WGS metagenome assembly MDTB01 (sample SAMN05326650, study PRJNA326480) | marine metagenome | isolation source: seawater | place: Mediterranean Sea | collected 2009
CAACAATAGTATTTCCATCATAAGATAAACTAACAGAAAAGCCACCCGTTGTAATATTAGAACCTTTCTGCGGCCAAGTGTTTGTACCTGAATCATATTCAAAAACCTGCGTTGTATGTGGGTCGGGGTTTGAGGTTGTTAAGTGGTTCGCATTTCCAACAGCTACAGTATTGCCATCTCCGCTGAAAGACATATTTGCGGCTCTATCACCCCCACCGGCATCAAGATACGCATTAGATGCGTGTAATACAGTGCCACTCGGTGCAGTGCCTTTATCTACATAATTATTACCATCCCATTCTTTTATTAAAATATCGTGATTCCAACTCGCGTTCGGGAAGTTACCATTTTCCTCTTGTGTAATAGCAATTCTCAAACCATCATCACTTAAACTAATTTGGTAACCAAAACGATAATGTACGTTAGGGGTGGCACTATAAGGATCCATGAGTTCTTTAAGAACCCACGCACCAGTTCCGTTGTTCCAATTGTATACATGTACCCTACCTCGTGTGTAGTATGGCCATGTTCCAGTTACGGGAACATTGTCGCTTGAATAAGCTATTATTGTCCCATCATAATTTATACTAACAGAAGTAGTATCAACACTAGTAAATATACCATTACTACCTTTTACACTCCAAGTACCCCCGCTATACTCGTGTACTCTTACCTGGCCAATTTCATTCAACACCCCATGCCCTCCGGAAATTATAATGTTCCCATCGCCATTTATATCAATTACTTGACCTATATAGTACTGATTGGTAGCGATAGGTCCTACTCCACCATTGGGAGAACTTGTAGTTTGACCGCCTATCTCTGACCATGACGAAGTTGCCGAGTTCCAATCATAAACCAGTACGCGTCCTGCCGGGTAGCTGCTCATGGCAAATGAGTATTCTGGTGCACCAGCAATCATTCTGGTACCATCATAATTTAAAGCTACTGTTCTTCCTAATCTTTCGCCGCCGCCGGTGCTTGTGGTGTTACTAAATATATCTGCTCCAGCTCTACTCCATTCTAAAGTCGTTCCAGTCATATTAGGATCGGTGTATAAGTTAAACCCAGTTCCCAATGTAGTTCCACTACGGCTTAAAGATAAAGAATATGACGTGTGTGTATTATTTTCGCTAAGCTGGCGTATTTTATCCCAAGAAGACGCGCTGGCATTCCATTTGTAATGTTTTATCCGAGGATAATAATTACCTACTATATTTGATGCCCCAACTATAAGTTCATCACCATCATCATTAAATTCTATTTTATACCCTAAACCTTCGTTTGTAATAGTACTCTTAATATCGCCACCTTTCTGCGACCAACTAGTGGTGGGCGCATCATATTCAAATACTTTTACAATACCCTTGGAAGAATCAAACGTGATGTCACTTACGGCAGCAATAGTACCATTGCTATTAATAGCGACATCTGTTATATTACTCAGTGAACTATCATTCGGTATATTCGAACCTGTCTGGTTCCAAGCGGCTGAGAACGAATCCCATTCAAATACCCGCGCATAACCATTATCTGCCATTCCACAAATAACCGTGGTACCCACGCCATCTATATCAATACCACTAAGACCAGCCTTCGAACCACTAACAATATTGGTAGCCATATCATTCCAAGAGGAGCCACTATAAAACCACCCTCTTACTATACCATTACCAGTGGTGTCAGCGGCTCCTACTACAACAATAGTGCTATTTTGGTTTATTTTAACTGCCATACCTAATTTGTATTCTGCTGCAGCGCCAGTCAGGTCACCTCCTTTTTGAACCCAGAGCCCGCTCGCAGTAGTTGAAGTATTATCAGTTTCATATATTCGTACTAATCCTTCATTTGCGAATCCACCAGTATAATTAATCCCAGAAATAGCAACTACATTTCCTCCCGAGTCTAAACTCACGTTACTACCAAACAAAGAATTGGCAGGACCAGTAATATTAGGTCCTGTTTGGGACCAGACTACACCATTCCAATAATACATTTGGACGTAATCTTGTCCGGAACTACCTATAGCCATCGCATTACCAGAATTATTAAAACTAATAGAACTACCAAATTGCCCTCCGGCAATGGGCGGGCCGATAAGGGTTCCTCCTAATTGATTCCAATTTTGTGTTAGTTGTGGATTAAATTGAGATACAGGTAAAGCAGAATCCCACGTATCTGAACCTAGTAGTTTTTTATTAATTAGATAGCCCGTCCACCCTGTACGCGTAGAAGTTGTTATCTTTGCCCCCGCGGAGGAGCCGGGGACTAGAGTAAATGCCGGATTGTCGTGGTGTGGATAAACTTTATATTCTCCATAATCGGAAGCGGGATTTGTTGAAGAGAGATTATAATAATCAAAACGACCCCGTTTAGCCCCACGAATGACGTATTTATCAGTTCCTGTAGAAGTATCTTGATAATATACTTTACCATCGGCATCTCCGGGTCCAGCGGAATTTAAAATAACTAATACATCATCGACGTTATCAAAATAAAACTCACGTGAACCAGGCCAAGTTATAGGTCTTATATTATTATTTTGACCCCATCCCGACGGATCCGCTATTAACATACTAAAACCACCATACCTAAAATAATTGTTTTGACCGTGAACATCCTGCCAGGAACCACCGTCGGCAAACGGAACAACGTGTTCTCCTGATGGATCCATTACAATCGTACCTGAAGTTATAAACGCGTTTTGCGTTGCTGCCTCGCAAATATAGGGCCACGAGCCCCGTGGGCCAAACCAAGTATGCGTATCCGGTGATGTTGGAACTTCAGGTAGAGTTATAACAATGTCTCCATCTATACGGGCTGATACTAAGCTGCCTATTAATATATCGTTTGTTATTGTCAACGTATCTCCGGCGCGAAAACCTTCTGCTGTGGTGAAGGCGTCGAACGTTATCTCACAATTATCTCTTACGTTATCACCAGTAACGGCGCCAACGACTGGTACAATTAGAAGCCAGTCGAGCGTTCCCGCCTTACCGTTACCACTCGTCTTGGGTTGAATATAGTCAACGGTCGGGAGTACTGTAAAATTGGGATTCTGGGTTATATAACTAAAAGGACCTGGCGAGGCGGCGTTAGTATTTAACTTCTGGCCCATAAGACCTGGTCCATCAGGAGAAACACGCAGGGCTGTTGTGGTGCTGGTAATAATGGCCATTTTTCCATCTGGTACTGTAAATTCACCACTTGGACCTGTAATAGTTGTACTAGTAACTCCAGCCTGTGTTGTATATGTGCCTGCTGACAAAGATAAATCTGGACCCCCACTTCCATCGCTATCGTGAACCACGCAATATCCCACTCCGCTGTAGGGGTTCCTAAAATTTGCGTGTGAATAATTTGTCGAGGGAATAATAACACCAAATTCATCTGTAGCTAAACATTCAGTGTTCCTTATGTTAGGTAACTGTAAATTACAGCCTATTTCTACATCGCGAATTCTGTTGACGAATGACGTGGTACCAGGATGAAAATTCTTATCACCGAAACGACTCATTGTTACTTTATATATAAGAAGGTATTTTATTTCGTTGAAATTAAACTACGTTGGTTCATAATAAACACTTACTTGTTGTGGATGATCGTAACCAAGACCAATTTGGTTCATATATTTATTGGAGACCGTATATCCGGTAAAACCACAATTTTTATGTCCCACACCACCAAATTCTACTCTAACATTTTGGTCTACCAAAGTTTGACCGGGATGGTCTCGCGACTCTTGGTCTTTTATCCATGAACCTGTCGTGCCCATTGTAGTTTTTTTTGTCAATCCGCCACAGGGCCTCCGGATAACATAAGAAGGCGACCAAAATAAACCACTTGGATCTGATATATAGGGGAATGACAGAAGATTATTGGCATCATTATTGGCTGCATTTGTTACAACTAACGGATTAGTAGACATATCAAACCCGATGTAGTCTAATAAAGAATTCGCTGTTGAACCCGCGTCAAATGTTACATCATTTACAGTATAATTTCTCAAAGCAATTTTGCCAGTTTTATCATACCACCATTTATAAGCGGGAGATGGGTCGTCCGGGGTGGAAGACGGGGGCGTCAGTTCGAGCGTACTGTCTGTATAATATGGCACGGGAGGTGTTGAGCCCGCATCTGCTCTCCTCCACCCCGCCCTTAATGGTTTGGTGTTATCATCAATAATATCATTCATAGCACCGACTAAACCAGACGCATCAATGCTAATAGGGTGTCCTATGGTACCCGAGGCAGTAGGACCTTTATTTATTTGACCCCACAAAGAATATTCACCAGGTGGCACATTACCAGAAAAGGGAGTACCATTATAAGTTCCAGATAGCGCATTATTGGTATCATCAATAGTGAACATAACCCCACTTAGGTCGGGAAGCTGCCACTGACGTTTACCGGTTACGTATCCGGAAGCATCGCCACCGCTGCTAGTTATTACTAAAGTTTTAGCATCGGGGACGTCGTAATAATGTTTCGTACAGGTTACGGGCGTTATTTCGGGATTTTCCCCCTTATCGTATAACATCCCAGAAAAACACAACTTATCATACCCATTACCGAGAGAGCCCCCGCGCTGTGCTAAATTTACATTTTCGCCTGGTTCAGTACAACCGTGATACCCAGACGGATCAAAAATAACGCGCTTACCGCTATCTATTACTGCCAACATAGAATCAACCCGCGATACGCGACCCCAATGCCCCCCTGGATAAGATGTTATCCATGGCGTCTGCGGAGGAACCGGTCCACCCCAACCACTAGTATCAAAGCAAGCTAGGGCAGACGGTGCTTTTGTGACTACTAAAACTTTATCGTCTGGAACTGTATATTGATACGGTTTAAACCAAGCGACAGGGTTTTGGGAAAGATGTAAATTACCGGCAGACATAGAACCCGTATTACTAGAATCGCTAACGTGAAGAACGGGGGTTCCGGATCTTATAGAAAAAGGGTTGCGTAGAGATGTACTAGTAGCGACATCATGTTTAACTATACCTTCGTCGTCAGTTAGCAAAATATTAGCATTTTTATGTTCATTGATAATAAGTTTATCGTATATATTTGGATTTCGGGACGTACCACGAACAAATGGCCTCTTCATCACTATGGTCTTTACCTACAGCAGTCATTTTATTTTGGTAAATATTATAACCGCGGTAATAATTTACTTTTATGGCCTATCCTTACGACACCAACAGCAAAAGCAATAGCGAGACCTCCCCAAAGACCGGCCCCAGCGGTGTCGAAGAATGGTTGAAGACTTGGGCCAAATATTTTAAAACGTTCTATCAATATATCAGCTATGTACCCGACTATAAAGGCGCTGACAATTTCCCGGGCAGGCCCGGTGAATGCAAATAGGGGTGCTATTTCTATAGCTATAGCTCCTACAATAGCGGTGGTTATACCGGCATAAATAGCGGCGACAATTGGGCAATGGGCTTCAAAATAAGGTAGTAGAGCTTTAATCTCGGCTCCTACTTTTTCCTCGGGAAGTCGGGATAATTCGTTGAGGGCTATATCGGCGAAAAAACCTACGAAAAATAGTTCACGGTAGATCATATTGTTACAAATAAACCAATATATTATTCGCTCCCGTCATCGAGTTCAGGAACCGTAGATGCTAGACCTAATAATAACCTCGTTTTAACAGTTACAAATATATCGCTCATAAAATCCAAAGCGCTACGATATCTATCGTATATACCCATAATAAAACCAATGTGGGAATCCATATTATCTGTACTATTTTTCATACCGATTATGATTTCACGAAGGTCACCTATTTCTCGGCGAAGTTCGCGAATTTCTTGTACATAATTTTCATCGGTACTTGGTACAGTAGATTCCGCCATTTATTTTAATAAATACTTTTATTTTCCCTTCTTTAACTCAACATCTGTTGTATTCCAGTTATATCACCATCATCGGCCATTTTCTTTAATTCCTTCTTTATTTCATTTATCTGTTTAACAGTACGTTTTAGGGCAACACCCAATAACAAAGCTATATACAAAAACCCTATAAATAAAGCTCGCCATAACCACTTCGAGACCAATCTAAACACATCCCAAGATAGTAATACTAAAATAACTGTTAATATGATACTGGCAATACCAGCATCTACAATAAAATAACCACCTGGTGTTGGTAGTTTTACATCTTCTGATACAATATTTGGTACATTATTAGACATATTGGTCGCCTGATATTATTAATATACATAGATTATTTTACTGCCCAACCTCCGGATATGGCAACCAAAGATTGTCATCCGCACTAAATCCTAAAAATGAACCATCTTCTACCTGGTCTACCAGTTCGACATCTACCAGATCATTTAGGGTCATAGTATCTAACCGCTTTTTCAAGTCTTCATTCTCGGTTTTAAGTTCTGTAACAGAAGTTTCCAATTGTACCAAACGTTCTAGTAATAAATTATATGCTCCCGCGTCACTGCCATCTTGTGGTGGAGGAGGTGGTAAAATGGTTCTAGTTAGTATTTCGGTTCCTCCTATATTATGGCGTCCGGTAACCTTAAGATTTGAAACGTGCAGGGTGCCAATGGAAGCTTCGCTAAAAACCGCCTTTCTATTCATCGCGCGTGTTGTCACTGTTAATAAAGGGTTTGAAGATTAATATTATTATTTAAACGAATATATTGTTTATTGATAAATGGAACACCGAGTTAATATTTTAGTTTTTGGGTTGACCCGAAGTTTAATTCATACTATGAAATCTATCGAAATAAATATCATAGAACCATTAAATGATGCGCGTATGACATGGCACATTTATCTTCACACATATAATCTTGCAAAAATAACCAATTCACGTTCCCAAGAACAAGAAGTCCCTCTATTGTGGGAAAGAGATATAGACAGAATAAAATACCCAAATAAAACAGTGAAAATCGATTCCCAAGAAGAATTTTTACAAACAATTAATATAACCGACTATACTACACACGGCGACCCCTGGCCAGATCAAGATGAGATACCATACCAAAGTTTGAGAAATTTACTATGCCAATTAAACAGTTTGCGTTGTGTAACACAAATGGCTTGCGAAGATACAAATGCGGGTAATGTGTTTTTATTTATTCGACCGGATCTTATGTATATAGACCCCATTGATACCACCTTGATAGAACATTGCGAAAAGGCGCATAATAAAAAACATAATATGGTATTTACCCCCCATTGGGGAAAATGGGGCGGCTTAAATGATAGAATTGCCTGTGCTAACACGGAAGCCGCTAAATTGTATGGTTTTAGAATTGATGAAGCTCTAGCATTCTCTCGCAGGTGCCCTTTACACAGTGAAAAATATCTCGCTTATATTCTTCGTAAATGTGTTTGTAGGGAAATGAAAATTAGGGCTTGTCGCGTTCGCGCTAATGGAAATATTTCAGGACTAGATTGTCAAACTCATCGTATAACTAGGGAAACCATACAGACATTTTTGGACTAATAGGTACCACCCGGGAACCTTCGGGGAGATTATAATTATGCGGAATTTTTATAGCCACCATACGAAAGCGGTCGCGAACTTCCAATATGATTTGTTTTACATTAATACTATCCAAGTACAACTCCGTAGTACCACCTTTGCGGTCATACCCCGGACCTCCCCACGGCGGGTCAAGATACAGGATATCGCACGTACCCTGGCTCATTCTAAAGCTCAGGTTCTGGGTTACAATGTTACCCAACCCATATACATTTATATTATTTACAAGGTTTCCGTATCTAATAGGATCTGTTTCCCACGCAAACACTTGTTGGGCATACATCGCAAACTGTATGGTATCGCCGCCCACGCAAGCTGTGCCATCGCAAACTGTAGCCGGCCATCCCGGGGGTCCGGGGAATAGATGGTTGTAGTAACCGACTATAGTACTGTGAAGTTTTCCAGCATCTTGGGGGCGAGTGATACTATATTTACCAACTTTATCTATTTGGAGCGCGGACCAATTGAGACCGGGTAGGGATGGGAAGAATGCGGTATTCTCGTGCTTACGAAAGATGAAGGTCTTGAATACTCCGCAGAATTGTTCTTCTTCCGGCTGAAGGAAGAAGTTACCGCGTTCGCTATATTCAAGAAACGGCTTATGTTCAAGCAACTCGAAACCATAAGACTCCATCGTCATCCGGATATCATTCCAGTTCACTGGATATTCCACACTAGTACCGAACTCATTAAAGTAACTCGTGTCACCAGAAGAACCGAAGTCGGCGAAGAACTTAATCCTGGGTTTACCTTGGCTGGAATCTTCCTCTAGTTTGAGAAAGCCGTTATCAAATTTTGTATTTTGACCAAGCAGTTTCAGTATCTCGCTACCATCGGGAAATGTTCCAATGAAAGTACCACCGGGTTTAACCAATTGAGCCACGGAACCAAGAAATCGACCCAACACTTCGGGCGTTTCACACATATATTGAATCGCAAACTGAATAGACACCGTATCATATGCCCAAGATGACTTTGGGAACATTTCAAGCAACTTGGCAGGAATACCAGGCTCTTTATCGCACAAGTTCATCTGTCCAAAATCAACTCGCAACCCCGGGGTACGTGTGTTACGATTTCGTTCACGAGCCTCATCTATTGCGTTTGGGTCATAGTCAACTGCTACAACGTTGGTGTAGCCCGTAGTTTTCCATTTATGTAGGTCTCCGCCCCTACCACAAGAAAGTTCAAGCAACGTCTTCCGGCGAAAACGCTCCTTCTTACTCGGTGTTTTGGTTGGTGCGAAGTCATCTTCAAGTCCGGCGAATGAGTAACCGCGGTCGTACAGGCCAGTCTTTATCAAGTTGTGGAACTTTCGTACATCTTGATGACGTGGTCTTGACTTGATAGCATTCTCGCGTTTTACTGCCCGTTCCTTCTTAGCCAATACGGGTTCGTAATTCTTAACAGCACGTTGGGTTTGAGCAATCTCTTGTGCGTTGGCCTTGCGGGCCATATCCATTTGGCTGAACCCCTTGATGGGGCTAAGTTCTTCTTCAATATCAAAGTTGAATTGAGCCATGTTGGTTCTTGTTTAACAATAAACAGCCTTAAAACTTTAAGACAACGTTCCGTGGTATTTTTAGCCGGGGGAACGTTGTTCTAAATTTTTTACTAGGTGTCATTGTGTAAATCTTCATAATATCTAATCCACTGATCATTATATTTTTCAACAAAATGCTTGAGGTCTTCATCATCAACGAGTTCACAATCATCAATAGTTTGGGCTATAGCACCCTTATTGTCTCGACAGTTCCACACATCTTCTTCATCCAGGTCATCAAGACCCGGCCATATCATTTCATCGTAGTTATTTGTGCGTCTTGTATCATCCATAATAAAGTCGTCTGAACTTGATGGTGTATAATCTGCCGGGTCATCTTCTGGATCATAGGCAATAGTACTCAACCGGTTATACCTGGAAGATGAGATGTGGGACCCTGGTACAAAAAAGGCCGAAGTTGACATTATCGAAATAAAAATAAAGAAGAGCATTGTGCGTGTGTGTGGGGAATTAAATATAAATAGCGGGGCTTTTTTAAGTTTAATTACTGTAAGCTAATCCACCGCGTCCGCTTACAATCTTAAGAACGTTGTAGCTTACGGCATGAACATACACGTATAGTTTCTGGCTCGAGTCCCAAGGTGTCGCATCAAGAGTCACGGTACCCGAATTCTGGTTGTAGCCGCCCCCAGACGCATAATAAGCCTTTATGATATCACCTTGCCCGCCAGGGGGAGCCGCAGAGCCCAGCACAGTGTAATCTACATCTTTGACCCACGCCTTAAGATTGATATCTAAATAAGCATTATCTATACGAGAAAAGTTACAGGTGCCAGATGGCTGGTATTCTTCAGGGCGAAGCGCAAAACTGTAACAGTATACTGGTACGGATGGTGCGCCAGTGTGGTGCTGGTATGGTTGTACGCGACGGAAATATCTAGAGTCCCTTTTGGTGAAACGGTCGTGACCATTTATTTGTAACTTAGCGTCTTTCAACCATTCGTGAATTGACGTGCTGTCCTCTCTTTGAGCGAAGTCTCCCCATTCGGTGAGGGATGGGCCAGTATAACCCTGATCGGTATGTTCTGGTGCTTCAAGAACCCATACTAATTCTTTTACGGGGTGGTTGAAATTTAGACGAGTGCGATGGTTGAAACTAGTGATTGTATCTTTTCCTTGTATTTGTAATTGGTCGATAAGATACTCGTGCGACATTTGAGAAAAACGTTTGCGTTCTTCGGTATCTAAATAAATGTAATCTACATAAAGTTTGGCATCAAGAGTAGAAGATGTAGCAGTATTTAATTCGCCAAACCACGTAGTTGCGTCTGCGACAGTGCTAGCCACAGTACCAACAGTAAAAGTGCTGGCGTAGCCATCGTTAGGATCATTAAGCCAAGTTGCGTCCCAGGCGCCCGCTGCAGGGGCTTTTACTAATTTTTTGAGTTCCTCGAAGTTGAATACAATCTTAACCTCGTGGTATTGTAGAGCAATAAGAGGTAAGGCTAATCCGGGGTTCCTATTGAACCAAAACTGTAAAGGAATAAACATTTTTATTCTTTTTCCAGCGCCCGCTCCACCAAGATCGCCAACCATTTCCTTATATACAGCCTGCATAGACTCATCGTGAGTTAGCTGATCCCAGATTTCTAACCACCTTCCTGTGTGTTCGTCGATGGTATCGCCTCCTAGATTTACGCGAACGTTTTTAATTAAACGGTGACCTACACCGTCAATCCACGACCATCCTGAAGGGCAGGCAGGTAGATTGACTTCTAAGTACATAGAGCTTACGAGATCTCCGTTCCTGGAAATAGTGGTGGAGACATCGTTTTTACCGAAATTCGCTTTGCTTGAAAACTGCTGTTGAATAGATTCCATCGAGAAATTGGTATGCCGACGGTATACTACTTTGAAAAATGTGATTTGTGGATCACCGGTTAGGTATACATCTTGGGCACCGTATGCTGCAATTTGGAGAAGACCGCCTCCCATAGTTAATTGGTTTTAATTAATACACAGATTTATTTTTTATATTAAAATACATAAGCGTTCGCTTTTTTTAACTTATTATGTTGTCTTCTTAATAAGATGACAACCTTTAGTAATAAATTGCTTTATAGCAAGGGTCACTTAGATCATCATAGCATAGTTTTAAAAGGCTCTGCTACGGAGACTGACATTACATTTAAATTTAAGGACCCAATACAGAATGTCGTAGCGGTAGAAGCTGTTCAGGGAATGTTAACTACTAGCGCTGGACTTGGGGATACTTGGGTTTATATTAGATGCCCTTTAACTGAAAGAAGATTAGAGGGTAAATATGGTACAGAATTTGATATTCCTCTAGCCTTGATAAAAACAAATTATCCATTTGCGCTAAATCATAATACTAGGTATTTTTCAAAACCTAAAGATTCAATAAATGAATTAAGTTTGAGTTTCGAATTAGCAACCAGCGCCGGAGGAAATACACTTTCATTAAGTGCTCCTTGGATAATACAACTCGAAATAACAACTGTTAGAATAGCTACACATACCGATTGGCGAAATATACCGGAAAAGGCAGAAGGAGAAGATTCCAAATTCGATAAAACACTAGACGCAATTGAACCTACAACGGCCCTTCGTCCCGAAAAATTTCAGGAAAACGGTATGAAAAAGAAAAAGAAAAAAAAGACTTCCATAGATTCCCCGGCGCGCGAATCAAAATCATCCAGTTCGCATAATTCAAAAAAAATACCCCAACCTAAAAATGCTTCAAGTTCATTGGGAAGTTCTGTGGTTAAAGGAACGATAGGCGTTTTAGCAACAGGGACGGCTCTAGCGCTAGGTTTAAAATTTAAATAATGTGTATATTTTACGATTTATAACAACAACGACGCCACCATAATACACAACATCTAATAAACCACGGTAACGGGATAGAATGTATCTTACCGCTGACTTCTTTTCGTTCTAATAAAACTACATATCCATTCTCGAGATCGTCTAGTTGGTCTAGACCCTTTGAATAAACTTGCTCTTCCGGGTCGGGTGTCGTTTGTAATGCAGAATAATAGGGTTCGTGCATATATTTGAATAAAAGAATATTGTATATTATAAATGCACGATTTCAAATACTGTATTTGGGCTTGTTTAGATCAAGAACACCCTTGGAATTATTATAATTTTGCCTCTAAATACGGGCTACACATAACAATCGATAGCCATCTAGCCACGCTAGATACTGCTATAACCACTTTTAATGATATTATAAAAAATGTAAATACCATTAAAATAGGTTTAGATGCTATGAACCCCGTCGTATGTTGGGAACCCGACTTTAACGCCTTGTATTTTCGTAGTTATGTTATACCGTGGTCCCAAGAACCTTGGTGGTGGCCAAAAGATGCCCACGTAAGTTTCTCTTATTCATACGGTCCTAGAAAACTGAGAGGTTTAAATGAAGTTTGGTATATTCAAAAATCTATATTCAAACATAATACCGCAGATATAAACAGGATCAAATTAGTTCGTTGTACCGGCGATTTTGATAAACACTGGTTTGTAATTCGAGAACATAAAATAAGCTAAACCATCACGGTACGACGACTCTGATAGCGAAATAATTCCGGCCCACGGAGACCCTCCCCGTAAAATCTAAGAACATGGCCACGGAGACCTGGGCGGCTCCGGGGCGCTCTCAATACAAGGATACGGTAAATTGTTCGACCTGGTTCTTGTTGATTAATACCGAAAGGTATTTCTACTACTCTACCAGTTACATTAGGCCAGCGCCGAATACCAACGTATTGACCTACCTCAAATATTGGCCACTGTAATTGGTAAGCCCGACGCTCGCCCCGCGGCGAACTACCGAAATGTGAAGCTCTATAAATTTTGTATAAGCGTTCTACTTGCCGGGATGTCCATTTTTTGCGAGTATCGCGGATTTTTTTTAATTCGTTTTGGGTTATTCTCATACTTAATATAAAACGCGATATTAATCGCGCCGCTTTTTCTAATTTTCCAAGTTTTCTATTTTTTATTTTGTCCCTTTTATTTACACCGCAACCTGGGCCAAGTCCTCGCGCCACAAGTCGTGCGGCACCTTACCCCGCAATTCCGCATAGGTAGCCTTCAACTTTTCAATTTCAGCCCGAAGAGCTGCCACTTTTTCTTCGCTCATACTTACCATCCGCATATCGAGTAGGTATGAGAAGTTGTTTGTATCGTAATATCCATTACCGCGGAGGTGCTCGATAATTTCATCACGTTTCATCTTCATCATATTGAGCTTTCCGCTCGATACCGCCTTTATGAACTTAATCTTAGATTCGGCCATTAGTATCTCGTGGTTCGTCCTCTTAACAAGATAGTCATAGCGCAACTTGTAGAAGTGGCTACGCACCCTGTAGAACTCCAACAGGATATCCACGGGCTCGCGCATATTCCTTATCTCGCCGCTAGGGCTAATCACGTGCATATTTGTAGCATTCAATGTACCGGTGAGCTTGAGGAAGCTTTCCAACGCATTTTCGGCTTCGCTCTCTTCGAATGCGTCGAGAACGCCGCGGTCGAATAGCACATTGATTTTTATAGTCTTTTCACTCGAGTAGTCGTCGTACCTCATAATCTTACCCTCGGTTTCCAACTTCTTGAGAAACTCAATGTAGTCGTCCGTCCAGGTACCAATAGGCAACTCGGTGATTACTATACTATTCGTACCAGTCTTATTCCAGCACCCCACAGTAAGCCACTTGTTGCGCTCTTTTTCGTAAATGTCACCGGTGAAACCGCGATACCAGGGCACAAGTGTTTTTAACTTTGCCTCTTCGGCATCACCTTCCGCGGCCATAAGGCGTAAGAGGTTATCACGGAGGTCCGCGGGGTTGAAACAGGGGCACTCCGTACTGAAGCCTGTAGCAATACCCTTGAAACCATTCACCAGCGCCATTGGTAGAATGGGTACGTAATATGACGGTTCGATAGACTGGCCATCATCGTCTAGGTAGTTTAGACTAATGTTATCATTCGCATCGAACATAGTCCGGCACCCATCACTCAGGTGGGTGAAGATATACCTAGGTGAAGCCGAGTCCTTTCCACCTTTAATACGAGTACCGAATTGGCCCGCGGGGTGTAGAAGGTTGATATTCTTGGCACCCACAAAGTCTTGGGCCATACCGATAATCGTTTCATTTAGGCTCATCTCACCGTGGTGGTATGCCGCGTGCTCGCTAATGTAACCGGCAAGCTGGGCTACTTTTATTTCCTTGGTAAGGTTACGTTTGAAACAGCCGAAGAGTACTTTTCGCTGGGATGGTTTGAGGCCATCTACCACACTTGGGATAGCGCGGCGTACGGCGGTATTGGCAAAGATAACCAGTTCTTGGTCAACGAACCGGGATGTGGGAAAGTGACGGTTTTTGTAGTCAATTTCCTGCGGGTTAGCCAACGATTCGCGGATCCAGTCCTTGCGTACGTCGGCGTAGTTTTTGGCGTCACCAAAGGCTTTCACAATGGCCTTGGTATCCGCCGGTTTGGTAATTTGGTAATCGAGGACCTGCATCTTCTTGAAGTATTCCTTTGCTTCCGCAGAAGTGCTAGTACCCAATCCCTTGTAATACTTAACATTCCACCCGTGTCCGCCTTGGGTATCCTGTTTCCATTTATTGTAATCCGCAGTGTTGTAGAACTCAATGGTATCCCGACCCTTTCTTGCTTTCACAATAGGGGTCAGCATAGCGGTGATGAAACCGCGAACCGCGAGCAGTTCTGGCCAACAGCTGTGGATGAAGTTCATTAGGAGACCCTTAATATGGAAACCGTCATCATCCTGGTCGGTCATCACCATGACCCGACCGTAACGAAGCCCGGTTATGCCGTTCGTGTATGTCTTGCCAAACTGTAGGCCCAGAATGCGCACGATGGCTTGTATCTCCACGTTGTCCGCCAATTTCTTAGGGGTGACGTCCCGCGTATTCAACAATTTACCCTTCAGTGGAAACACTCCGTAGTAATCACGCATCTTCGACTCGAGACCAGAGATAGCCATAGACTTCGCCGAGTCTCCCTCTGTAAGAATAAGCGTACACCTCTGGACCTCGCTAGGATTTCCAGCTTTATTCGCATCATTCAACTTCGGGATGTCAGTAAGTCGTCCGCGCTTAGCCCTAGGCGTTTTCAACGCCTTGAGTTCACGCGCCTTGGCCGTAGCCAATATGGTATCCATAATACCGAGCTTCTCGACCTTCTTAGTGAACGCATCCTCCAGCGGCCACCGGCCCCGAAAGTCCTTCCAGGGCGTAATCAGTTGGTCCTTGCTCTGGCTACTAAACTTTGGGTTAGGCACCGTCGCGTTGACGAAGACCATCAGTTGTGCTTCCACCAGCTTACCCGGGACCGTAAGGTCTTTGTGTTTTCCAGCCAAGTTTTCACCTATCTTTTTACAGAGTGGGCGAACCACGAGGTCAACGTGGGTGCCACCGTCTCGTGTGTGGCAACCGTTTACTGTGGAAATTTGCATGAAGTCATCGAACGGGTTCGCGGCTATGCAGACTTGGAAATCGTCCACTTCACCGTAAACCCGAGGTACTGCCTTCTTGTCCTTTCCAAGAAATATGTTGGTGTAGTCCTCGAACGACTTGACTGGAATCTTGGCCCCGTTAAAGCTAACGCTAACCCTGCTCCCACAGAGTGCGCTTATCTCCAGTGTGCGCTGGTACAATACGTCAATAGTTCTATTGGTACCGAGATTGGTCATACTGAACCGTTCCCAATCTGGCTTGGCTGTGATACGAACGTAGTTCTTGGCAGTCTTGGTCTTCTTGATCTTGGGTTCGCCGCGGATACTCATATTGTCGCGCCAAGCTTGCTGGTACTCACTGCCATCGTTGACAATGCGAACCTCGAACTCTTTGCTAAATATATTCACCGCCTTGGCCCCAATACCATTCGTACCAGCACCTTCACGCTGTTCGGTATCGTCGTAGTTAGAACTGGTAAGCATCTTACCGAATAGGAACTCCGGAAGCCAACAGTCTCCCGTAGCATGCTTCACCAACTGAATACCCCGCCCATTGTTTTCGACCGTAAACCCCGTGTCATCCGCAGTAACCTTGCACTCTGTGAGTGTTGTATCACGCTTGGCCTCATCGAGGACATTTGTGACCAACTCGTCGAACAGCTTGCATATACCGGGGTTGTACGGGATCTCCTGGAGAACCATCTTAGTCTTATCTTCGGTTGACATAATCCAACACGGTTTCTGTACATTGGCAATATCACCAATGTACATCCCCGAACGGTGGAGTACATGTTCCCTTGGAGTAAACGAACGGTACTGGTCTTCAACAGCACGCTTGGTAGTCTTAGTGGCTGGCATCTTTGTATATGTATTTGTACTAAGCACTATGCTTTTAAGCCTCTTCCCCGCACTTCCCTGGGGGGTACCCCGACGGTATTTTTCTCTCGTGTTGATGGTTCAACATCAAGCGATTGAGCAACGTTGGTTGGCCTCACGTAATATCTCTTGTAAGTTGCTTGTGTCACCCGATTCTATCTCGTAGTCAACCCTGAAACGGGTCCACTCGTTCTCGCTTTGATGTTGGGTTAGTTGTTCGAGGGGTGCGGCGTCTAGAAAACGTACAGCCTCGTGAGGTCGTATCTTAATAATGATCCATCGCGGACCGGGCATTTCACGAAGAGCCTGAAGTTCATTTTCAAAGCGTAGGTCGTCAATAACAACACCAACGCGTTCGCGGTGATTATCTTCGTGCTGGGCTACCTCATTCACACACCGGCGTGCGAAAACATTGATGTCTACAGAACGCATAGCATCACCCAAAGTTTGTAATAGTTGCCTATCCTTGTTCTCGGGATCCATCTCGTAATATTCTTGGGCCGCTTGCTTAAGGCCCGTGGCGAAACTGAATATTTTAAAATCAAAAGTGTCTCTTAACCATTTAGCGGTATGGCTTTTACCTGCGCCCATTTTACCCACAAATGCCACTCTGTTATATAACTGAGAAGAGAGTGGCATGTTATTTATTAATAACACTGCGAGAAAACTTTATATTAAAAGCGGACCCGGGGCCGTCTACCTTTTTCTCCATCTACTTATAGCATCATTCGCTAATTGATCGGCTAGTTCATTACCGGGATGTCCGGCATGACCTTTAATCCATTTTATTGTCCACGCCCCACCAAGTCCAAATAAAAGCTTCATAACCTGGGCATGAAGAGGCTTTATTCCTGGATGTTTAACTTTCCATTCACCATTAACTTGTTTCACGATAAGATTGCTATCCGTATGTAGAATAACCTTTTCGTGCTCCTGGATACCGGTCGCTAATACGTGCTCCAGAGCCTTTATTACTGCCGTGTATTCGGCTATGTTATTTGTTGTGCGGGCACCAACAAATTCGCTTATATTTATGGAGTCGGTGCTATCATATCTTTGTATAACAGCACCAGCGCCACCAGGTCCTGGGTTTCCTTGGCAGGCGCCATCGGTATAAATTGTTATTAGTCCTGACGATGATGACATATTCTGTTACTTATAAGCTTAGAAACTTTATATGTGTTTTTTTACAAACTCGTTCCACCCATCTACACTACGGTCTCCACCTTCCTGAACTATATGTTTACCACTATCCTTAACTAATACAACAGTGGGGAATGTCTTAATACCAAAACGTTCTACTAGTTCAGGCGCCTCGTCTACTTCGTAATTTATAGCGGGCACTCTACCCTTGGAAGTTTTTACACCACCTTGGCGTTCCAGAGCATCCCACGCCTTATCGGTATCTTCGGGTGACTTGGCTTTTATTTTAAGACAGTGGGGACACCAATTGGCCCAAAATAAAACTAGCTTATCACCTTCCCATTGATCAAATTGTTCGGTGACGTATGTGTTACGGAAACCCTCGAAACCTACGGCAAACCAGCATAGTATAAGAAATACTGTTAATATTCTGCGAATTAAACAAATTGACAGTTTCATATTATTTAATAATAGCGGCGATATTTTATCTCGATTATTAACATTAAACACCGTGAACGCCACCGCTTGCGCCCCCGTCGCCGTCGCGTCTAAAAATACCATCGTAAAGCGCCCTAAAAATTAGAGGTCTATAAGGTTAAATACACCCCAGGGCACCCGTAAAAAATCGTGATCCTTTTTAAGGCAGTAAAAATTCCAGACCCCAAGATGCTTACACAACTACTCAACCCGAACGCTCCAAATTGGAGTTACCGGGACGCCGATCGGCTCGAGGAGGCGAAGGCTATAGCTATAGACCAACTTGAACGGGGACACAACTCTCATTACGTACAAAACACATTTACCTATAACCTAATAAGGTACGGTGTCTATGCTACCGATAGTATGTGGTTGTACTTGATTATGTCTACACCAAGCAAATCATTTACAAAAAAATTTGTAAATGGTTTCAAGCATGAAGATGAAAATAGCACACAGGTTCTTGATGAAATATGCGACGTCCTTCACCATTAAAATATAGTAACTCACACAAAAATAATAAAAACAATAAAAAACTAGAATAAAACCCTTTTTTAATCTAGTTGTTTATTAAATACAATGGAGACAATTGATTACGTTTATATAACAACCATTTATATTTTAGG
>MDTB01184613.1_pt1 | contig 18662 bp, 14 predicted proteins | sample 811161 | NCBI WGS metagenome assembly MDTB01 (sample SAMN05326650, study PRJNA326480) | marine metagenome | isolation source: seawater | place: Mediterranean Sea | collected 2009
ACCCGATCCTAATCCTCTGTAGACAATTTCAATATCACCATCAAGATTTTCCTCATTTCTAATTTTAAGACCATTTAAAAGAATCATTTGCTCTGCAAGCTTTTTAATTTGCATAGGCTTTCCCATATCTAATAAAAAAACTTCACCTTGACCTTTTGCTAGGACAGATGATTGAATAACTAAACAAGCTGCTTCAGCAAGGGTCATAAAGTATCTTGTAACACTAGGATCAGTAACTGTTACTGGGCCTCCATCTTCTATTTGTTTTTGAAAAATGGGAACTACTGATCCTGATGAACCTAAAACATTCCCAAAACGTACCATAGAAAATATTAATTTTTCTTTATTTATTGTATTTTTAGATTTTTGAGCATAGCTACTTACGATTAATTCAGAGATCCTTTTTGTAACTCCCATTAGACTTGTTGGTCTTACAGCCTTATCAGAAGAAATTAAAATAAGTTTATTCGTACTAAATTTATAAGCAAGTTTACAAACATTAAGAGTAGATTTTATATTATTTTTAACAGCCTCTATTTGATTCTCTTCTAATAAAGTGACATGTTTGTAGGCAGAGGCATGAAATAATATTTCAGGATTATGCTTTATAAATATATTTTCCATAAATTTATAATCTGAAGTGTTACCTAATTCACAATATATTTTTTGATTGTGAAGATTATTTTTAATTAAGACATTTTTAAGCTCAAAAAGATTAGGTTCACTAAAATCAATTAAAACTAGTTTTGAAGGTTTTAATGAAAGTATTTGCAGACTTAGCTCTTTACCTATAGATCCAGCTGCACCAGTTACTAATGCAACTTTATCTTTAATTCCGGGACCAAGCAAATTTTCCTTTGGGGGGACAATTTCCCGAAATAATAGATCTTCTAAAGATATAGGTTTTAGTGAATTTATTTTGTCTTTTCCTTCTTCAATATTATTAATTGACGGAATTTTTAAGATTTTAATTCTAGGCTTTATTTTTTTTATTTGTTTAAGGATATTCAACCATTGATTTGAATTGATAGATAAAGTTGAAACAAGTAATTCATCAAAATCTAAATTAGATATTTGCTTTAAAGATTTAACTTTAATTCCATTTATATCTCTATTTCTTAAATCTGGATTATCATCAATAAAAGCAATAATATTATGTGATCTTTTTAAAAGAATTTGCTGACTTAATAGGACTTCACCTTGACCAGTTCCATAAATAGCAATTTTACTTACATTATCTCTAGGAGATATATTAAAAAAAGTTATTAGATCCCTCACAAATACTCTTAATGCAATTGTAAAAGAGGAGCTTAAAAAACATAAAAGCAACCAAAACTTTAAAGGATATGAATAAAAACCAAAAAATAATTTAAATACTATTTGTATAAAAATAATTAATAGGGTATTTTTGATTGCTAATTTGTAAAAACCGACACTCGAGGAATATCTTGTTAAATGTTTATAATAATTACCAAAAACTAAATAAAGTGAAGTAAAAAAAAGAAAAAATAAAAAATATTTATATTTAATGTTATAGCCTAAATCTAATAACCATAATGAGGATACATATGAAAAAGTCAAAAGTAAGAGATCACTAAATATGAAGTAGATTTTTCTATGCTTTATTTTTAAATTCAGTAAATACCTTAATAGGTAGCTGATTTTTAAGAATAAAAAATTATTCATTTTAAAATAAAAATATCAAATTAATTTATTATTCATTTCTTGGTCAAAAGACACAGCATATTTTTTCTCAAGTAGATACATTATAAATAAAGAAGCCAAGATACTTCCTATTTCGTAAATAAAATTTAATTTTATGTAAACAATTCCTATTATTAAACTTTGCAAAATATAAAGTAATGCTACTTGTTGCTTAGATAATTTTCCTAAATATAATCTTTGATAAAGATGTTGTCTATGAGCTTTAAATATATTCTGCCTTTTTAAAAAGCGTCTAAAAAGAGTAATTAAAGCATCTCCAAAAAAGGGACTAGCAATTAATAATAAACCTACAATTTCATTAATTTCATCAAACTTAAGTATATTTGCAACAAAATATACTCCTAAAAAAGTACTCCCAGTATCTCCCATAAAAATTTTTGCTGGATTCCAATTCCAATAAATAAAGGTTGCTAATGAGCCTAAAAGGATAATGATTGATATGTTCGAATTTAATTTATAATTTATTATGAGAAAGAAAACAAACATACAGCCCGCTACTAATCCATCTGAACCATCCATAAAGTTTGTAAAATTTATAGATCCGGTAATAAAAATAACTAGAAAAATAAAAATTAAGATATTAAAAATCGGATTCAACAAAAACAAATTCACATTACCAAATCCTAAAATAAGAAAAGAAGTCAATAATTGAAAAAGGTATCTATATTTTGGAGAGACCTTAATTAAATCATCTAAAAAACTTATCCCTATTAAAGGGATACACAATAAAGATAATGAAATATCCCCTTTAAAATTATTAAAGTAAGCAAATATTAAATCATAAATTAGAATAGGAATGATAAAAGACAAACCACCTGCACTGGGAACAGGTTTAAAATGTAGGCTTCTTTTATTAGGATTATCTAAAAAAAATTCTTCAAAGAATTTAATCCCATTTTTCAAAATTAGAAACGAAGAAGATACACCTAAAAAAAAATAACCTAAATAAATAATACTTATCATATTACTTGAAATTTTTTGAGAAAGGGAAACTTCTAGGCTTATTTCCCGTAATTTCGCATGCTTTCTCGAATCCAGATAAATTAGAACAGATTCTTGATAATGCTGCAAAAGATTTTGGAGAAAAAATCATAACTGGAAGAATACAAACTAAGAACAACCTATTTGGTATTTTTAATATTAGACATTTTCTTGCAGGATTATTTTTACATAAAGAATTCTTCAAAGATTCTATAATATCCTGATAATTTAAAATAATATCTCCTCCTAAATTAATTAAATTATTACTAACTTTATTTTTTGCCTTTAGTGATTTCAACATTAAAAAATAAACCACTTCTGCTAATTGATAAGTGTGAATAGGTTGCCTCAGGCCTGAATTCGATGGGAGAAAAATAATTCTAAAATATCTCATAATTGATAAAATTTTTGAAATATTATTATCCTTAATTTCTTTAAAAGAACCATAAATCATTGTTGGTCTAATTATCTGACAATTTATATTAAGTTTTTCTGCTATTGATATTATCTTTCGTTCAGAACTTAATAGTTTTTCTGCTAAATTCTTATCATAATTATTAAATTCAAATCTTTTAGTTAATGCAGAAGTAGAGGAACAAGCAATAATCCCTTTAAGGTTTTTTAAACTAGATTTTTTATAAAACAAATAATTCAAAAAATCAGCCAAGTGCCAAATAGGTGCAAAACTTATTAATATAAAATCCTCATTATTAATAAGAGAGAAAGAATCAGGATTATTTAGTTCAACTTTATAACCTTTTTTTTCGTCTCTAGAAAAAGGGTGAATTTTATATTTTTTTTGTTTTAACTTAAGATAATTATAAAAAACTTCGCCAGATAGAGAAGTCTTACCAAATAAATAAATATTCATCTTACATTAAATAGATTTATGAAGATTCTTCGGACATATCTTAAAATATATGGTACAAAAAAAAATATCCCAAAAAAATTTTTATAGCAAAAAAATACTTCTTTAAACCTTAATAAATTTTTTTTAGAACTAACCCCATTATTTGACATGTTAACTAATTCATTCTCAATAACTAATATTGAAATATTATCTATACAGCTAAACCTAAGAAAATAATCCAAATCTGAAGCAAGTTTTAAATTTTCTGAAAAACTTGACAACTTTTTAAAAGCATTTTTATGAAAAAATGTAGCTTGATGAGGAGGTATCATTCCTAAAAAAAGACTATTCTTAAACTTTTTCCTATCAAGGGAAATTAAAAATTTATTTTTAAAAAAATTTGAATTTCTTGTTATTCTTTGTGATTTAAAATCTATATATCTGCCTCTACAAATTAGAAGATCATAATTATTTTTATAAGAATTTACTTTTGAAATAACATCTTCAAATGCACTTGGAGATATTGCCCAATCATCTGAACCCCAAAAAAGGACCAATTCATTATCTTTTATTGTTTTAAAACCCTGATTCATAGCCCCATATATTCCTTTGGAGTTTTCCTCTTGTTTTATCACATTTAATCTAGAGTCAGATAAACATGAAGTCTTTACCCAATTAAAATGTTTTTTGGTTGATTCTCCATCAACAAATAATAAATTCCAATCTTTCCAAGTTTGAATTTTTAAAGAATTTATCAACTTAGGAAGAATTAAATATGTATTTAAAGTTGGAACAATTATTTTAATTGAGGTTATCATCTTTTAATTTTAAGAGCTTAGCTGGGTTGCCTTTATAAATCCCATCTTCTTGAAGTATACCGGAGACTACAGAACCTAAAAAGGATACAGAACCTCTTTTTAATATAGAACCGGGAGCAATAATTGACTTTGCAGCAATCCAACAATCATCTTCAATAATAATGTTTTCTAAAATTAAATTAAATAAATCTTTTTTATAATTATGGTTACCAGTACATAAATATACTCCTTGAGAAATACAAACTCTATTTCCAATTTTGACTAAAGCTAAATTATCTATCCATACATTTTCCCCAATCCAGCAATGATCCCCTATTGATAAATGCCATGGTTCAGAAATTTTTATATTGGGTTTTATTTTGCCTCCTTTTCCAATTTTTGCTCCGAAAATTCTTAAAATCAATTTTCTCCAATATGTTCCGGGAAGGTAGCTAGAAAAAAGTGGTTTCCCAAAAAAGTCCCAAATTAATTTAACTAATAGCGTTGAAATTTTATTTTTTTTCTTAAGATATAGATCTAATTTTTGAAGTCTCATTATTTATATTTTCCTTATTTAAATTTATATTAATCATCTTTGAATATTTAAAATATATACATTTTCATAAGATATCTTCACAAACTGATCTATATAAATCATTTAATTTAGATGTTAAATTAGCCCAATCATGATTAAAATAAACATAATTATATGCAAGTTCAGAAATCCTTTTTTTCTCCTTTTCATTCATTTTAAATAAATATTTTAAAGATTTTATTATTTCATTAACTGATGGATTAGTTTTTATGGCAGCTCCAATATTTATAGTTTCAGGAAGATTACAGTTTTCACTTATTAGGCATGGAATACAATATGACATCGCCTCCAAAACGGCCATAGGTAACCCCTCTGAAAAAGAGCTGAGAATAAAGGCAGAAGAATTTCGAAATACTTTTTCTTTTTCTAAATCAAAGACTGGTTTTGAAACAAAAATTCTTTTTTTTTCTGATGAAGCATCAATATTTTTAAGAATCTTTAGATTTCCAGAACCAACAAAACAAATCCACCAATTTTTGCTATATGAATATTGGGATACAACCTCCCATGCTTTTATTAATTCATTAATCCCTTTTTTTTCATGAAATCTCCCTAAAAAAAGCAATACATTTGTATCTTTTGGGATTTTATTTTCCCAAGATTTAGGATATTCATTTAACTTCAAGTCTTTCTTTACAGGCATAACTATTCCATTTGAAATTAAATGACATTTCCATTCGGAATTTATTTTTTTTATAGCTTCAAGTTCTCCAGATGAAAGTACTTGAATAAAAGCACTATTATACAATGCTTTTTTTTCCCATAAATACCAAGATATTAATTTTTTTAATTGTGATTGATTTAAAGCCCACTTATCCAACATGCCATGAGGAGTAATAACATATGGGATATTAGCTCTTAATAAATAATTTGTTATTCTTGTATGTACTCTCCAAAGGCCATGTAAATGAACAATGGTTGGATTAATTTTTAAAATTTCTTTAAATAGTTTTCTAGTTTTAAAAGGATTTAGAAAAATATTACTTGCTAACCATTCAACCTTAATTTGTGTTTTTCTTTGTTCTCTTACTAATTGTTCAACAACAGTAGTTATGCCTCCATCCTTAAAGTCATAAGAATAAGATATATGTAAAACTTTCATCATCTATATCTTTTATTCCATATATTAGAGAAAAAATGAAAAGGGATGAAAATTGTAAAATATAAAAAAGTTATTTGAAGCAAATATCCTCTGGTAAAAACTATAAACAAAAAGCTTAGGTATAAACTATATTTAATTTGAGCTATGGGATCATTGAAATTTAATAAAAACTCATACCATAATTTCTTAAAATAAAGTCCAATAAAAAAGTTAACCGCAATCAATGCAAGCCATCCACCTGCTAAGTAATATTCTGCGAAACCTAGATGTGCTGAACCAACTTCCCAAAGGTATCCATCATAAACTTTCCTATAAGCCTCAAATAAATATTCTCCCCTTGGTTTATTTTTCCAAAACACTCTCGGGATAGGAAGTGTTATGGTATTTATAATTGGTTTTATTCCAGCATATTTTATTTCTTTGGGCGTTTTATACATAATTCCAGCAGAAGTATGAAATACGTTTGTGTCAAAGGTCGCTTCACTTAACACGAATTCTAAAAATGATTTATCTGTTTTTGCTAAATTACGCGAAAAAAGTTCATAATCCAAGCCAGCTCCATAAGTTCTCGAAATCTGGAGGAAGCCAAAAAGAATCATCGTCGATAAAATCAAACTCAGTAATAAACTAATCCTAGGTTTTATTTTCTTATAAAAAAAATAAATTAAAGCTAAAGGTAAAAATAATAACAATAATCTATATCTGAAGCCTAAGCTTACATATAATCCAACTGTTATTGCTAGGTAAAAAATAAATTTAGTTCTTTCTTTAATACCGTTTAATAAGCATATAAATAATAAAACTATGCCAAAAATCAAAAAATTACCCGTTGATGAAACCCAACCAGAAGCAAATCCTTGGTATCCTCCACCCATAATATTAACCGATGTATATAAATTTAATAGTCTAGAAACTAAGCTTGGTCCATAATTAATAAATTGCATCAATAGTGAAAATAAAATAATTCTCTCTCCCCATTTATGAATAAATAAATAATCTTTACCATCAAGTCTATAATCTTTTAATTTGTTAATACCAAATTTTTTTATCTTGAAATTTATTTTATAATTAAAACCAAATTGAAAAGATAAATATGAAAAGAGGGCGCCTAATAACCCAATCTCATAAAACTCCCTATGATCAACTGCCCGATATGAAATTGATCCATCTTGTTGACCAGATGTGATGATAGGTCCAATCAAACAATAAAAAATTATTAAGGCACCGAATAATGTAGTTGGCTTAAAAAAATTAAACCAATTTTTATCTTTATAGTTTTTTACTAAGTCAAATAAACAAATTATAAAAATAATGAATAAAAAAGATATTTCTGAACCCTTTAAACTAAAAACAAAATCTATAAACATATATTAGAAACTAATCTAAGTAGTAATGATGAAATCAATGATTTTCTCTGATTGTTAATTGAAAAAACTATAGCTTTTTTTAAGTTCTTTGAGAAAATATCTAGATCATAATTTTTTATATTAGTTTTTGCAAGTAAGATCATTTTTAATTGTTCATCTTTTGTAAGATTTTCTACTTTTTTCATATATTTTTGCAATTCATAATTATTTTTTGGATCAAATACAAAACCTGTCTTATTATTTTTTATTAAATCTACTGCACAGCCACAATTTTGGCTAACAATGCAAGGCAAACCAGAAGAAATAGCTTCGTTTACAACCAATCCCCAATTATCAAAATAACTTGGAAGTATGAATGCTGAAGCGTTTTTATAATAATTGACTAAATCTTGTATCTGTAACCAATTAATTATTTCAAATTTTTCTTGATTTATTATGTAATTGGAATATTTTTTTAATTTTAAATAGAGATCCCCAGAACCTATAATTTTTAATCCCCAACTCCCCCCTTCTTTTTGATAATTTGAAAAGCTTTGTATAAGGTTAAAAAGATTTTTTCTTTCTAAAAGGCGGCTTACACATAAAAAATATTGATATTCAGACTCTTTTGATTTTACAGTTGATTTTTCAAAAAAACTATTATCAACTACATTCCAGGGACGAAAGATCATTTCAGCTTTAAAACCTAGCTTTATTAAATATTCTTTACTTTCCTGTCCTGCCACAAAAGCTGAACTATAACCTCTCAATATAATTTTCTTTAAAATCTCTTTTAAAAAAAATCTTCTTTTGTTTTTTTCTGTTCTTATTATTGAATCACTTACGATAATACAAGGTATTTTTTTTGAGTTAGCGTAAATCAATAATCTTTGATAGCTGCGATCAGCCCAACCTACTGAAACGATAGCATCTGGTTTAATTAAAGCTATATTCTTTTTATAAAAAAAATCTATCTCTTTATTTGAAATATCTTTTTCTGGAGAAGTAGATTTAGGGAATTTAATTACTTCATATTTACAACTATTTGATAACCTCCATAAATATTCTTGAGATTCAGGTCTTGTCTCAAATGCATATAACTTTAAATTTGCATTTACTAATGATTCGAATCTAGCTTGGTGATAAGGACCAATATTTCTTAAAACTATAACTATTTTCATTCTTTAAAAAGGTTTTTCCATTTATTTTTAATAATTTTTACATCATATTTTTTTAAGTTTTTAATAGATTTCTCAATATAGTAATCTCTTTTAGTAGAAGAACTAATTATTTTATTAAGAGCATTAATCCATAAGTCAACTCTTCCTGCTGGAATAAGAATTCCAGCTTTACCATTATCCAAAACTTCTCTACAAGCTGGAACATCAGTCGCGAGTATAGGTAGTTTAGCTGCCATTGCTTCAATTAAAGCTATGCCAAATCCCTCTGATAACGTTGTTGAAAAGGCAAAAACATCTGCCTCAGCTAATATAGAAGGAATATCTAACTTTGAACCTATAAAAATTTTTTTAATATTAAGCCCTAGTTTAGATGCGATATCTTCAAGGTATGGTCTTCTATTACCATCACCTACTAAAATCAATTTACATTTTTGATTAATTTTTGAATAGGCTTTTAATAAAGTTTCTTGATCCTTTATATCATCTAATCTTGCTACCATAATTATTTTCTTCGGTGAATTTATTTTTTTATATTTTCTATTTTTCTGAACTTCTTTTTGAAAACTTTTTACATCTATACAATTTGGTATTACTTTAGAGAACTTAATTTTTTTATTAAAATTCAAAAAAGAACTTTTTATAGCATTTGAACAAGGAACAAGCTTAACATTTAATATATTAAAAATGCGCATTAAAAAAATTAATTTTAAATTTTTATTAGAAAAACTTTTAATTAAATTTTGAACACAAATTGCTAAATTATTTATTCCCGAAATTTTTGCTCCCAAAACTACCCAGAGAGAAGTAATATTATTGAAATAAATTACTACATTATGGGGTTTATTTTTAGAAAATAATTTTATTAGTAAAGGAATAATTAAAAGCCCCCTCCTCCTTTTAAGTGAGATTATTTTCAGATTTTTATATTTTTTGTTTTTAGAAATGTAATTAGAATAATCATTGATATTTCTATTTAAATTAATCAAATAATTTTCTTCTATATGCATTTTCTCGTTAGACAATGTCATAGCAAGATTTTCTATGCCCCCAATTTTAATACCATCTAAAATATGGAAATTTATTCTCATAACATCAAATAATCAAAATAAGCGTTTGCCATTTTTTCTATAGAAAAATTTTTTATAGCATATCTTTTTGCTCTAAAACTTTTTTCATAAATACTTTTGGAATCATTAGTCATTTCTAATACTTTTAATGCTAAATCTTTAGGATCACCTTTTTTAAAAAAATTTCCATACTTACCATTACCTAGGATCTCTAGACATGCTCCAACATTTGAGGCCAATATTGGAACACCTGTCACCATTGCCTCAGCTAAAACTATACCAAAGCCCTCATCCTCTTTAGTAGAGAAAATAAAAATATCTAATTGAGATATTATTTCAGGTATATCTCTCCTAGCTCCCAAAAAATTTATCATCAATTCTAATCCAAGATCTTTTGAGAGTTTTTCTAATTCTTTTCTTTTTGATCCATCCCCAATTATCCTTAAAATTACTTTTAATCCATTCTTATTCATTTCAACTATTGATTTAATTAAAGTTTCATGGTCTTTATGATTCTCTAATCTAGCTACCATTCCAAGATTTATAGTTTTATTATTTTTAATCTCAAATCTATTTATTGAATTATTAAATCTATTTAAATCACAGCAGTTATAAACTCTACAAAGGGCTTTATTTGGTAAATAAAAATATTTTTTAGTTGCTTTCATTACATAGTCTGAACAACAAATACTTTTTTTGGTGAATAATCTTCCTAAATGAACAAGAAATCTAAATTTTTGAATTGATTTTTCATGAATTGGTGGATAATTTCCTACATGAGTACAAATATTCCTAACACCTGAAAGCTTCGCACCTATAGCTACAAATGTATGCCATCCAAAAGGGAAGCAAAGTACAGCCTTAGGTTTTAATTGACGACAAATTTTAAATGTATAGTATGTTAAAAAAAAATATCTTAAGAATTTATCCTTAAAATCTTTATAAAAATGAACATCAATACTTATTTCTTCAAATTCTTTAAGTATTTCTAATGGATATTTATCAAAACAAATTATTTCAATTTTTTTTCCTTTTGAGTTCCAATACTCTGCCAAGTTTAAAGCAAGTTGTGGGCAGCCTTCAGCCACTAAAGAACTAAGAACTATTAAAATATCACAACTTTTTATTTTCCTTTTATCCATTTAAAATTATAAAAATAATTCTTTCCTTTTTAATAATTATAAATCAATATTAATTTATAAATTTAATTACTTATAATTATTTATATCTTAGATATTTAAATTATCTTTTTTTTATAATTTTTTTAAAATAAATTTCTCAAAATCACTTTCAACATCATAAAAAGTTCTTATCTTTGGAGATTTAAATTTGGATAAAATTATTTTATTATTTAGTATATCTAAAAATAAATCTTTCCAAGCTAACTTATCAGAGGGTAAAAGAAAGCATCCTTCTTGGTCATTTAATAATTCCTTTATTCCTCCTAAATTTGTTCCTGCCACAGGCAATCCAGCGGCAAAAGACTCAAGAATAGTCAAAGGTCCTGTTTCCATCCATATTGAAGGTACAACTGCTAAATCATAATATTGTAATTTCTTTAAAAGTTCTTTTTGATCTAAATTCCCAAAATAATTAATTCTAGATTCAAACTTAATTTTTTTGATTAAATTTTTTGTATAATCATCATCACCCCAGTAAGGGCCGTATATATCTAATTTTATAGGTAAATCTTTTTTAAGATTTAATATTGAATCTATTACAATATGAAGTCCTTTTTCAGGATTACATCTTCCCCAGAATACTAATTTCAAAAAGTTATCCTCCATAGGTAACCTTTTTTTATTAGATAATTTTTGAGGACCAGCAGTCCTAATAAGATTAATTTTATTACAACTTATTTTTTGTTTTATGAGCATATCTTTCCCCCAATCAGATAAAACATGAATATTATCAGCTTGATTCATTAACTTTATCCATGAAATATGCATATTTGAAGTTAATTTTCTTGAAGTTACTAAACGAGAAAATGAATTTTTGTTATTCGCAGAGAAAGGCCAACCATTTTGAAATGCAATTAATTTCGCAATTAAAACTGGTATTCCTTTTGTTTTTAATCTGAAAAAAGTACATCTTGTATCAATTAAATCGCCTTTGCAAATTTCATGTGATGCATTTAATAAATTACCCATACAACTACATGGTGGAGTATGTAATGTAAATATTAATTTAGCCCCAAAATTTTTTATTGCTTCTACGTGGTTTATCGTAGTTCTACTTCCTAAAGAATGAACATGAACAATATCCGGTTTAAACTCTTTTAGTAAATCATAGAATCCTGGAATTTCTTTGACAATAAATGAAAAAGTATTTAATCTATTTTCTTGCAATACTGGCTCTAAGAAAATCTTATAATCTTCTAAACTTTTTTTTTTCATTTGTTCTGAATTATTAGATTTATGACATGCCCATATGACTTCATATTTATCCCCAAGACTAATTTGTACATCAATTAATTGTTGAATAAATATCTCTGTCCCTCCAGTCCTTAGAGGATAAAAATTATCTGATAAGTGAAGATACCTTATTTTTTTTTTCATAGAAAAACTTAATTTATAAAGGAAATTATTGCTTTTTTTAAATAACCAAAGAAAAACAGATCTCTAAGTTTAAAAGGCGATCTAATAAATATAATTACCATATAGAGAAACAACTTTATTTTTCTTAATAATTTTTTGCAACCTAACATATCAGAGTATATCTTATTCATTTTTATTTTTGACTCTAATCTTTTAATTTCTAATATTATTTTGTTTTTTTGATATTTATTACCTGAAAGATCGGCATATTCTAATCCTATTTTTCTTCTCTCTTTAAACAAGATTTTTTCAAATTTTGAGGTTTTTGAATTTTCATGAATTCTAAAAAATGCTCCCGTAGTATTCAAATAGTTTGGTTTCCCAAAATTCTTATATAAGTTAATAAAAAACTTATGGTCCATAACATACAATAAATTCTCATCAAACCAAGGTTTTTTTAAAGAGTTATTTTCCCAAAATACTCCTTGTTGAGCAATAGTTTGAATAGCACAAAACTCTTCAAATGATGAGATTCTTCTCTCGAAATATACACTATTTTCAATTGAATTCCCAAATAAAACATCAGTATAAATCCATTTAAACTTATTATTTTTATATTGTTTAGAAATTTCCCAGAGAATATTATCAATATAAATATCATCACTATTTAAATATGAGCATATATCTCCAGAAGCAATTTTAAAACCCTTATTCAAAGCATGAGCTTGTCCATTATCCGTTTCGCTTACAAAGTAATTTATTGAGTCGTAATATTTTTTTACTATTTCCAAAGTATTATCTGTACTTAATGCATCAATAATGATTAATTCTAAATTTGGATATTTTTGATTTATTATAGATAAAATTGTTTCTTCAATAAAAGAACCTTGATTAAAGGAGGGAATAACAACTGAAATTTTTGGATATCTTTTTTCCATTAAGAATAATATAATATCATTACTGTGTTAACCATCTTAAATTAAAAAATTATAAGCATTAATTTATTATTAGCAAAAATTTTGAATACCAATTTTTTTTCGCTTGAATTCACGACTGAATAGAAATAATAATATTTATATTATTAAAAACCAAGTAAAAAAAACTAAATATATGTTTTATATGAATATTCAAAATGCATTTTTTTACATTATAAACCAAACCTATTAATATTTTAAATATCAAAGAGGGTTACACCTAATAAATGAGGTTAACCAGCATTTTACAAAAGATTTTTTAACCGATTTTGCTTCCGCCAGATCTTATACCAAAAAAACTTTTTAAAGAATCATTGTAACTATTTTTCTGACAAACCTTAATTAATTTATTTCTTGAGCAATCCATTTTATATCTAACAATACTTCTATTAATCTTATATAAAGATCTTTAATATCCCAAATAATATCGTTAGTAGTTTCATAACTATTGGATAAGATTAATTTTTAAAATTATAATAGCTAATACTATAGGTACAAAGAGTAATGAACATATAAAAAGGAATTATTTTATTAAATATAAATTTAAATAGTAATTATTATTTCTATTAATAATACTATTACTACTACTATTACTACTACTATTACTAGTATAATTACCAAACAGGAAATTAATTTAAATGAATGTTAAATATTTTTCTACTCCAATATTATTAATTGTATGGAGAAGACCAAAAGAAACCATTGAAGTTATAGATTCTCTCCGTAAAATAAAACCAAAAAAAATATTTATATCCTGTGATGGCCCTAGATTAGGAAATAAAGAAGAAGCTCTAAAAGTAAAAAGAACTCTAGAAGTTTGTAAAGAATTCATAAACTGGCATTGCGAAGTCAAATGGCAAATCAGTGAGTCAAACTTAGGATGTAAAGTTGGAGTAGTTAGTGCAATTAATTGGTTTTTTAGAAATGTTCAAGAAGGCATAATCCTTGAGGATGATAATGTGGCACATCCAGATTTTTTTATATTTTGCCAGAATCTTCTTGAAAAATATAGAATAGATAAGAGGGTATGGTGCATTAGTGGAAGTAATAATCAAGGCAATTTTATAAGAGGGGAAGGAAGTTATTATTTTGGAAAAATTCCTTTAATTTGGGGTTGGGCAACTTGGAAGAATAGATGGGATAAATATGATATGGATATAAAAGATTGGCCCCAGATTAAATCTACAAATATACTTTCAAATGTTTTTGAAGACCAAACGGAAAAAGAATATTGGATAAATATATTGGAAAATTTTTATAAAACTGGAAATCCTGATACTTGGGACTATTCATGGGTTCTTACTTGTTTAATAAATAACGCTTTAATAGCTATCCCAAATAAAAACCTTATCAATAATATTGGATTTAATAGTGATGCCACACATACTATATGGGAGAAAAAAAATTCTTCTGAGATTCAAAGTATTGGGAATAAAATAATACATCCAAAATTTTTAGTTATTGATAAAAAAGCAGAAAAATATCAATTCGACTTTTACTTTGGAGGAAATGATATTAGATTAAAAAAAAATTTAATAATGAGAATTAAAAATAAAATCAAACGAATTTTGAACTTTAAGATAAAAACTTCTAAACTATGATTTTTCAAGAAAAAATTACTAATAGATTAAAATGATAATTAATAAAACTGAAAAGAGCTATTAATATATTTATAGTTAAAGCCTAAAAAATTAAATCTATTCCAATAGTTAAAATAAAAAAAAGGAATCTTATAAGCATTGTTCTCTAAATATAATATTTTATTGATATAAAAGAAAAAAATATTAAGTTAAAAAATATCTCCTAATTAGTTTTACATATTAAAATTTTAATCAATTATTTTAAATAAAGAATATACAGTTACTAGACTTGAAAGTGGTCTTGCTATACCATCAAGAGAATCTGAAGCTTTAGTTATTACATTTCTTCTAACTCTTACTACATCTCCATCTTTTAGTAATGGATTACTTGGAGATATTCCAGATTTAAAGTCAAGCTTAAACTTTTTGTGAGAAGCAGTCCCATCTCTATTAACTCTGTACAAATCAACATTTGATTTTGAGGATCTACTATTTATTGGACCCCCAGCTTCTAAAATTGATTGTAATAAAGGAGTGTTTGAATCTATAGAGAATCTGCCTGGTTTTACTACTTCTCCAATTACACTTATCTGAATTTGATTTGGAGTTAAATTATTATAAGTAATGGTTTCGATTCTTTTTGAAGGAAGTTCTTTTGATTTTTTTAACTTAATAATATCTCCATCAAAAAGGAAAGGATTATTGTTCATAGCTCCTTTAAAAATTAAATCTATTAGATTGAGTTTAGAAGTTTTATATTCATTTAGATTTCCTGGTAACAATCTTATTAATTCAACCTCTTTAAGATCTGCTGATTGAGTTATGCCACCAGCTTTTTGAATTGCCTTAATTAGAGTAGGCATTCCAGAAATATTTGAGTCTTTAGAATCAATAGCAGATTTAATTCCAGAAATATTTAAGGTATATATGCCTGGCCTATCAACCTCTCCCAGAACAAAAACCGTCATTGGCCTAGGTTTTATTATTTGAATAGAAACTTCTGGCTCTATTAGTTGTTTTTTAAGTTTATTTTTAATTTCAAAATTCGCTTCTTTTATAGTTTTACCTTTCAATAAAACATCCCCTGCTAAAGGAATATTTATAGTTCCATCATTAAGAATAGTATGTTGTCCTGATGAAATCTCAGAACCCAAAACCTCAATTTTTAAATCATCACCTGGTCCGAGAATATATGGATCTACCTGTAAATTAATTTCTTTATTTATATTGTCTTTAAAAGATTTATTTAATGTTTCACTATACAAATTTTGTGAGGGATTAAAAGGCAATATAGTGGTTATTAGTCCTAACTTTAAAAAAAATAATTTTCTTATGAATTTATTCATTAATCAATATTTTAAAGCTTATATTTAAGTAAACAAACCTATTATATGACATAATAAGCCTAATAAAAATCTTTTTTAGTTTTGAATAACACATCCAAAAATAATTCTAATGAAGAAATTAATCTTTCCCAAATACTTAAAAATTCAGATTCTGAAGAAAAAACTACTATTGATTTTTTAATTAGCCTATTTTTAAGAAGAAAAAAATTTTTTATACTTACATTAATAATATTTACATCTTTTTCTTTAATTAGAACAACTCGGGAAAAAATTTATAATCCAATTTTTAAAGGTGAATTCTCAATATTAATAAGTGACCCTATTAAGCAAATTTCATCAAATTCATTTAGCACCATTGGTGGGGTTGTTGCAGCTAAGAATTTCATGGGTGCTGCAAATTCGGATTTAGAACAAGATATTCCAACCCTAAGAGAACTTTTATTGAGTGAATTAGTTTTAAAAGATTTATCTAGGCAATATAAACTAAACACAGAATCTTTATCACAAAGACTAGATATAAGAAAAGACCCAAATGCTAAAGGTATTTTAGATTTTAGTTTGGTAAGTAAGGATCCTAAAAAAGATCAATCATTGTTAGAGGATCTTAGTCTTTTATATGTAAACTATGCTTCATTAAGAACTCAAAAAAAATTATCTGATGGTTTAGCTTTTCTAAGTAATCAAGAACCAGCAATAAAAATTAAAAACTCTCAATTATTAGAAAAACTAGAAAAATTCAGAAGAGAAAATAACTTTGTTGATCCATTAGTTGAAGGGGAAAATTTAAAAGGATATATAAACGGAATTAAGAGAGAAATTACCTCATTAGAAAATACTATTGAAAGATTAAAAAACATCAAAAAAGATATCTCAAGTGGTAATGTAAATTCTTCTAGTTATAAAGAATTAGTAGGAGAGGATAATAATGCAGCTACTGTAGAAATAACTAATCCTGAAGAGAAATTAAGTTCACAAGTTAAGGAATTAAATGAGGAACTTGGAAATGCACTAAGGGTTTATACTCCAAATTCATATGTAGTTAGAAATATACAGTCTAGATTAGATGAATTAAAACCTAAAGTTAAAGGAAAACAGTTAGTTGGAGTTGATATTGCTATTAAATCTGCTGAAGATAATATTAAACTTAAAAAATCTAGTTTATCTGATTTAAATAATAAATTTGATAATTTGCTTGTTGACATTAATGAATATTCTGAAATAATTTTTGAATTAGAAAGTTCTACTGCTAATCTTGGAGGGATAAGCTCTGCTAAAGAACAACTTCAGTTGGAGCTAGCACAAGATAGTTCCCCTTGGACTGTAATAAAACCTCCTACTTTTTTAGCAGCTCGAATATACCCAAGTTACCGAAGTGAATTATCTAAATCTTTTTTAATAGCGTTTTTTGTAGGTTTAGGTTTGGCTCTTATAAGAGAAAAATTTGACTATGTTTTTCATTCTGCTGAGGAAGTAAGAAATGAATTAAAATACCCATTTTTAGGTCATGTTCCCTTTGTAGAATACTTTAGCGATATAAGAGAAGCGCAAAAATCAATAGTTAATGATATATCCCTAATTAATAAAAATGAAAATATAGAATCTTATGATAGATTTTTTTATCAAGAGTCACTAAGGAATATATATACTTCCTTAAGGTTTCTAAATAGTGATAATCCTATAAAAGTTATTACTATGACAAGTTCTATTCCTAAAGAGGGAAAGTCCTTAATTAATATCTTATTATCAAAGACTTTGAGTGAAATGGATTTAAAAATTTTGCAAATAGATGCTGATTTAAGGAGACCTCAGATTCATTCTCGTTTAGGTTTGAACAATCTAACAGGTTTATCTAACATCCTTACAAATCCAGAGTTAACACTTTCAGAAGTAACACAATCAGTTCCAGGTTTTAAAAATTGGGATGTTATAACTTCAGGAACCAAACCACCTGATCCAACAAGACTTTTAAATTCAGAAAAAATGAGAACTTTTATTAAAGAAATAAAAGAAAGTGATAAATATGATTTAATAATTTTTGATACCCCACCAGTAATTGGTCTTGCTGACTCATTATTAGTTTCTGAAAAATCAGATGGGCTAATTTTATTAGTAAGTACTAATTCAGTAAATAAAAACTTACCCAAAGAATCTATTAATAGATCAATTAAAAGTGGTACACATTTTTTAGGAATTATTTCTAACTCTGTTAAAAAGGAGTCAAAAAATTTATTAAGTAGCGGTTACGAGGATTATGCTTATGCCGCTTATAGTACTTATGGAAGTAACCTTAATAATGAAGATTTAGAAAAAAAAGATGCTGGTGCTATCGCAGCAAAGAAGATGAGAGATAAAGAAAATAAATTCAATAGAGTAAAAGAACTGGTTTTTGAAAAACTAAAAATTATTTTTGATAAAAGCTTGAAATGGCTGGATGATTAAAAATGAAAAAAAGATTTAAATTAGACTGGGTTCTTAGTAACGAATTAGCAGTTGGTCCTGCTCCTATTAAAAAATCTCACTTTGAATATTTAGCTAATAAAAATATAAAATCTATTTTAAATCTATGTAATGAAAAAGAAGC
>MDTB01088071.1_pt1 | contig 18655 bp, 14 predicted proteins | sample 811161 | NCBI WGS metagenome assembly MDTB01 (sample SAMN05326650, study PRJNA326480) | marine metagenome | isolation source: seawater | place: Mediterranean Sea | collected 2009
GCTCGAAGCTCTTATGGAAATATATCCCTTCACTCGTATCGTTGCTGATACGGGAGGCTTTGGTAAAGGTTACGCTGAGGAAATGAAAAAGCGTTTCTCTATACCTGTTGTGCCTGCCAAGAAAACAGAAAAGCACGCCTATCTGCAGATGCTAAACGGCGACTTACGTACAGGCAGCCTTCTTATCTGCGGGCGAGAAAACCAAGAGCTTCTCGAAGAGATGAGTTTGCTACAGTGGGATCTTGACCGGATGGACCGAGGTCAAATGGTCATGGACCGCCGCCGTTTTCAAAATCACCTTAGCGATGCGTTACTGTACGCATGGCGTGAGTGTAATCACAACATTGGCGAGTTTGTTCGCAACGACTACTACGAACTTGGGTCCGCTGAATACTATCAAGCAGAAGCCAAGCGAATGGAAGAAGAAGAGATGCGCCGTTTCGAAGAAGAGTCGGAAACGCCTTGGTGGGCCGACCTATAAAACTCAACCACTGATTTTAATTCCTGCAATCGTTCTAACTCCGTTTTACGAGGTCCGTTAGTAGCGTCAATAAAGCGGATGGCAGCGATCAAAACAGGTTCCATGATTCTCCTTTGGGTGGCTTGCTAGTGTAGTCGGAATCTACCCTTCAGCAACCCCAATGGCACTAGCACGATGGTCTTCACCTCAGAGGAACTTATTAATCTAGTTGACGAGCTTCGCGCTCGCGGCGTTACCTATTTTAAAGTAGAAGGTGCTGAAATCACTATGGAAGCATTGCCGAACTCAGAAGAGGTTGAAGTTGAACACACTCCCGGCGAAGCCGCTGACGACATTTTGTATTACTCAACATGATTGAAAAAAATGACTTTCGATGGTGGGCCAAAAAACAAGACGCAGATAGCGTCATGGCCACCTACAACCATATCCGAAACCGCGACGGTTCCCGTCGTGAAGATAATCTTCGTAATATGCGTTTGTATGGCAATCGGGATTTTGCTGGAGTTGGGCCGACTGGGTATTCAATACCTATGTCGCAAGAGCGAGTAACACTTAATGTCATCAAGTCTGTTTGTGATACTGTTTCCGCTCGTATTGCTAAGAACCGTCCCCGGCCAGTGTTTCTTACATCTGGTGGAAACTATAGCCTCCGCCGCCGAGCGCAACTGCTAGAGAAGTTCGTCGAGAGTCAGTTCTACACTGCGGGTCTGTACAACATTGCCCCCAAGGTTTTCTTGGATGCGTGTGTGTTTGGTACAGGGGTAATCAAGACCTACCGCGTTGGAGACAAGATCTACATGGAACGAGTCTTCCCTGGCGAAGTGTTTGTAGATCAAGCTGAAGGGCTGTACGGTGAACCGCGCCAGATGTTCCAGCGTAAGTTTATCAACCGTGATGTGTTGATTGACATGTTCCCCAAAAAGGCCGGGCAACTGCGTTCCGCAAACGGGTTTGACGATGAAGACGGCGCGTACGGGTTTGACTCTACTGCTGACCAGCTTTGCGTTGTAGAGGCTTGGCATTTGCCGTCCGGCCCAGGTGCAAAAGATGGCAAGCACTGCATTGTTGTAGACGGCGTAGAGCTAATAAGCGAAGAATGGAAGCAGGAAAGTTTTCCGTTCTCGTTCATTCGTTGGGGTGACAGGCTTCGAGGGTTCTGGGGCATGGGTCTGGCTGAAGAGCTGACCGGCATACAGATTGAAATCAACAAGCTGTTGATGAAAATTCAAAAAGCTATGCAGTTGTTGGCGGTGCCGTGGGTCTTGGTAGAAGCAGGGTCTAAGATTAAGAAGGCGCATCTTAACAACCAAATCGGCGCGATTATTCCTTATTCTGGGACACCTCCTATCGTCCGGCCAAACCAGACCATGAGTCCCGAGGTGTTTAGTCATCTTGATAGGCTCTACCAACGCGCCTATGAGATTGCGGGGGTGTCCCAGTTGTCTGCTACTTCGCTAAAGCCAGCGGGGTTGGAGAGCGGCATTGCTCTTCGTGAGTACAATGACATTGAGTCCGAGCGGTTTGCACTTATCTCTCGTCAGTACGAGAATATGTTTATGGACGTTGCCAAGAAAGTAGTGTCCCTAGGAAAAGAGATTTCGGAAGAGTTTAAGAACTGGTCTGTCGTCGCTCAACGCGACCGCAACACCATTCAAGAAGTAAAGTGGAAAGATGTAGATATGGGTAAAGACGCCTACGTGCTCAAGGTGTTCCCGTCTTCGTCTCTACCCACAACTCCCGCAGGTCGGCTGGCGATGGTCGAGCAGCTTATGGGTGCTGGGCTTCTTAGTGGTGAAGAGGCTAAGCGTCTTCTCGACTTCCCTGACCTCGATCGGGAAATGGCGCTTGACCGAGCAGCGTCAGACAACATCGACCGTATTGTAGAGAACATTGTCGATGAGGGCGAGTATGAGTCGCCCGAACCCTTTATGGATTTGGTGCTTGCACTTAAAAAGGTGCAGGCAGCGTATAACAAGGCTGTAAACGATAACGTACCAGAAGACAGACTCGCGATGCTTCGTCAATTCCTTTCGGCCACGCACATTCTTATACAGAGGGCTCAGCAGCCGGCAATAGAGCCGACTGATGTCCCTAACGTCGGTCCAACCGGCGCATCACCTACCGCTGTAATGCCAGATGACGGTACTGCACCCCCAATGTAAAGAGAAATGACTGAAGATACCACAACAACAGAGCAGGCTCCCGCAGCCGAAGAAACACCAACCACCGAAGCTGTTGAGCAAGCTGCTCCTCAGCAGGAGTTCGTACCTCCGCCCCGAGCGGCAGAGGCGCTACAGATGCTTATGGAGCGCGAGAAGAGCGTCCGCGATACGGAAGCGTCTATCAAGAGTCAGCAGACTGAGGTAGAGCGCGCGCGAAAGCTGCTGGATATGGCCAAGGCCAACCCGCTGCAGTTCCTAAACGACGTAGGCACGTCTTACGAGGATGTGACGCAGCAAGTGCTACAGGGCAACCGCCCGGATCCAACGGCTACCTTGCAGAAAGAGCTGCAGGATATTCGTACACAACTTCAGGTCAGGCAGGACCGCGAACACCAGGCTAGTCGAAAGGCGGCCTTGGACGAAGTTCGTAGTCTTGTTACCGACTACATCAACACATCCGATCAGTACCCGCTGACAAAACAAGCTGGAATGCAAGACATGGTGTTCCAGCACATTCAAGACCATTTTAACAAGACTGGACAAGCCCTCAGCGAAGCATCCGCAGCTAAGGAAGTCGAGGAATATCTTTCCAGTGTTGTTGACAAACTTGCACAAGTTGACTCGGTTCGTAACCGATTCATTCCGCAAGAGCCGGCAACGGAAGAGCCAGACGTTACTCAGTTGGCAAACACCCTAACTAACAGGCAAGCGTCTTCGACGCCGACTAGGACAGATGGAGAAAAGCCATTGTCGTATTCGGATTCTATTCGGAGAGCTGCTTCCATGCTTGAGTTTGTTAATAACACATAAGGATAATTTCAAATGACTCTTAATATGAACAGCTTTGCTGCAGCACTAAAGCAGCATTACACGGACGATCGCGTCCAGAACCTAGTTTACCAGAACAACCCTTTCTTGGCCGTTGTGCCCAAGATGGAGTCGTTCGGCGGTAAGAACCTTCCGATTCCGATCCAGTACGGTGTTCCCGGTTCGCGTTCTGCAACTTTCTTGGATGCAGTGAACCAAAAGGGTGGAGCAAGCTCCGCGTTTAAGGACTTTGTTCTTACTCGCGTGTCTGACTACTGCCTTGCGTCGATTCAGAACGAGGTTCTTGAAGCGTCCATCGGTAACCCCAATGCGTTCATGGAAGCTGCGGCAAACGAGATTGACTCGGCGCTTCTTTCCTGCACGCGCTCACTTGCCACTGCGCTTTTCCGCGATGGTACGGGTACAATTGGTATTGTGGGTGGTGCCCCCGCCGTCAACACGATTCAACTTGCAAACGTAGAAGACATCGTTAACTTTGAGGTTGGTATGACCATCGTGGGTACTCTCAACCCAGGAGTCGGACCTATCGTGGGAACGGCAGTCATCTCCGCTGTTGACCGAGACACCGGTCTTATTACCACGGCAGCGGCTCACGGTTTGACCGCCGCTACCGCACCCAACCTTGCCTGCCAGGGTGACCTTAGTGCTAAGCTCTCTGGTCTTGAGGCGTGGATTCCTGACGCCGCTCCCGGCGCTGCGGCTTTCTTCGGTGTTGACCGCACCGCAGACACCACTCGCTTGGGCGGAGTTCGCTTTGACGCCGCCGCCATCGCAAGCAAAGTTGAAGCCTTGACTAAGGCTTCAGCTCGACTCGCCCGAGAAGGCGGTCGCCCGACGCATGTTTTTATGAACCATATTGACTACGGTCTTCTTCTCGAAGAGTTGAACCAGAAGGTCAGCTATGCTGAGGTTGAGGCTTACGAGCGCGGAGATATTTCTTTCTCGTCTTGCCGAGTACACACGCCGAGCGGAACGGTTTTGGTTACCCCTGACCACAACTGCCCAACTGGTAAGGCGTACATGCTTCAGATGGACACCTGGAGGCTCTACTCCCTAGGTAGCGCCCCCAAGATTCTGCAGTCTGATGGGATGCGTATGCTTCGTGAAACCAGCGCCGATGCCATTGAGGTTCGCGTTGGTTACTACGCGCAGCTTGGTTGCCGGGCTCCCGGTTACAACTGCGTAGTCACCGGCTTCTAGTCTGGTAGGCGGGGGCTTGTCCCCCGCCATCTTATAAGGGGAACTCGATGGCCATTACGTATCGCGGAGAACGCTTCTCAGGTTATAACAAACCTAAGAGGACTAGGAATCATCCTAAAAAATCTCACGCGGTACTAGCTAAGCAAGGCGATCGAGTTCGTCTTATAAGGTTTGGACAACAAGGTGTCAGTGGAGCAGGCAGCTCACCTTCTAGTGCACGTCAAAAAGCACGGCGTAGGAGCTTCAAGGCTCGACACGCTAAAAACATCGCTCGCGGTAAAATGAGCGCAGCATACTGGGCTAACAAAACAAAGTGGTAAAACCTAACGCACCATTTCCAACATACCACCCGTTAGTCCGTAACCCGGACGGAAGCCACAGTAACGTCCGCACCATGACGGTCGGAATAGATGATAGAACATATGTTATCCCATCCATGGTTGGCGGAAAACAGTTGGAAGAAGAAGAGGCGATACAGCTAGCACAGTCTCAAGGTCTACAGAACTACCCATCATTTTCTACACACGAAAAAGCGGCGCAGTGGATTGAAGAAAACCACGGAAGTCAAAGCCCAGAAGCAAATAACCCTAGGGCTGGTCGGTACTCAAGAGAAAAGGGCGGAGAGATGCCGGAAGAAGAAGAGCTAACAGAAGAACAACGGCAGCTACGCCTTCGTGCGTTGCTTGACGAAGCTGAACGAAGAGAAGCTCAGGATGAAGCTAACGTAGCGGCTGCTCGTCAGTCTCTACAGCGGCAACATCAACAGCTAATGCTCGACCGCCTTTCTGCTGCGGCTCAGCGAGAGTCTGCGCCCGAAAGAGTGTTACAAGAGGACATTCGTAGGCTTGCCCCGTCTCCAGAAGCAGAGATGCAGCGTAGGCGTGCCGACAGAAACGCTCGGCAAGCAGCTCAGCTCCGACGTGAAGCAGAATCCCAAGGCAGGCTAGAGTTTGAAGCTGCGGCCAGGACCGACCGAGAGCACCAAGAGGAAGTGCAGTCACTTCGCCGTGGTGCGGGTATGGCGATTGCTGCACAGGCAAATCGCGCACAAGAAGCTGAAGCAGAAGCCCGTAGACTCCGTGAAGCTCAAGAGCGAGAGCGAACTGTAGGCGAACGAATGCAGGCGTTGTTTAGTAGAATGCGAGGTATGTAGTGGCACGCGCACGTACGCTCAACGAAATCATAGCTGAAGTTCGACAGAGGTCGGACATGGTGAACTCTGACTTCGTTACGGATGCAGAGCTTACACGATACATCAACGAGAGTATCTCGGAGTTGTACGACATGCTTATCGCAGCAAAGGGCCAAGAGTGGTTTATTCGCGAGTACACCCTTACTACGCTAGTCAACCAAGATGCGTACGAAATTCCTGAAGCAGAAGACTTCTATATTCTTCTAGGCGTAGACCTAAACAATAGTGGGTCTGAAACACCGACGCCCCTTCGTCCCTACATGCTTGACGAGCGTCACGATCGCCTTCACTACGATGCAAGGCCCTACCTGTACCAAAACAGTACTAACCTTAGGTATCGGCTAAGCGGCACGGTTAAGGCCACTGCCCCCGGCATTGGAACGTACAACCACCGTATTACCTTTAAGCCAAGTCCGCCCGCTGGACTTAGTATCACGTTGCTTTACATCCCACACGCTCCGGTTCTTGTTACCGGTGCTACAGACAAGTGGGATGGGTTTAACGGCTGGGAAGAGTACGTTGTGGTAGACTCTGCCATCAAGTGCCTCGAAAAAGAAGAGAGTTCTACTATTGCCCTAGAACGCCGTAAGGAGCGACTAATTCAGCGTATTAACGGCTTAGCCTCGGCACATGACGACGGCTTCCCAGAGCGTGTTACAGACGTAACCGGAAGGATTGTAAACTACCCTTACGATGTCTGATTTTGTAAAAATAGTTTCTACTGGGCTGCAAGCTCTGGACATTGTACAAGACAATGTAGAAGCTGCACTGCCTTCGCGGTCGGACCTTACTGAAGGTACGCTTGTAGAAGACGTAAGCATTAGTCCCGGTTCATCAATAGACCACCGACTAGGGAGGCAGGCGCTTGGAGCTATTGTAGTAAAGCAATCTGACGCAACAAACCCTGTTTTAGTCACAGGTCTAAGTGGCACGTCTATAACGGTCGGCGGTTCTTTTGCTGCTAACACTACCGCTTCTTTTTGGGTATTCTAATGGCCTATAATAAAAAGACAGGTGAAACGCTACTTACTCAAGTTGTCGATATTCCTATGGGTGGCGGCAAAGACGAAAAGACACACAAGCATCTTTTCCAGCCACCTTTTCTAGCAGAAGCAAAAAACATAGAAGTAGACAAAACTGGGTCGGTTCAAAAAAGAGATGGTATACAGTCCGTTATCTCGGCATCGGTTGCTCAGCCGTACGTAGGTACAGGCACCTTGTTCGAGCATCCCGAAAAGCAGCTAGGTATTGTTGGCCAGCCTAATTTTTCGACAAGCCCCCCACAGGAAACTTCGGTAGCTGTAGTAAAGGGTAGTTCCTCTTTCGCTACATCGAGCTTTGTTTCTTCTAACGTAACTGGCATCTACGCTAGCAACATAGAGCAAGACCCACTTGTTCGGACTGACGAGGCGTTACTACACGTTCAAACTTGTGTTAGCGGTAACAAGATTCTTACGGTGTGGTGTTCACAGGTAAACCCAGTCACCGTCGAGGAGGCGTACAATACAACGCTGCCTACCGACAACCGCTGCTACTACATGATCAAGGAGCGTGACACCGGGACTGTTATTGTTCCTCCTACACGACTTACCGACGCTGTAAGCGGAGCATTCGATAATCAGCCCAGGTACACGCACATTGCCTTGGTAGACGCCGCTGACCCTCACTGGGTAATCGTTTCTGCTCCCGAGGTTTACCCGGAGGTTGCGTGGGAAAACCTAAGTGCTGCGTCTATATCCGCTAGTACCCATACGGTAACTTACGGAAAGCTAAACTTTGTGGATGGCCAAACGGCTGTTGGTCGGTTTGTGGCGTTCGACATGCACGCTGGGCAGGGTTCTGCATACGCACACATTATTGCTCAAGCGTCTACTGGGGCTCCGCATAACGACTACATATTCCGTGTCGATAAGACGCTAACCGTTGGGCTGTTCCGCTTGCTGCAGCTCAGTGAAGTACCTCTGCACTGTGGAGCTATTCACCACGACTCAGCAAACAACATGCTATTCACTGCTGTGTCGAACCAGTTCGGTATTGCAGGTGCGTTGCCTGGGGATGGTAGCACAGTTCTGCACAGCTATGACGCTACGCTGTATTCAGTAAATGCCGGGTACCCTAAAACTATATTTACCCAAGTAGTACCTGCAGCATACCCCGACCCCGAAATAGGTATTACGGCAGCGTGCACACGCCTAACTATCGCTCCTGGTAATGGCACAAACATATATGTGTTTGGTACGCAGTTTTGGAACCCCGCCGGATATTCCGAAGTGCCTGCGTTGATCTCAGGTGCTGCCGAAGCCGACATGAGTTCCTTAGAAAAGTCCCTGTACATGTCAAAGATGGCTGGGTCTAAGAGCATACTAAACACTAAGTGGGTTCAAATTGATTCTGCGTTTACCGCAACGCCTTCTGTAGGAGTGGTACAGAATCAACCGTCTACGTATCTTTGCACTAAAGGGTTCAAGGGCATTGGCAACTCCTACCCGATGGTAGGTATTAGTGCTACTAACGGTGCGCCGACCACGGCTAACACACTTGCTGATTTGTCAGAGAAGCAGAACTCCGTGTTCTCCTATAAGATAGGGCCTTCTGCTGTTGCGGCATCCGCAGGTAGCCCTGTGTCAAACAACTCTTGCGAAAATCAACCCTCAAAGCATCCGATGGGCCTTATTGTGGCTCCTCTACTTTCCGAGGAGATTCTTCGCCCTGTAGCGCGGTTTGGCGTAGACTACATGGTAGAGGCTGAAGATGTGTTTCCGTTTGAGTGCGGGATGATCAGTGTAGAGAGCTTTTCAAATTCTGCCTCAAGGTGGATGTCGCCAGGTCTTAGTGAAGTACGTACAACAGAGGTAGCAGGCGAACACCACTTTGCTTTCAAAAGTCGGCTTGTGTCCGGGGTGTCCCGCCTGGCGGAGTTCAATAGGTATAAACTTACTGATGCGCGAGGAACACCTGTGGGCGGCGCTATGTTTAGTGGAAATGCGTCGGGTTCTTTTGGGGCAGAAGAAGTACGCCTAAACTTACAGAACACTGCGTTGACGACACAGCAAGACGGACCTCAAACATATTTTTCTGGCGGTTACTTTGGGTTTTTTGATGGGGTAGACAATGGTGAGTCTGACGTACACTCATCACCAGGGCAACCTTACGTAGAGATGTTTACGTGGATTGACGACGCCCAACCCTACAGCGCCTCTGAAAGTAATTTTGCAGCGGTATTTGTAGCGCATTACAATTTTGTTCTTGTCTATGCTTTGCACGACGAGGATGGGCGGATTCATAGAAGTGCGCCTTCGCCGGTTCGTACAGTACGAGGTCAAAACGCAGCAGCAATTTCAACGACCGCGTGCGTAGCCGTTCGCTACCTTATGCCGCCGCCCTCCGCTTTTTATAGCGCGTCAGTTCGAGGACAAAAACTTCTTATTGAGGTGTACATGTCCTCTGAAGATGCGCGTACACCAGCAGATTTTGGGGATGACCGCTCTGGCGCTGAACTAAGCCTCGGCAGCTTTACGCTAATAGACCAGTTTGAGCCAAAACTAGTGCAGGATTTGGGGCAGGTAACTCAAGGTTTTGCTGCGGGTGTACCTGCAAGCACAGTAGGTTCCTCTACAACTCCATGGAGTTTACAGGAAAAGGGGCTCGGTAACATTCGGTCGGGCTTTAGATTCTTCGGAGAACGTATTATAAAAGACCCCCTGTATTTTGCTGGCGCGTCTGTAAAAAGGGGTCTGAGTTCTTCGGCAGTTACACATACGGTTGTCGAGGGGCAGGTGCTTGATACGTTGCTTTACACGACGGGCGGCGTACTAGAGAATGACCCCCCTCCATCGTTCTTGAGCGTCCATACTGCTAACAAACGTATGTGGGGAATTCCCGCGGATAACCGTTCATCTGTTTGGTATTCTAAGTTGCTCGGGCCAGGAAGACCGCCAGAGTGGAGTGCCGCGTTTACTATTGCTATGCCTCGAAGCGAGGACACTCTAACGGCCATTTCATCAATGGATGAAAAGGTAGTGGTGTTTTCTCGTAGCGACGTATTTATTCTTTTAGGTGACGGCCCCAACAATCTTGGAAGAGGTGGCGGGTTTACCGGGCCGCGTAAGGTTGCGTCTGATGTAGGGTGCGTAAACAAGTCCTCTGTTGTGTCTGGCCCGTTTGGAGTTATGTTCCAGTCGGAAAGAGGCATCTACGTTCTAACCAGGGACTTGCAGGTTAGTTACATAGGGAGTCGGGTCGAGGATCAGATTACATCTGACTCAGATATTAGTTCAGCCGTTCTTGTCGAGGACCGCAACCAAGTTAGGTTTACTCTAAACAAGACAGGGCAGACACAGCTAAAGACCCTGTGCTATGACTATCTTCACCAAGTGTGGACTGTACACGAGTCGTCTTCCAGCGTCGTAACGAACACGATATCCGCTACGTTGTTCAACACAAACCATACGGTACTTGGTTCGGACAACTACATTAGCAGTGATGCTCCAGGTTCCTTCTACGACGGTAACTCATTCGCGCAAACGGCGATTGTCTCAGAGTTTACAACAGCTTGGATCAAGCTAGCTGGACTTCAGGGGTTCAAGCGAGTCAAGCGAGCGTTCTTTTTGGGACAGCACCTCGGGGGCAAGGTGTCTCTTTCAGCCCAATACAACTATAATGAGGTAGTAGACACTACCAAAACATGGACAGATGCCGAAATTGTGGCATTATCTACAGATCCTATGCAACTTGGCCTACATATACCCCGTCAAAAATGTGAAAGTATACGCTTTGTGTATTCTGACAAGGATTTGGGAGGCGCTCCAGCCGGTGGTGATATTATAAGTAGTATTACAATTCAGTTTGGCGCAAAGACGGGTATGTTCAAGATGTCCGAGGGGAGTAAAAAATAATGGCTATCGACCCATTTACTATTGCGCGATTAGGCGTTGGGGCCGGGCAACTTGTCCGAGGCATTTCTACAATGCGAGACAGAGAAGGGGACCGCCGGGGTCAAGAGCGAATTAGGCAGCTACTTGCTCAAGCGCAGGGTAGAAACCTCCGACAGGCACAAGCTATTGCAGGCTCAGGAGAGGGAGTTAGTCCCGCACTCGCACAAAGAGCGGCACTTCAAAGTGTCAACGAGGCTAACCAGGCGGCCACTGCCGCTGCATTAGACCAAGAGGCTGCGTTGGCCCTTCAAGACAGGGAACGAGCTGACCGTCTTGCAGGTGCAGAGTTAGGTGCTCTTGGGGCGTTTGGGGGACAGCTTTTAACGGCATTGCAAGACGCTGGAGAAGACTCTCCCGATGTTAGCAAAGAAGCAATGGCCGAGATGTCACGTCAAATCGAGGCAAAAAGAAATCGTGGTTCCCAGCCATCTGGGACCGCAGGTAGTGTCGCTCAAGCGGCTACGGCGGCTGGCGAGGCGGCACAGGCTGCTACGGCGGCTGGCGAGGCCGCGAGCGATGCTGTTGCGGCTGAAGAAGCGGCGGCTGAAGGACGTAGTTTGTTGGATAGGTTCCTTAGCCCTCAAGAAGGGGAATCCCCGCTTGACAAGAATGAGCTAGAGGGTCTGGAGAGACAGTACGGCATTCGCGGTCAAATGCGGGAAAACCCAAGGGAGCTTGACCCCACTTTTGCTGCAAACCCCTATGCTGACCCCTCACAACCCCTTGACCTTGGTATGAGGACCGAAGACATTTCTGGTGCCGCTCCTCTAACTCGCGCTGTTGCGATAGGTGAAACAGATGAAGGCGAAACGGTAACCAGGCAAGATCGCTTAAGGGACGGTGTACAAGATGTAGTTGACCAAGTAGCTAGAGAAAGGGTAGCACGTTTTGAGCCTGTGACTACGGTTTCTGGTGCATCGGGCCGTTTCCAGGACCGAGAGCAGGGCGCTAGCGAACGAGTGGCTGCGAGAGCGGCTGCGCTGCGTTCTGCGAGGGCAACCGCACCGGAAGAATCGTTCCTTTTGTCTGAAGAAGAAGCATATAGAGATTTAGCCGGTCGAACTCGCGAAGAGGAGCTGGCGGCACGTCCCAGAGGGCCACGTAGGACACCTCCTGCGGTAGGCCAAGAACAAGTTATGGATCTTAAGGCCAGAGAAAACGCCTTGTTTTTGCAAGACGCCGCTGATGCACAAGCGGCAGCGTCAGGAGTGGCGAGTCAGATGAGCACTCCCGAGGGTACACCTTCCGGGGAAGCTCTCATGACACCTGAAGACTTGCGCCCCGGTACTGCCGAAGGAAAAGACTTGCGAGAAGACGCTCGCAGAGAACGAGAAGCGGCTTCGCAAACTCCAGATGCAATAAAAAGAGAAAGAGATAGGCGTGCTTTTCAAGGGGGCAGACCTTCTCTAGAGGAAAGCACCGAGCAACGATTGCGACGTGGGTTTAGGCACAACTACGGTACAAGAGCGGCAAACATCGCCAGCGCGTATCCTACCAGCGCGATTCAGCGTTTGGAAAGAGAACTTGGTTTTGGGCGTACTCGTGAGATACTAAACGACCCTGCAAGACACAGAGATACTTTGTTAGGTGTTGGCATTAGTACACGACAAATTAGAGCCGCAAATGCAAGAGCAGCTTACATTCGAAATGGCGGCAGTCGAGGAGCTAACTAATGCCTGAAGATGAAGATGTAACACAACCTTCTGCAGGCCCCCTAACTACCGAGGTTACAACCGAAGAAGTTGATTGGAGCCCTCAGATGATGACCCCCGCCGAACGCGAGGGGCCTACACCCATTCCAGGGTCCGAGGGTGGTCAAGGTTCTACGTCTCTTACTACCGTTGCAGGGTTTCGACCGTCTCAGCAGACTCGCCGGGGAGGTCGCCGTGCACAAGCTCCGGTAACCTACCAGCTACAGCAAACGGTTGACCTTTCGCCAGGTGACCCCGCACTTGACGCTGCAGCTCGCGATGCGTCCATGGCTGTTGCGGAGTCCGAGCGCGATATCTACAGCATGGGGGCAGACGCCGCCGCTCAAAGCGCCAACTTACGCATTCGTAACGCAAACATTCTAAACCAGCAGATTGCTCGGGAAGAAGAGATTGTTGCAAGTCAAGAGCGAGAAGCTGACGACATGCTAAACCAAGTAACCGACCTTAACGAGGCGGTTATGAATCAGACGATTAACCCGGCCCGGTTTTTTACTGACAATCGTGGTGCTGGACTTGCTTCTGCTGCATCCGTTGCCCTAGGCGTACTAGGTCAAGGACTTAACCCGAACATCGGTAATGCAGCCATGACTATTATTGATCGAGCAGTCGAGCGTGACATAAACGCTCAGGTTGCCGGTCTACAAAATCGCAGAGCAGGTGTAGCGATGGCCCGTAATCTCTACGGGGACTTGCTCCGCACTTATCAAAACGAAGCAGTAGCTAGAAGCACTCTTCGTTCTATGTACTACACCGAGATGGAACGTAGGGTAGCCGCTCTACGCGACCAGACGCAATCAAGGGAAATGCGTGCACGAGGGGATCAGATTATCCTCAACCTGCAAGAGCAGCAAGCTCAGGCAGCAGCGGAAGCCGCACGCGCCCGAAGCCGTATTGTGTATCAAGAAGTAACACAGGGCTCGCAGCGTGTCGGGTCACAACGTGGTATCCGAGCAGCGGCTAGTCAAATGCGTGCATCGTCTCCTCTTATGGCAACGGGTGTTGCTCAGGCTTTGGCGCAGCACGGTATTGACGTAAATAACGTACCGGGGTTGCCGACTGCCAGGGAGCAACTGCAAAGCTCCGACGTTCGAGGAGCTAGCTCACAAGCAAGAGTTGCCGACTCTAACGCAAACCGAAGACTCCGGCGCGCTAACCAATCAAGGGAAAACGCTGCTGAACGAACAGTAGAAGCGCAAGAGAGTGAAATAAACACACGCGGTGATACCCCGTTCGATAGAAGGCAGTCCCGTCGTTTCTACAGGAACCAGTCTACTCAGCAGTTTAGGGTTGTACCTAACCTAGAGCAAATCCGCACTCCGCAGGGCATGGCGCTAGGTATTCGTACAGGCGTAAGTCGAGCAGCCTCTTCAGGCAACCCATCGACTGACGTGGATATCTTCCGACCAGTGCTTAGTAATGGGCGTATGATCGCAGTGTCGACCAACGGCAGCAGGTATGTACGCCCAGGAGAAACTCTACGTTCTAACGAGCGACTAGCTGGAGCAACGTGGGTGCAGGAACACCGGTCTGTATCGGCTGAGTCGGCTCGGTACGTGCGGCAGACAAGTAACGCCCTTCCAGTGGCAACGGTTGGAAACGAGCAGTGGGTACTTCCCCCCGAAGCTGTACAGCAGCTTGACCGTCAAACCATTGACAGAGAGATTGAGCAGATTGAGGTTGCTTCTCGTGGTCGAAGGTTGGTAAACCGTACACTACGGCGAATCCGCGACCTTGAAAACAGTGGTATTGCTTGGAACCCTGCGTCTGACCAGGGTGCCGTTGGTCCAGACCTTCTGCAAATCCAGGGTTTGATGGCGCAAATCTCCGGTCTTGGTGTTCTGCAGGAAGGTGAGCGTGAGGCTATCCGAGATATGACCTCGCTGCCAACTGCTTCTGAAGACTGGACACTGTTCTGGTCTGAGCAGGACCGAACTGAAGCAGCCCTTCTTACCATACGCCGTGGCATGAATGATATTTTGGGTAGTCGTCGTTTGTCGTCTATGATTCGTCGTGTGCCTACGGGCCGTGACGTAGCGTCGAGGTTCACTAGGTAATGTCAGATATCATACTACGTAACGCAGAAGGAGACGTTCAGCGCGTTTCCACGGAGTCCTCAGACGGTAGGTTGAGGGACTTGATAGACACCGGGTACGACATCGCACCCGAGTCTGCGGACGTAACTGTATCCATGTTGGCAAATGACGGCAACGGGCAGCAGTCTGTTGACCATGTTCCCGCAAGAAACATCCGGGCGTACCTTTCGGAGATGGAGCGTGCGACTGGCGTGCAACCAGTCATTATTACCGGCGATGGTGATATGCAAAGTTACGTACGAGATGTACGTGATTCTGCTGCACGGGCCGCAAGAGTACGAGAGCTAGGTACGTCTTGGGAGGGTCTTGGTCTTGGGTTGCTCAGTGGTGCTGTGTCGCCCCTGTTAGCTGTTGGCAGACTCGCCGGTGCAGTAGACGGGGACACTCAGTTTTTTGGTGCAGACCTAGGTGAGCTTAGTGAAGCTCGGCCAGGTTCTCAGATGCTAGGAAACTTGGCAGGGCTCATTGGTACTGGTGGAGCTGGAGCTATCGCTGGAGTTGGTGTTCGAGGAGCGCAAGCTGCCGCAAGAGCTGGTGTAGGTAGAATCGGACAGGTCGGAGCCCGAGCTGCAGTAGAAGAGGGCCTGTTTATTGGCGCTCAGACTTTGCCGTTGCAGGCATTGCGAGAGAACCCAGAGCTTTCGGCTGAAGCGCTTCTGGCGGGCGGTGCGCTTGGGTTTGGTCTAGGTCTTGTCGGTTCCGCTGTGCCCCTTGCCCGGTCGTTTAGGCAAGGCAGGACTGAGGTGTTTCCAGAGGTTGTAGGGTCTGCCCAGAGCGGTGGTCCGTTTACTCGTCTTATCGAGCTTGGGAGAAACCCCACTGGACGAAGAGCGCCCAATAGCTTGCAGGAAGTTACAGAGCAAGACGTTCTTGACGGGATGCTAAGCCCCGAAGACCTTGACAGTTTGCTGTCGTTGGGCATTTTACCGGGCCGAGAGGCGCGGGACGCTGGTGTAGGTATCTTCGGAGGCACAGGACTCCGTATTAGACAGGCAGTAAACCGTCACAGGCGAAACCGAGCTGTAGCAAATACCGGTAACAGGGTTGAAGAAGAAGACATTGCATTATTAAACGATGCAAGGTTTGTTGAAGACGTCGACATGCCTGACGTTGAGGTTGCACGTAACATCCAACAAGCAATCGACGAAGATATTGCTCCTAGCATTCGGTTCTTCGACGAAGTAGATGAGCATGTATTGGGCGGTGCTGAGAATCAAGTAGCGCGTGCATACAGAGATATAGACGCTTCTGATATGCCAGATTTTCGTCGAGACAGATCTACTTTAGTAGACGGCATTAACCGTTCTATTGATCAAAATATTGGGTTGGATTTTAGTGAAATAGTCGCTAAACTTAGGACCGGAAAAAAAGGCCGTCCGAAAGAAGTCCCCCTTTCCGATGCAGACAGAGCAACAATCCGTCGTAATGTTTTAAATGGCGAAAGGAATATTTACCGGGGCACTGACTCTAACATTTCCTTTTACGTTCGGGGAAAAAAGAACGGTATACCAGACTCGGTAAACGCTTTTAGAAGCACACTGAACGACCAGACAAAAAAGTTGTACCAAAATTTGGCAGCTAGTTTGGAAAGCTTGCGGCAGGCCGACAGCCCAGGGCAGTTCTTTACCGCTCTTGTAAGAAGTGACAACGGCTTTTTGTCCACCATCGACAACACAGCGTTTACTCGACCTGACTCCGACTTCTTTTTGATGCGAGACAATCTTGACGAGGTTGTGCGTGGCAGAAGAAAAGCAGACGACTTTGTTAGCCGTGAATCTGCCGAAGATTTAGAAAAAACGTACGATACTTTTTTGCCAATGTTTGGTTACAACGCCACAAGTAGATACAACAGGTCAATGCGGGTGAGAAACGCCACCTACAAGGGCGAGGCGGGTCAGCCTGAGGGGGCAAGACAGTTCTTTAGGCAGTTTGAAGACAACGGCGAGTTCTCTACTAAAAAGTTTTTAAAGTACCTTCGCGAAAAAACCGACTCCACAGCAGGTGAAATCAACGCTGAAGAAGCGTTGCGTGATTTGCGAGACAACTTACAAGAGCTTAGGGAGTCAGCCAGAGAACTACGTAAAAGCTCTCCCCTCGATGCTCCTGAGATACCAAAACAAACGGAAGAGGCGTTAGCCCGAGTATCTGAGATTATCTCCAATCGCCAACGCATGATTGAGATGGTCAAGCGCACTAGCGGTGAGGGCGGCGGAGTTATGTCAGGCGGTCAAGCACAGGCTGCTGGTGGTATGACGGGAGCAATCACAGGGTCTACCGCTATCGGCTTCGGCGTTGGTGGTGCGGGGTCAGCTTACATCAACGCTCTTAGGCAGCTTCGTGGCAGCCCCATAAAAAGCCTGTTTGCTACAGCTCGCCGTGACTTACAGCTAAAGAAGTACGCCCAAACCCTTGAGCAGGGAACTACTAAAGTTCGACTTAGTTTAGAAGGTGCTATTAGTAAGGCCAAGAGGCTTGGTAGAGGCACCCGACTGGCAGGGCGAAGTCTAGGTTTCTACATCTTTGATGAGAAGGCGACTCGACAACAAAAGATTGAGCAGTACGACGCTCTTCGCTCCAGGTTCAACGAGCTTGCTAGCGACCCTATCCAGCTTACTGACGAGCTAGAAGCGTCTTATCACATGATGGATCAGGTAGACCCCCAAGTAGCTAACGCACTGCGTCAGACATCTCTTCGTGCAGTTCAGTATATGGCGTCTACGGCTTCCCCAGCTACGCTAGACCCGCTTGTACCAGAATTCGTAGCGGTAGCCCCCAGCATGGCCGAGGTGGATGCCTTTACTCGTAGGTTCAGAGCGCTGCAGGATCCCCTGGGAATACTAGACGATTTGGCCAACGGCACCGTAACCACAGAAGCTGCAGAAGCAGTACGTATAGTGTATCCTCAGATAATGGCAAGTATTTCAGCTAATATCGGAGAGGTGTTGACTGATTTAGGTAGAGACGCACAGAGAATACCCTACCAAACAAGGGTAAATCTTAGCATTATGACTTCATCTGCAACTGACACTACGTTAGAGGGAAGTTTTATTCGTGCAATGAACACTAGATCGGCACAAACGCCGCAACAGGCTTCAGCCCAAGGGCTAGAGAGAATGAGAACCAGAAGGATTAACGTGGCTTCAGGCTTCATGACAGAAGCTCAGTCACTCGAAGAGGTATAAATGTCTAGTGCAATCGAAATCTCAGCAACCGCTGTAACCGCCCCCGGAAAAGTATACGTCAGAAATGCCGTACTCGCAGCAGAAGTTCTTCAGCTTGCTACTGCAGACTGGGATAGTAACTGGATTACAATCCAAGCTGAAACCGACGATGTGTTTGTTAAGTTTGGCACTACGTCTGCTTCGGTCAGCGGTATCAACCCTGCAGCGGTTAGTGGTGCTACCACTCCCGTTAGCCCGGCTACTGGCGGGTGTCTACACATCCCGGCTGGCACTCAGAAGGAGTTCTACCTTCGAGACTGGGTTAAGCTATCGGGGCAAGGTATCTTTATGGCGCACATTTCCTCAGCGGTTACCACCGGTAAGATTCGCTTCTACAAGAGCAGCGGTCCGAGGGAACTGTGAAAAGGCGGCCCGGAGCTAACCGGAGGGCAGTTCGCCTTCCGACTCGCGCACCTGCGGCAGGTGGTGGGGGCGGCGGTGGCGGCATCGTTACCGACAACCTCGTCCTCCACTTGGATGCCGGGGATGCGGCTAGCTATCCGGGCACCGGCACCACTTGGACGGACCTGACCGGGGGACAGCACTCGTTCACCTTCAACGCAACCCCTCGGTATGATTCAAGCAGGGGGTTCTTCAACTTCAACGGAAACAACTGGGCGCAGAACACGTTCTCCCCAGCGATTGCTCCCACCCGTGGGGCTGTCGAATACTGGTTCCGGTGGAAATCCCAGAGCCCCTTGACTGTTGCAATGCTGATGACAGGAACAGGCAACTGGTCATCAGTTGGAAACATCACCGGGACGCTAGGCGACGAGTCCTTTGAGTTCTTCACTGGCGTCAGCGCCTGTATGGATTACAGGGCTGGTCACAC
>MDTB01174247.1_pt1 | contig 18651 bp, 15 predicted proteins | sample 811161 | NCBI WGS metagenome assembly MDTB01 (sample SAMN05326650, study PRJNA326480) | marine metagenome | isolation source: seawater | place: Mediterranean Sea | collected 2009
CATAATAATTAAAAATTAATTTAAAATATTATGAAAGAACAAATTTTAAATACTTTCTCAATTCTTGACAATAAACAGAAAAAAAAATTTTTTATAATTACAATTTTAATTTGTGTTGGTAGTTTTTTGGAATTTTTAAGTCTCTTTATAATATATCAAACAATTAAATTTTTTTCTGATAGTGAAACTTTTTTTTCTGAACAAAGTTATTTTAATAGTATCTTAAATATTATTTTTAATAACAATTATTCTATTGCTAGTTTTTCCATATTATTAATTTCTATATATTTGATTAAATTTTTATTTTTTTCACATATGTATTATCAACAATTTAAGTATTCAGCTTATATAAGTTACGATTTATCTCTCAAATTATTAAGAAAATATATTAAAAATAATTTTAAATTTCACACTGAAAATGACACATCAACTTTAATGAGGAATGTAAAAGATGAAGTAGGTCAATTTGGAATAGGTGGTATTCAACAACTTTTAATTTTAATGAATGAATTAATTGTATTTTTGGCAATCTTAATTTTGCTAGGCATGCAAGAAGCAAAACTTCTTCTTATGGTATTTTCATTTTTTGTTATAATTGGTTTTGCATATTACTTAATAGTAAAAAAAATATTCAACAAATATGGTGAAAAAAGACAACTATATGCATCTAAAATCATGAAATATTCCTTGGAGTCTTTGTATGGCATAAAAAATCTTAAACTGTTTAATGCAGGAGATTTTTTTTTAAAAAGATTTGACATTAATGCCAAAAATTTAGCTGACGCTCACAAAATTATTACAACACTTAATCAAATTCCAAGGATTGGACTGGAACTTCTTGCTGTCTTTGTAATTTCAATTGTTTTAATATTTACTTTTAATCCAGTTAATTTTAATACTAATATTTTACCTACAGCTGGTTTATTTATTATAGCCTCATTTAAACTAATACCTTCAATCTCAAAAATTCTTAACTCAGTTAATGTCTTAAGATACACATATCCATCTACAAGAGTTTTAAAAAATGAATTATTAAATGAAAATTACACAGAAGAAGAATTAGATTCATTAGATCCTAATTATGAATTCTTAGATAAAATAAAGTTTGTAGATGTTTCATTTTATTTTAAAAATAGAGATAAAAATATAATAAAAAACTTAAACTTAGAAATTGTAAAAAATACATCTGTAGGACTTATGGGAATTTCTGGCTCAGGAAAGTCCACATTGATTGATTTATTAGCAGGCTTATATAGCCCAACTAATGGACAAATATTTATTGATGAAATAAATCTGAATAAAATTAAAAAAAGTTGGAGAAATAAGATTTGTCTTGTTCCTCAAAAAATTTTTTTAACAAATGATACTATTAAAAATAATATAGCTTTTGGTGTTGAAGATGAAAATATAAGCGAATACGAGGTTAAAAAAGCAATTCAACTGTCTCAATTGGAAGAGTTTATTAGCAAATTACCTGATGGAATTAATACTATAATTGGAGATAGAGGTGTAGAAATTTCCGGCGGAGAACAACAAAGAATTGGTATAGCGAGAGCTCTTTACAGAAATAGTGATGTAATAATATTAGATGAGTTCACAAATTCTTTAGATAAGAGAAATGAAGATAATTTAATACAATTAATTAAATCTTTAAATAGAAAAAAAACTCTAATTATAATTGCACATAAAGAGGAACTTATTAATTTTTGTGATCAAAAATATATTTTGAATGGTGCAGAATTAAAAAAAATCATGATTTCTTAGCAGTTAAGCAAATTTTTAGAAATGAAATTAAATCAAATCATAAAATTCTTTAGATATCATATTTTTCTAGACAAATATGAGAAAGAATATGTAAAACAAAATAAATTAAAATGGAAAAAGAAAAAAAAAATAGAAAAAAAGATCATTCTAGTAGATCTATTTCCATGGTACCCATATATTCATATTTGGTCTTATTTATCTAATATAATTTCCTTAAAGAAAAATTCTCAAATTAAATTCTTTTATTTTGACCTTAATTTTAAAAGAAAGTTAAAATCTAGGTTATATATTTCAAAATTAGTTAAGATATATAAGTCATTCAATTGCACAGAGGGAATTACAGATTACGAAATTATAAACTCTCAGACTGAAAAAGACAGATACAGGTCTATCTTCAAAAATTTTAAAAACAATAAGTCAAAATTAATTAAATTTAGAAGAAATAATATTCAAATTGGGGACTTAATTTATGATACGTATCTACTAATTTATAAAAAACCAACAGCTAATTTTAATGATGAAAATTTGTTTAATTTATTTGTAAAAGGTAACCAAATATTTGATATTTGTAATAATTATTTCAAAAAAAATAAAATTGAATGTGTAATTCCAAGTCATGTTTGTTACAGTTCTTATGGTATAATCTCAAGATTAGCTTTAAGTCGCAACATACCTGTATTTAAAATTAAATCTGAAAACTGGGGCAAAGCACTTTTTAGACTTATAAAAATAGATAAAAAACACTCAGTTGATGAACACCCATATTATAATTATAAAAAAATTTTTTTTAAATTCGATAATTCTAAAAAAAATAAAGCTAGAAAGATTGGAAAAAAATTAATTTTAAATAGGTTGTCTGGAAAAAAAGATTCGAACATTCCCTATTTAAAACTTAGTAGTTATAATAAAAAAAATAAATTGAGAAATTTTGACGGATTAAAAAAAGAAAAATCTGTAGTAATATTTCCACATAGTTTAAACGACAACCCTCACAGATTTAGGTCCATGCTTTTTCCAGATTTTTATGAGCAAGTGCTATTTATTTTAAAAAATTCAGAGGATTTTAAAAAAATTAATTGGTATTACAAACCTCATCCAAATGAAACAAAAGAAATGTTAATTCATCATAAAAAAATTACTAAGAAATTTTCAAATGTAATTATATTAAATCAAAATATTAGTAATAAATTTTTATTAGAACTTAAACCAAAATTTATAATAACAAATCATGGAACAATAGCACATGAATTTGCATATATGAATATCCCAGCGATCTGCACTGGAGATAATCCTCACATAAACTACGATTTTTGTTTTACACCTAAAAATAGAAAAGAACTAAAAAATACAATTAATAAATTCATAAAAAGAAAAATTGATTTTAAAATTAATAAGAACCAAATATATGAGTTCATGTATTTGCATTATGAGTATTTTCCAAATTTATTTAATAGAAAAAAACTCATTTCTGACAATTATTTTTCTTTTACCAAGTTTAATATTAAGTTTTTCAGTGACCCATTAAAATTATATCTTAAGGAAACAAAAAAAGTTAATAATAATATCCAATCTTATATAAATAACTTTGTAGAATTTAATTTAAATGATAGAAAAAATTTTAAATAAAGTCTGGCAAATTAAGCTTTTTTACAAATATATAAACTTTAATAAAAATAATTTAATACATATCAATTCAAAAAAGAAAGAAACTCGAGAAATTATCCTTTTAGAACTTTTTGACATCAAAGCCTTTATTTTGAGTAGTAGTCTTTTTTGTACCGCTTTAAAGTCAAAAAAAAATTATAAAATCATTGGTTATTTCCCAAATTTTTTAAGGATTAAAAATGAGATAAAATTTTTAATAAACTGGTATTTTAACATTTTTAGCTCTATGCAATTTTTTAAGTCTTTTGGTATGACAAAATTTATTATTCCAAAAAAAAATTCTCAAAGCAAAAATTTACTAAAAACTTATAATAAAATAATAAATAACATCAAATCAAAAAAAGACGTCTTAAATTTGAAAATTGATAGTGTTCTTATAGGAGACATAGTCTACGATACATACTTAAGAGAAAATGATTTAATTACAATAAATATATCTGATAAGAAATTTAAAGAATTCATTTTCAATACGGTTTGTCTTTTTTATACTTGGAAAAGTTTTTTTAAAAAAAATAAAGTTAATTCGATAATTTCAAGTCATTCAGTTTATCTGACTGCATTACCATTAAGGGTAGCCATGAAGTACAACATAAATACATTCTGTGTTAATCATCATGGAGCTTACAGATTATCAAAAAAAAAACCCTTGGTGTGGGGAAATTTTGAGGATTATCCCAAACTCTTTAAAGCTTTACCAAATACCATCAAAAAAAAAGGGGTTTTGTTTGCTAAATCAAATTTGACAAAAAGATTCACTGGTCACAAAGATATTCTTTACAAAATTAGTAATCCAATAAAAAAAAGTATTTTCTTACCAGAAAAAAGACTCAAAAAGAAGGTTATAAAAGAGAGTAAGAATTTTAAAATTTTAATTGCAGCGCATGATTTCAATGATGCCCCACATGTACATAAAGATTTAATATTTGAGGATATGTATGAATGGTTAAATTATCTAGGCGAATTATCAAATAGTAAAGAACATTTTGATTGGTATATAAAATTACACCCATCTGAATATGATGAAAATTATGAAAAAATGAAATTTATAATTAATAAGTATAATAAACTTAAATTATTACCAAAATATATTTCACATAATCAGATTGTAAAAGAGGGAATTAATTGTGTACTAACTTGTTATGGTAGTATTGGACATGAATACCCATTTTTTAAAATTCCAGTAATAAACGCAGGTCATAACCCTCACATTGGTTATAATTTTAATTACAATCCCAAAAATAAAAAGGAGTATGATAATTTAATTAGTCAAATCAGATTTTTAAAAGTTAATAAAAATTATAAAAATCAAATTTATGAATTTTATACCGTCAGATTTTTTCTAGATTATGCTTTATTCAATGATATCCATGATGCTAAATTATTTAACGAAATGTACATTTTTGATATTTTTTTGAAAAGATTTGATGAAAAGAAAATAAAAAAAACATTAAAAGATTATTCTACATTCATAATGTCGAAAAAAAGAAGACTTATTAATTATGATCAAATAAACTAATTTCATGAGAATACTTTTTGATCATGAAATTTTTTATCTTCAAAAATATGGTGGAATCTCAAATTATTATTATCAACTCTCTAAAGAATTAATTAAGATAAATGCAGATTTAAAGATAGTATGTCCTCTACACAAAAACCAATATATATCAAATTTATCACCAGACAATTTTAATGGTATAAATATAGATTATCTACCTTACCAATTTAATAACTTGATAGGAAAAATTAATTTTATTTATTTAAAAAAATTTATTAAAAAATATAAACCAGATATTATTCACAGGACTTATTATTCTAGTAATAATTTAAATAATAAAAATGTATGTACTGTTTACGACTTAATAAATGAAAAATTTAGAAATTATTTTAAAAATTCCCATAAAATATCTGAACTTAAAAAAAAAAACGATAGATAATTGTGAGCATATTATCTGTATTTCCGAAAATACCAAAAAAGATCTAATTGATATTTTTCATGTGCCGGAACGTAAAATTAGTGTCACTCTCTTAGCATCATCATTTAGCAATAGTAAAATAAATGAAAAAAAAAAATTTAAAAATCATTTACTATTTGTAGGAAGTCGAAAAGGGTACAAAAATTTTGATGGTTTTTTAAGAGCAATATCAATTTCAAAATTTTTAAAAAATAATTTTAAGATTATTCTCTTTGGTGGAGAGAAAGTTAATAAAGATGATCATGAATTAATAAAAAAATATAAAATAAATTATGAAAATATTTTATTTTTGAATGACAGCAATTATAGTCTTAGTTATTTATATTCAAACGTTGAGGCACTGATTTATCCGTCACTTTATGAAGGTTTTGGAATACCAATATTAGAGGCTATGAACTTCGGATGCCCAGTAATTTCAAGTAATGCAGGTTCTTTAAGAGAAGTAGGTGGTGAGGGAATTCATTATTTTAATCCAACTAATCCAGAAAATATAGCACACATATTAGAGACAGTGCTGTCCTCAAAACAAAATTTAGACAATTCTATATCTTATGGTTTTAATAGAACAAATCATTTTTCATGGTCTAGTTGTGCAAAAAAAACACTAGAAATTTATAAAAGTACTTTATCTAATTGATTTATTACATTAATTATTTTACAAATAAAAGATAGTTTGTATCTATTGAACTCTTAAACATCTGTTTCGGAAATTTTTTATTAATTAACGAATATTTTAGAAAATAGTCAACACTATTTTTTAAAGATAATTCATAATCTTTTTTTTCATTTAAACGGTATGACTTCAGAAGTTTTGGTTTTATAAATAATCCCTTTTTATCTAAATTCATTGCTGGTCCTCTAATTTCAATTTTTTTTTCATTTTGTTCTACATAACCATTTTTAAAGATAAATAAGTTTTTTTTATAATATGGAGAACTATAGGAACCAAAAAAATTTGCTGTACCTCCATTGTTTAAAGAATAATTTACATTACAGGTATCAAAACTATCCCCAATTTTTGAAAAATTTTTAAGATTTATAGAATAAGGTTTTTTTATCTTAAAAATATAATTTACCAAATCAATGTTATGTATCAATAGCATTTCTAAAACGCCAAGTTTGTTCTCTGACCTCTTTGATCTCCAATTAGTCTTATATTCTCTCTTGAATGCTAAACCATGAGCCATGTATGAATTTATGCTAAGTAATTCCCCAAGTTTAAAATTTTTCAGATTTGATAGTACTCTAGATAAAAAAGAAAATCTGAAGTTAAAATTAAAAAATATTCTTCCAGATTTCATTTTTGAAATTGATCTTAAATCTTTGATATTTATGCAGGGAGGCTTTTCACAGAATATGTATCTACTTTTATTTAGTTTTTTTAGATATTTAAAATGAGTTTTATTATTTGATATAATAAAAATTATTTTACACTTTTTTAGAATTTCAAATTCTTTTTTATCAAAGTAAGATGGACCTTTAGGCTTGTAAATAAAAAACTTGAATTTTTTTTTTTTTTAAAATTTTTTGAATTCTTTTTGACTGCGAACCATTACCTATGATACCTATTTTAAACAAATGTGGCTCCACACCTGTCGCATGGTTTAGTTTTTTTTCTATCCTTATTTAAATGTTCCTCTCTAAGTTTTTGAATAATATTATTATTCCAGATGTCTTTTATAGATGAATCTTTAACATTTCCATAACTTAAAAGGCTTTTATAATCTGCATCACAAGGGTTTACCTTTCCATCAAACCAAACATACATTCTATCCCATAAATTCTCACATGGATCGTTTATTTCATAATGAGGTGTGTTTTTATATGTATCCCATCTTTCTAGTGGAAAGCTTGCTGTGACATGATCTGATCTCTTAATCCAAAAATTTTTAAATTTTTCTCTGTTTAAATTTTTATCAGCATCAATTCCTGATACTCTGATTTCTGTTGTTGACCCAGGATAAAATTTTCTTCTTATTTCAAATAAACTATCTACATTTTTTACAATTTTTTCATAATTACTGTTTTTTCTTAATCTCTCATATTCTTCTTTTTGATAATGATCTGCAGAAATGACTATTTGACTTACTTTATTTAAAAATATTGAATGACAAATTTTTTCACTTAAAAAAGAAGCATTTGAATTAATTTTTATTTCAAAAATATTTTCTTTTTTGCCTAAATAATCAAGCATTTCACTAAAGTTTTTGTGCAGAGTGGGCTCACCTCTGCTCGCCAAAGTAATAGCACCTATCCCAATATCATTTGCTTCATCAACTACTTTTTTAAATAATTCAAAATCCATTACACCCATAAAAGGTTTTTTTGTGAAAGTTTTGTCAGTTTGAAAACAAAAGGTACATCTAAGATTACAAGTAGAAACTGGCTCAATTAACAAATAGGGCGGATAACCTAAATTAATTTTCTCTTGCCCACACTTTAAGAACTTATACCTAAATACTAAATATTTATAAATTTTAATAATATCATCTCGATTTTTTAAAATATATAATTCTAAATGTTTATTGATTATAAAATTTATCTTTCCTGAATTTTTCAATTTTAAAAAAAAATCTTTAGATACAGGATCTTCATCATTCTCTACAAATTTTTCAATTACGTTAATATTTTGGAGAAAAATATTTTCTATTGATTTTTGATCCACATTTTCAGATATTGAGGTTTGTCTAATTTTACCTGAACCAAGACCCAAAGGAACTAAAGAATTACTCATAATTTTACAATACAAATCATATTAGATTATAATTATTTCCATGTTATTAAATCAAATATATTAGATGTTATTAATTTTACTAGATAAAGTTTATAAATTATAAATTGATCATATAGGTTAAATTAATATTAACACAACAATTTTAGTTAACCTTTATGTATGACATTAAAATGTCTAAGTATTTTTTACTATTTTATATCAGTTTTAAGCTTTAACAGTCTCCGAGATAAGTATAAAGTTATGATTTAAGCCCCTTAAAAAAAACCATTGTCTTACAAGAAAAAAAAAGTACGCAAATTTAAAATGAAAAATTTAGATTAGTATGAAAAAAAAATTTTTATCAATAATTATTGTCTCTTTAAATACAAAAAAAGATTTTTTAAAAACCCTTAAATCTTGTTTAAACCAAAATAAAAGTCTTGTAGAAATTATTGTTGTCGATGGAAAAAGTGAAGATGGAACAGTAAGTGAAATTATGAACTACAAAAAAAAAATTTCAAAAATTGTTATTCAAAAAGACAAGGGTATTTATGATGCTATGAATAAAGGTATAAAATTAGCAAAAGGAAACTGGATAATATTTATGAATTCTGGAGATGTTTTTTATAATAAGAATGTATCGGAAAAGTTATTAAGCTTTTGTTATAAAAATCAATCTAATAATCAAATAATATTTGGAAACACAATAATATTTAATAAATTTTTAAATTATCAAAAAATTGGTGAATATTTTAATAATAATACAATTGTGATGCCCTTTAGTCATCAATCCTCATTAGTTAAATCAGATATTTTAAAAAAAAATTTATTTAATATAAATCTTAGCTATTCATCGGATTTTAATTTTTTTTTAAAATGTTATTTGAAAGATATTAAATTTTTAAAATTTGATAACTTTATCTCAAAAGTTAAAGCAGGAGGAAAGTCTGACAAATTTAGGCAGAAAGTGTTTTCAGAAAATATTAAAATTTTCTTAAGAAATAAATCTTATATCAAGATTCTTTTTGTTGTTTATTTGAAGATTTTTGAGTTTTTAAAGACAATAACTAAATTGTACTTACCCGATATATTTATTAGGTTTATTTTAAAAATTAAATATCAAAGATTATAAAATATTAAATGATTTTACTTGGAATTAATGCTTATCATGGGGATGCTTCTGCTTGTATTTTTAAAGATAATATTATTTTAGGGGCGGCAGAAGAGGAAAGATTTACTAGAATTAAACATTCAGCTGGTTTTCCAATTAACTCTATTAAATTTTGTTTAAAAGAAGCTAGAATATCTATTGATCAAGTCGATCATATTACAATTAATAGAAATCCTAAACAAAAGATTTTTAAAAAAGCTTTATATGCATCAACAAAATTATTTAATTTTAATTTTATAAAAAACAGATTTTCAAATTTAAAAAAAATTAATTCTATAAAAGATGAATTGGAAAAATACTTTGGAAAAAAAATAAATTCAAAAATTCATAATATAGATCATCATACTTCCCACATATCTAGTTCGGTTTTTTTTTCTAATATGGATAATACAAATTTTATATCAGTTGATGGCTTTGGAGATTTTGTGAGTACTGTTACTGGATATTTTGATGGTAAAAAAATTAATAAATTTAATGAAGTTCTATTTCCCCATTCATTGGGATTATTTTATACAGCAATGACACAATATCTTGGTTTTATGAAATACGGTGATGAATATAAGGTAATGGGTTTAGCACCATACGGAAAGCCTTTATATCTAGATAAGATGAGAAAAATTATAAATTATGATAAAAAAAAATTGTTCAAATTAAATTTAAAGTATTTTTTACATCATTTAGGTAACGTAGATATGACCTGGTTAAATGGTGAACCAAAAATTGGGAAAGTTTTTTCAAATGAAATGGAAAAATTATTAGGGCCAAGCAGAAAAAATAAGGAAGATTTATCTCAGTATCATAAAAATATTGCAGCTTCCGTTCAAAAAATATTTGAGGAGATAATGCTAAATATAGCGAAAGATCTTTATGATAAAAATAATAATCAAAATTTATGTATTTCTGGAGGTTCAGCAATGAATTCTGTTGCAAATGGAATTTTATCTAAAAAAACAGATTACAAAAAAATTTATATCCCTTCTGCCCCTGGAGATGCTGGAGGTTCATTAGGTTCAGGAGCTTATTTAATTAATAATTTAAAAAAAAAATTAATAAAATTTGATGATAATCCATATTTAGGTCCTTCTTTTTCTGAATTGGAAATAAATAAAATAATTTCGGATAATAAAAAAAATTTGAAAGAAGAAAAAATTTTAGTCAACCATTACAATAATTTTAATGAACTTAGCTTAAACTTAGCAAAACAACTGTCAGAAGGAAAAATTGTTGGCTTTTTTAATGGAAGGATGGAATGGGGACCTCGTGCCTTAGGTAATAGATCAATATTAGCTGATCCAAGAAATCAAAATATAAGAGAAATTTTAAATTTAAAAATTAAAAGAAGAGAGAATTTTAGACCATTCGCACCTGCTATAATTGATACAAGTGTTAAGAATTGGTTTGAAGTTGAGGACAATGTTCCATTTATGTCAAAAGTTTTTCAAGTTAAGGAAGACAAAAAAAAAATTATTCCAGCTGTTACTCATATTGATGGCAGTGGTAGACTGCAAACTGTATCTGAAAAATATAATGCGAATTTTTATAAATTAATAAAAGATTTTTATAACGTTACACAGGTTCCAATTCTACTGAATACTTCTTTTAATGAAAATGAGCCAATTGTTTGCAATCCTAGTGAAGCTATTAATTGTTTTTTAAGAACAAAAATGGATATTTTGGTCATGGAAAATTTTCTATTATATAGATAAAATTTTGTGATGATTTTAACAGAGCTGGCAAACAAGTTCCAATTTTTACAAATCATTTTTTCTTTGATTCTTTTAATAGGATTTTACCAAATTGGTGATTTAATATTCAAAATAAAAGTCGTTGATAATATTTTTAATCAAATAAGTGAAATTAAATATCAGAAAATTTTTATTTCTGTAAATTTGTTTTTATTTGTTTTCTACCCAATTATACTTTTTGTTAATTATATTAATTTAATACCTTATCTAAGCATAGGAATATTTGTTCTAGGTATAATTTATTCTATTACCAAAATTAAGAAAAAATTTAAAATAAACAATATTCTTACAAACTATAAAATTTCTGATCAAAATGTAGTACTAATCACACTATTTTTATTTTTTTTACTCTCATTATCGCCTAACACACATGGCGACTCCTTGGGATATCATTTCGTAGTTGCAAAAAAACTTTTAGAGACTGGAAAATATACTACAGATATAACTCATTTCCACTCACTTTTATCTGGTTCAGGAGAAATATTAATAGCAGTAGGATTATTCTTTGGATCAGAGCAATTTGGAAATCTAATCCAATTTTCTGGCTTAATAAGTATTTTTGGAATATTTAAAAAAATAAAAAAAAAAAATAATTACTATTTTTTTTTATTGGTCTTAACATCACCAGTTATTTTATTTTTATCTTCTACTTCTAAACCACAATTATTTCACGTTTGTTCTACAGCTGTTATCTTTACCTTATATTTTTTTGAAAATATTAGATCTATGACACAACAAGAAAAGAATTGGAGAATATTAATTTCAATAGTGGTACTAATTGTATCGGTAACTGCAAAATTTAATTTTGTACTAAGCTCGTTTTTGATTGGATTAATTATTGTCTATAACGCGTTCAAAGATAAAAATTTTTATTATTTTTTAATAAGCTTTATCATTGCATTTTTTGTGTTTTACTTTCCAATTATTTTTTGGAAACTAAATAATTTTGGTGGAAATATTTTTCAATATTTTTACTCACCATTGCCAATAAATATTATAGGACTTGAAGAATTTAGACAATATCTTGTCCAATATGGAAGAGGAAATGACCTATTTGAAATTTTTTTTACAAGCAAACTAAGTCAATTTACAAATTCTTTAGGAATTGCTTTTTTTTATTTATTTTTAATAAATTTTAAAAATAAGAAATCCCAAATTGCGATCATAATAACCTTAACATATGTTTTGCTCAATTATTTTTATGGACAACCTATGGGTAGATATTTTCTTGAACCACTGATCTGGATATTGTTAATTTGTACCAAATACGGAATAAGTTATAGATTAAAAGTTTTTGAATATTTGTGTAGAATTCAAGCTTTTGTTGTAATATCAGGAATTATTTTTGGTATATACTCTCTTTCTTTGGGTAGTTTAAATTCTAATTTTAAAGATAAAGTATTGAGTCAAAATGCAAATGGATATGGTTTATTTAAATGGGCCAATACAAAGTTAAAAAAAGAGGATGTAGTTTTTTCAATGCATAGATCTATTTCTCTCGGTAATTCTAATTACATTTCAATGGATTTTATTTCGTTTGTAGATTTTGAAAATAATAGAAGTGAAGTATTTGTTAAGGAAATTTACGATAAAAACCCTAATTTTCTTTTAACATTTGGATATTCAAATGAAAAACCAAGGTTATTTGAATTCAAAAATTGTGTTGGTAAACTCATCCACTTTAAAAAAAATGTCGGAAAGTTTGAAGCACGAAATCCATTTAATAGAGGAAAAAATTACGATGGTTACATTTTTAAATTTAAAACAAAAGATTTTCCCAAATGTTTAAAAGATTAGAATTCTTATGTTTTTATTTTTATTAGTAATTAGTTTAAATATTTTAATTTATATTTTTAGTAATGATTTAGCAAAATTCCTAAAAGTCTATGATACACCTGACAAAGTAAGAAAATTTCATAAAATAAAAATTCCTTTAATTGGTGGGATCATTATCTTATTTAATTCAATTTTGGCTTTATATCTCATCTTTATGAACCAATTAAACTTCGAAAAATCGTTTAATTTTAAATCTAATTTCGATTTATTAATTTTATTAATTTCAATCTTTATTTTTTTTTTAATTGGTTTTGTTGATGATAAGTATAATGTTTCAGCAAATAAAAGATTCATATTTATTTCTATAATATTACTTCCAATAATACTTTTTTCAGATGATTTAATTATTAAAGTAATCGAAATTTCCTTTATGGAAAATTCATACTCTTTAACTTTCACTTTATCGATATTTTGGACTGTTTTATGTTTTTTACTTTTTATTAATGCTTTTAATATGTTTGATGGTATAAATTACCAGGTTGGATGTTATTCGATTTATATAAGTTTTTTCTTTTTAATAAATAATTATTTTTCCACATTCTTTCTATTAATATTAATTGGTTTAATCACTTTTATTTTTCTGAATCATAAAAATAAATCTTTTTTGGGCGACAGTGGCTCATATCTACTTGCTTTTATATTTGGATATTTTTTTGTAAAATTATACAATCAGGTAGACAATGTTAAAGCTGATCATATTGTATTATTCATGATTATTCCTGGAGTAGACTTAATAAGATTATTTATAGTTAGGATAGTCAAAGGCAAAAATCCTTTCACCCCTGATAGAAATCATTTGCATCACATTTTGGCTGACAAGTTTAATTTAATTAAAACAAATTTAATTATACAGTCCTTAATAGTAATACCTTCAATCTTAGGGTTTTATTATGGGTTTACTTATATTTATCTCTTAATCCAAATAACTATTTATTTTTATTTGATCATTTTTTTAAAATAAAACTATTTTTTTCTAATAATTACTGTGTAGTACTGAAAATTATTGATAAAAAAATTTTGAAATTTTTTTTCTATTATAAATAAAATTTTAAACATTAATTTACCAAAAATATTATTTGGAAAAATAATTTTTTGATGGTCTGATGAAAAAGATCTCCAAGGTTTTATCTTTATCTCAGTTTTCTTTTCAAATTGAGACCACCACTTTATAGGATGGCAAAAAAAATATAAATTTGACTTATTTTTCTTTACTTTTTTTTTGAAAATCAATCTTTTTAATCTATTTATTAAAGTATTTGGATTACTATAAACTATGATAATTGGAGCACCTTTTTTTGATACATCAATTAATTTTCTAACAGCTTTAGCCTGTAATTTTTTATCAATATGATAAATTGTATGTAAACTTAATATACAATCAAAATAATTTTTTTTTAGTTTAATTTTAAAAAAATCATTACAATAATATTTACCTTTATTCCCAAGTTTAAACTTTGCAGCCTTAATTGCTATCTTTGAAAAATCTACACAATGTCTAAATTTAAAATTTCTAGAATATCCAAGATATTCAGGATACTGAATAGGTCCTGAAGCAAAGTCTAAGATGTGAATTCCTTTCTTTGGGATATAGTCTTGCAATTTTTTTCGACACTTCGAAACATATTCTTCTGCATTTAATCTTAAATCTTCAAATAAAGTTGCATCTAGTGTATTTTTATTTTTTTTTTTCCAACCACTATTATTATAAAATTTATTAACATATTTTATTTTGTTATCGATCATGTTATTTTAATTATTATATGAAGCGTGTTTTACATGTAACAGAAGAATTATCAAAAAAAAATTATAGTATTTCATCATTAATTTTTTTTCTAACAGAATTTATTGAAAAAAAAATTGATGCAAAACATACAATACTAACTACAAATTTACAAAGAGAAATTTTTAAAGAACAAAGCAATGTAAAAATTTTAGATTTAAATCTATTTAAAAATTTTTTTGAAACTAATAAAATAATTTCTTTAAATATTAAAGAAACAGATATTGTACATGTTCATGGTTTATGGAGATGGATTAATTTTTTGTCAATTTTTTATTGTATAATAAATGGGAAAAATTTTTATATTCATCCTCATGGCATGTTATTAAAAGCAGCCCTTAAAAATAAAGGCTACATTAATTATATTTTTAAAAATTTTGTAATTTTTTTTTATAAATTAGTTTTGGGGTTAAAAGCTGAATTCATTTCAATTACTAATCAAGAGACACTTTCTATTAAAAATTATTTTAAAAATTCTAAAATTAAATTTATACCTAATCCAATACCTTTTAATTTAAGTAAAAATGAAGATGAGGAGATAAATAAAATATTTGTTTTTTTTGGAAGAGTACATCCTATTAAAAATTTAGACCTAATGATTGACGCATTTAAAGAGTCTAAACTTGATGAGGCATGGAAACTTCATATATACGGTATAGATGATGATGAAAAATATCTTCTAAAATTAAAAAAAAAAATAAAAAATTATAAAAATATTGAAATTAAAGAACCTATTTTTGGTACCGAAAAACAAAAAGTTTTAAATTCATCCTGGGCCAATATTTTACTTTCAAAAAGTGAAGTTTTAAGTTTATCTGTATTGGAGTCAGCAAGTTTGGAATTGCCAAGTATTGTAAACGAGAAAATACAGATTGATCAGTTTACCACAAATGAAGGAGTTTCTGTTAGACCTAATATCCAAGATGTTTCAAGTAAAATTATTGAAGTTTCAAATTGGTCATTGACTGATAGAAAAATAAAAGGAAGACAACTTAAAAAGTTTATTGAAAAAAATTTTTCGATTGAAAACATAGCTGATAAATATTTTGAAATTTATGAAACTTCAAATTTAAAGAAAGAAGACACCTCATTTAATTATTTTTATTATATAGCTAATAAAATCAGAAAGTATTCAATTTTAAACATATCATTAGTATATATTTTAAATTTAATGATACCAACATTTACAATGGTGCTTTTAGTTGTAATTGGAAATTCAATCTTAGGTGCCGAAGTAGCTTTAATAAATAGCTTATGGTTGACTGTAACTCAGATATTTTCAACCAATATCAGGTCACAAGCAATAGCAAAAAATGATATAAATTTTCTCATTGATAAAATATTTTTTCGCTCACTATTAGCAATATTTGCAACCGCAATTATAGTTTTTTCTGACTTAGTTTATTTTTTAACTAATACCGAACAGGGTACTCAATTATTAAAAATAATTTCTATAACTATCCTGGCACAATGGATATTTGAATTAATTCTTACGTCTTATGAAATAAATAAAAAAACTTTAAAAATAATTATTATAAATTTATTAAACATCTTATTCACTATTTCACTACTATTATCTTTGCTGTTTTTTAATTTATATTCGGTAATTTCAATTTTTAGTATTTACTTATTAGTCATAATTTCAGTAATAATTATTGAAACTCAAAACATATATGTAAATAATTTAAAATTAAATTTTAATTTAATTTTAAAAAATGTTCAATCAGTTGCTTTTTTTTCCTCGTTTTCAATTATCTTTAGCAGTTTTGTTTGGAGATATTTAATTTTTATTTTATACCCAAAAGAGATTGCTGCAGTATTTTTTGCATGTTTTTCGGCTGGGTCATTTCCTGCAACTATTTTCAACTCTTCTATTGGACCAACATTTGTTAGACAGAATATTAAATTAAACTCTAAACTAATATTAATTTTATCGCTAATATTTGCTATAACTATATTTTTTGGTATTTTTTCAATTCTTAATATTTATTTTATAAAAGTGTCCTTATTTCCTAATTTGAATAATTTTGTAATGCTTACTTTATCTTTTTCACTTATTGGCTCTTTTATAATGACATATGCAATGTATCTAAGACAAATTAATATTCAATCTAATTTGGGATTAAGAGAAAAAACATTTTGGCTTGATACAATTTATGGAAGCACAATTACTGTTTTATTACCTTTTTTATATTACCTTAATTCAATTTATTATGTTTCACTCACATTCTTTTTTGCATCTATAATTGGACTAGTAATTTACGGAATTTTTTCTAGTTATAATAATAAAGTTAAATAAAATTATATGTCTTATTTAATAAAAAATAATAAATTGGTATTGAAATATTTAAGACTTTTTTTTTACATCTCTATTTTAATAACAATAACAACTGGAACTTATTTTTATATTGGAAATAAAATAATTTTTTTGTTATTTGGTTTATTATCAAATTTAATATTTTTATTTATTTTTAATAAAAAAGCTTATTTTTTTGAGATATTTTTTAGTGGATTGTTATGGTTGGGTTTTTGGTATAAATCATTAATAATAATCTTTTTTAATGATTACCAGTTTAAAGAAGGTGAAAACTCTTTTATAAAATTAACTTATGAAGATCAAATTCAAGTTTTTGATAATTCGCTAATTGTAATATGTTATGGTTTAGCAGGATTTTTTCTGGCATGTTTAATCAAAAATACACTTTTAAATAACTTTTATAATATTAAAAAAAATTTCAAAATAAATAATACTTTTTTAAATATTAAATTTTTCATATTTATATGTTTAATTTTTATTATTACTTACTTAATTATTACTTATACAAATTTCTATCTCGGTATTTACCAAAGAGGAATGTTATCAAATTATAGTGTTCATTTTACTATTTCTGCTGTTTATAAATGGCTTTTATTATTTGGTTTTAGCACATTTATTGCATTTATATTTTTTTTTTCGTTTCAAAGTAAAATAAAGATTTACTTACTTTCAACTACATCAATTGTAGAAACTTTTATTACTAACCTATCATTTTTAAGTAGAGGAATGATATTTAATCTTTTTGCAATTTTTATAGGACTCTACAAGTCAAACAAACTTTATAAACTCAAACTTAATTTAAAGTTTTTTTTAATATATTTGATCAGCATAATGTGTTTTTTTTACTTAAGTGTAATAAGTGTCAATTATTTTAGAGCGAATGTTTACTTTAACAAAACTGTAGAGTCAAAAAAATATGATACAAACAAAAAGGCCTTTGCTGAGTTTTTACTACTTTCAAAAACTAGATGGGTTGGAATTGATGCCTTAATATCAGTAGAGACTTTTGAAGGAAAGAGCTTTTATTTTTTTAAACAATCTTTTAAGGATCAATTTGATAAAAATAAGATTCCTTTTTATGAGAGAAATGTACAAAAAAGAATTAAGACAGAAAACAAAGCCACTCAGTATGGAATCACAACACCTGGGATAATTGCTTTCCTATATTATACTGGATCAAAAAATTTTGTTTTTTTTATAATTTTTTTAATTTCAATTTTATTTTTAACATTTGAAAGATTTGTTTTTATAGTTTTTAAAAATCCGATATTATGTTCAATGTTAAGTCAAGTATTAGCTTATAGATTAATACATTTTGGTTATTTGCCTCAAAACACATATCTGTTATTAACATCAATTTTAATAACAATAATAGGGTTATTTTTTATTAAAAAATTTTTAACTAACAAACCTATATAAAAGAAAACTTCTTTATGATGAAAGAAAATCTTGTAAAGTTAAGAGTTTTAAGTTTTAAGTTTTAAGTTAAAAATAATTATATAATTTATATGAAAAAAGCTATTATTTTTGGTATTACAGGTCAAGATGGATCTTATCTTGCTGAATTTTTATTAAAAAAAAATTATAAAGTTCATGGTGTAAAACGTAAATCATCAACATAAATAAACTCTCTTTTAGAAGTGCCGGTTCCCCATAAATATATATATTTTTTATTTTTTATTTTTGC
>MDTB01003597.1_pt1 | contig 18648 bp, 17 predicted proteins | sample 811161 | NCBI WGS metagenome assembly MDTB01 (sample SAMN05326650, study PRJNA326480) | marine metagenome | isolation source: seawater | place: Mediterranean Sea | collected 2009
ATCTCTATAGGCGCGGTAATAGTTCACTATACATATTAAAAAACTGAATCAAATTTTTTTGCGAAAATAATAAAAATAATACTTACCTGCTCAATATGTTGTACTACAACATGTCCACTATTTTCAGCTTATTTCGTTTGATGATCTCACACTCAAGCAGAATCGGACAATGATCTGAGCCCATCACATCGTCCCAGATAATCGCTTTCTTTACTCTCCTCATTTGCGTTCTCCGCACTAAGAAGTAGTCAATTCTCCAGCCAACATTTGCCTTTCTTTCCCACGGTGCCCTCTGATTCCAGTAAGTATATGCATCTTCTCTAGCAGGATGCTTTTCTCTGAACGTATCAATCCAACCGCTCTGAAGAGTGGTTTCAAAGTTAGACCTCTCTTCAAGTGTTACACCAACTGCTCCAGCCCAGTCTTTTGGGCATGCTATATCCATATAGGTTCTAGCGACATTGAAATCTCCACAGACTATGGTATTCTTTATCTTATTGAGTTCGTTAATCCACTGTCTGAAGTGCTGATCCCATTGCTGGGTCCTAAACATAAATCTCTCATTGTCCTTCACCTGACCATTTGGCGTATATACGCATACGATTATGAACGCACCCAAGTCGACCGCTAGTGCCCTGCCTTCGTGCTTACCAATGTCCATAGTAGACAATATCTTGTTTGGCTTTAACCTACTCCACGTCGCAACACCATTGAGACCTTTCCGCTGGCTACCTTCTCCATTGCACGCTACCCATGTCCTATATGGAAAGGCCGTCTTCAGCTTCTCAGGTATAATAGGTTCAATCTGTTCAGCCGTCCCCTTAGTTTCTTGAAAACATACTACGTCGAGGTCTTCGTCGGCGAGGAAGTCCAAATATCCTTTCCTAAGTTTGGCGCGGATACCAGCCACGTTCCAGCTAACAAGTCTTGTCATTTTACTGCTACTCATCTGTAGTCTTATCTTGCATCAATTTTTAGTTGTTATAGCGTAGGGATAAGAAAAGCATTTTACTTTTCTGTGTTTTTACGTTTTTTTGATATTTATTGTTCCACGACTTACATTATTAATACTCCGGTCTTCTTTGTAAGAGTCCCAATCACATTGCCACTACTTCTTCTACAAGGCCGATTGAGCGAAGAATGGTCTCCGTGTGCAGATTAGATCGCACTTGCATGTGCGTTTAAATAACTCATTCGACATATAAAATTTGATATTTAATCGATTGAAACATTAATTAAGATTCAATCGATTTAGTTGAGAGCGCCCACACACATAGAGTAGATAAGTCTATTAGTGAAGTAGATTAAGAATGGACCTAAAAGAGACATGACTCCGTCAAATAAAGACAGTTTGTTCTTGTATAGACCTACTGCCACATCAAGCATTGCCATAACGAGAAATATAAGGGCAAAAATTGTAAGATAAAAGTAGTACGCACAGTACTCCTGGCTGTAGGGAGATAAAAATGTTTGCTCAAATGAGTTCATTATATTATTATATAGGATTTTTATTTATTCTTGTTCAGAGTTGTCTAGAGGCGAGCGGCGGCGACGCTTAACTGGACCAGGACGTGGGTCGGCGCCGTAAGTATATTCAGATGCGATGGCTCCTTGGAGGTTTCCCAACTGATGCTCAGCATACGACAACATTGTGTGATATGTCGCTAGATGAGTGTTCATGTCTGAGATCTGAGCCTTAAGTTTCGATACCACATCTGGGTCATTTCGTGTGGTTGAAATGTTGTGTTTAAGGATCCAGTAATGAGGATCGTCATATACGAGTTTCGCGATTCCTCCGCCTGCCTTGTCTTGCATCTTATCTTGTAGAAGAGTGGCAGTCGTTGTGTTGTACCATGTGTCGAAATGAACAAATCCCTTGCTGAAATTGCTAGGGGTTCCGTGCTTTGTGTAGATAGGCACAAGATCTACGCGGCGAACACGCCCAATGTCCAAAGAATGGAACATATGTGTTACGAAATCGGACATATTATTAAATTGAAGACCGGCCTGCTTCATGAAGCAGTTATTAGCGATACGAGGAATGTAGAGCGACAGCTTGAGGTTAACCATGACTAATTGGATACAAGCCATATAGCTGATGTCTTTATTTCAATTTTCTAGAAAATGTTCAAACAATTTAGAATGTCCGCCTTTGGATGGTGTATATGAGTATATTTATCGTTATATCTAAAAAGATTTTCATCAAGAAAATAACATTTCATATAAATATTGCGAATTTTACAGTTGCCTTAGACGTAACCCCCTTTCAAATGTTATTATACTGTCAAACAAAAACAATTGAAATATGTGGCAGTTGAAACGCTGTTCTAACTTATTTCTTAGACTTCTTACCCTTCAGGACAAACATATTGATAACTAAGTAACTTAGAACAGCCCAAGCCAAGATGCATACAGTAGAGATCATGTTCACTGGGGTGTCACTATTAGCCGACCACAAGTGACAGCAGAGAATAGCCACGAATAAAAGGAAAGAACTATATGCGTATCCGCTGTAGTACTCAGTTTTAGCTTTGTCGGTATCCATGAAGAATGTTGCGATGATACCAGTAGGCATGCCTCCTATAAGAGGAGCTAGCGCAGGAGAAGCGTATTTCGATACAAACTTAGAACCGGCAATTACGGAACCACCGATAAGGAAAGGCTTTACGATATCCATATATGTATTAAATTAACATTTTATCTCAAGACCGGAGCGACCAGATCTCCGATAGCTTTCATGATGTTCTTGCCGATTAATGGATATTTCTCATCTTTCAAGTTGGCAAGACTTATTCGGAGACGCCAAGGTGTGGCGCCAAACCCAGAGCCAGGTAGCAGGATAGTATGGTATTTGCTAACCAAATGGAACAGGAACTCGAGATATTCATATTCCTTAACAAGGTAGGTTGCGGCTTTTTCTCCGTAAATGTTCCTTGTAACAGAAGGAATGTCGATTAAGCTATAGTAATCTGTCTGTGTTGGAATTATCTGGATAGGAGTCCTGAGCTCGTTGTAGAAACCGGTAATTCTGTTTCTAAGAATGGACTTAATCTTGTTTCTGTAAGGTTCACCATTTGCTCTATCGTGGATGTCGTAGTAAAGTAGTATACCCATTAAAACCTGTTGAGGGGTCGATAAACCACCTACGTGAGCTTCCGCGACCTGTCTGCTATCAAAGACGAGACGATCCATAAATGAAAGGGCCGATGGGTCTATAGTTGCCGTCTCATATCGTTTCTGGAGTGCGTTTTTATATTTCTGTGGCAGGTTCTTCAAAAGCTTGTCGAATCGGTTGTTTTTGGCAACCATGGTAAGACCAAGGCGCCAACCTGTTGTGCCGAAATATTTGCTCAAAGAGTATACCTCAATGGTGTTAAGTGGACAAGAGATCATGAAAGAATTGTATTGATCAGCAAAAGGAGCATAAACATTATCAGAAAGAACAATTAAATCCTGTCGTTCGTTATCAACAATGCGACCGATGCGGTCGATATTCTCCTTTGAAAGAGAAAAGGCCGCTGGATTTGCAGGATTCACCATAAACAAGGCTTTAATTTTCTTGTCTTTCAATTTATCGATTTCGCTGTCTGGTAAGGCGTAGTTAGCCTTAGGATCACACTTAAGCTCGACGATCTCGAGGTCGTAATCAGATAACCGAGGCATTTCAAGATAAGGACTGAATATAGGCGTAATAAGAGCAATCTTATCCTTGGGAAGAAGTAGATAGTTTTCCTTCAAGGTATTAAATACATATAAAATACCTGCAGCAGCGCCCTCTGTTGCAAAGCATCCAAATTCGTTAGGCTTCATCTTCGCCCCTTTCTCGCTTCCATCTGCGGCAGACATAACTAAATCATAAAGGAATCTCTCTGCAACAAGTGCCAAGTGTGGTTGGATTTGAGGAGGAACTGGGTAATAACATCCTAGAGACGACTTAACAACGTCGTAAATAATAGCATGCGGATCTTTCTTGTCCTCACGAGCACATTTCATGAGATATTTCATGTATTCCATGAAAAACTTTCCTCGCCTAGACGGCCAACTCTTAGCTTTTCTGGCAAGAGCACTTACAAAGTTCATAGAGTTTTCCAATGGGTATATATCAATATCTGTAGCCTTACTAGTTGAGAGCTGAATAGCTGCCCGCTGCAGGTCTGCGAACACCTGGCGTCCAAACGAGTTGTAGAAGTTGGGGTTGCCTCTGCCAGCATTGAGTGCATTGGACCCAGCCATCTTAATAAGCTTATAGTTGAGCTCAAATGGAGATAGACCATCCAGCTTCTTAAATAACGCTTTCGGGATACGTTTTACGACTACGTGTCCCGAACGTTTTCTAGTATGACGTTTCTGCTTTCTAACACTATATTTTTTATGTGTCTTAGGCATTATAGAATAGGGTCATAAAAAATGTTTTTCTGACTAACTGAAAATACCGCACTGAAAAATAAGAACCGAGTATAAAGGGATTTTTATATGCATAAATAACAAGATGGGCGCCGGTATTTTACCAATATGCTTCAACGATGGAGTTCTGTTACTACTGCTTGGAAAAGAAAGCTATGAGAAAAAGTGGAGCGATTTCGGTGGTAGCAAGGAGAAAGAGGAGAGACCGATTGCCACCGCAATACGTGAAGGATGCGAAGAATTAAATGGCATGCTTGGACGTGAGAAAGATATAAATAACCTCATAGTTCATCATCTGTATGCGAAAGTAGAACACGAAGGCTATACTACATATATGGTAGAAGTTCCATATGATCCACTTCTTCCATACTATTTTAACAATAATTATAAGCTAATGGAGTCAAAGTTCCCCGATTTAATTGGGAAAGATGGTATGTTCGAGAAATGCGAGATAAGATGGTTTCCCTTGAATCAGTTCAGAAGAAGCCGCAAAAATATGCGCCCATTCTACAAGAAAATTGCCAGTAAGATAATTGAGACTAATAGTGAGTCAATATTTCGCTAGCAGTATTATTGTTCTGGATCTAACTAATTATTTCCTCTAGATTATATGCGTATCAACTACACATATGAACTGTACATAAATGTTATATGAGCATCAAGTCTATTAAGAAAGAGGATTATCAACAAGAGTTGCGTGTCTCTCAGGAAAATAAACAATTGTATGGAGAGATTTTCACTCCATTTAGTCTGATTGACATCATGTTCGATATGATGGAACCCTCATATTTTAGCGATCCTTCGAAAACATACTTGGATGCTGGAGCCGGAAGTGGACACTTTTCTATGTGTCTTTATTGGCGACTCATGGAAGGACTCAGATATATAATACACGACGAAGAGACGCGTTCGTCACATATACTTGCCAAAATGATCTATATGAGCGAGATCAGAGAAGAAAATGTGGCAAAACTAAGGAACATGTTCGGTGAAGACTGTAATATATCAGAGGGAAATTTCCTTGAATATCTCTCTAGAAGATTCGATTATATCATAGGGAACCCCCCATACAATTGTAATGGAATCAAAAAAGTGCCCACGAACTCTGTTAAAAACAAAAAACAAGATGGTAAAACAGTATGGTTCCACTTCGTCAAACACTCCATTGATTTGTTACAACCGGAAGGAAAGATTTTGTTCATCATCCCAAGCATATGGATGAAGCCAGGGAGAGATAAATCGTATGAGTTCATTACGTCGTTCAAATTAGACAAGGTGAGGTGTATGTCAAATAGTCTCACAAATAGATACTTCTCTGGGGAGGCACAGACCCCAACTAGTCTTTTGCTGATGTCCGAACAGAAATCAACTAGCTTAATATCACTCTATGATCAAGATTTAGACAGATATATAGAGTTCAATTTTAACCCAGAAGTATTTGAACCTATCCCAGTATATGGCTGCTCAGTATTTTCTAAAGTAAAACGAGATCTCAAGACAGAAGGACTTGTCGTGCATAAAACAAACATGCCATCGTCAAAAGCAACAATAACAAAGACTAAAGACAAAGAACATTCTCATGCTAACATTAGGACCTGTATTCTCTCGGGATTGAACCCTAAGCTTGTAATAGATTATAGTAATGTGGAACTAGCCTTCTCTGGAAAAAAGAAACTGGTGATGCCACACAAAATGTATGGTTTCCCTTTTATAGATAAGACAGGTATATATGGGATTAGTAACAGAGATTCATATGTGATTGAGTCCGATGATATTGATTATTTGGAGAGATTATCCCAGTTTTTCAGCACAAAGACCTCCCTTTACCTATTTGAAGCAACCCGTTATAGAATGAAATACTTAGAAAAGTATGTGTTCCAAGTAATTCCAGATATTTGTAAACTTGCCGGGTTCCCGAATGATATAACAGATGATACAATAGCGGACTATTTCGGGTTTACGGACCAGGAAAGAAAGGCTATTAGCGAGCTTCATACTAAGAAATACACATTTACTTACTGATCAGTCTGTTAATGTCAAGGAAAAAACCCTCGAACATGCTCCATTGTGTATGTAATATGCCAAGTAAACCAAGTACAAACGCAATTAATTGCTCTTCCTTACCTATCTTTATGTCGCTAACTCGTCTTCTTGGAAAGAACACCACAACTAATACTAGGTACATAAATACCTCTGAAACTGTAAGCGACTCTTCACTTAGTGTCTCTAAAAAGTCACTGGTTTTACTGTCCCATTTTAGAGCTCGGCTTACGTGAGATAAGATCGCAATCACCAGAAAGCATGCCTTCAAGATTATAACAATTGCAATGAGTGTATCATATAAATGCAGTTTCATTTACACTATACCTAGAATATTTTGTCATGAATCTGAATCATCACTATGTATATGCTACACACAAGTATTACGTCGTACAAAACAGCTCTAAGTCCTGCCGCCTTAAACCACCTAGCAAAAAACGACCTAGTATTTTGTGCTAAAAACATATACATGAATGCCGTGGAGATGAGTGTACTTGATAGTGCAAGACTCCCTAACTGACCAACATGGTCGTCTCCGCGCACATTTAAAGCATTAGCTGTAATCATACCCGCGGATATATACGCAGCAATCAAAAAGAAATCTAATACAAAACTACTCACTGCATTTCCATAGTAGTATTCTTGCACTAGTTTTGGTGCATTAGAGAGAAATGTTGGTAGATCTAAAATGTAAACAAGAACCAATGTAACAATCGATAAAGATAAAAAATATGAAAACCATCTGTCAAACCAAATACTCATTTAATTATAAGGTGATAAAAATTGATGCAAAATAATCTCTCAAATTAATATCATAAATATGCCATACCTAGCTTCAACACGTTTCAACTCCGAGACATGGAAGCAAAATAAATCTTGGAGAGAAAATAACGATTATAATGGTTGCATATACGGGTCCCCAGTAAGAATAAAAGACGATGTGCCAATTGGCGCTAATATCATTATATTAGAGATGCAAAATGATATTAACAAGATAGCAGGCATTGGTCTAATTAAGAATAATTTGGCTTTAGAACGGAGGTACAAGATATACGAATGGGGCAATTACAACAGATACACATACAAGGGAGAGCTCAGGATTGACCGCTCTTCGTGTACGGAGGCAGAGGAAAAAGTAATGAGGATACTTGATCAATTAATGTTTAAAGGTTCAAGACACCTCAAGCGCGGTTCAGGTATAACCTGTTTGCCTGGTTGGATCGTGCATAATCGTCACATCAACTTCGCAGAAAAAATTACCAATATGTTTAAAGAGCGGTGTTACTGATTTAAATCCGATGTATATAGATTAGTAGCCCAATTGTGGAAGTTATCGCCTTCATGACTGATAATACCTTTCTCCTTTCCCAGTCTATATAGGCTGATTTTTTTGCAGCTAATCTCATGGTAAGAAAGATGCTCTATTATCACTGGGACAGCGATACGATGGTCATAAGAGATCTTGCCCCATTCTCTGTTGCAATATTCATACATTCCTTCCATCTTATGCACTTCATTCTGGGCTAGTAGCACCAAGTCTTCGCCACTTGCATGGGAATTACACAATCCCCAGACCCACTCAAGTCCTACGTCGGCTATCAGAAGGAACAGGTTTAGAATAAGCACACTGCGTCTACGAGACTGGTCATTTATGTAAAGTTGCCTCTCCATCGACGACTTGTCTATGCGTTTCTGAAGATATTGGACCCTGATGCCCATCGTATCAGATTCATCGCGGATCCTGTTTCTCAACCATGCAACCTCGTAATGTCGCACATGAGCGATGAACCTGTAGAACATCATGATCTTGTGTGCGTACATTCTTCCCAACGGCATCAACGTCTGGTGCAACGCATTTTCAACTCCGCGCATTAAATCGTAACCAGGCATATTGTTGGCATTGCATTGACCCATGCCCTGACCCCCTTGTTCTGCAGCTGTTCCTTGGTTTGTTCGCTGATATTGGAAGAAGTGCGGATTGTGGACAACTCCATTGTCGATCTCACCAGTTTTCCAACTGAAAGCAGTATGACAAGAAGTACACCACATCTGATCACAACCTTCAATTTTCGAGATCCTTTCTCCACAACCTGGGCACGGTTTTGTCTGTGACTTGATCATCTGGGCAGTCGCGACATCATCAGGGTTACACTCATGTTCCGTGTTAGCTTCTGTGCCTTTGACACATAGGCACTGCGAACAAGTATGGTAACCACACAGACCACACTTGTATTGAGAGCTAAGGAAGCCGCGACACTCTTCTCTAGGACACCCCATAACGAACTTCCTCTTCACAGCCCCGTGCTTTTTGTCCTCGAGCACCGAAAGTTCAGCTTCATGAGTCCTAATAGATAAGTATAGGTCATGTATCTGATTCCGGATTTCAGAGATGTCTTTCTTTTTATCTTCAACTTGGACTAGTCTTTCAACCTCGCACATAGCCTCAGGAAGTTGACTGATCGCACGCTCAAGTAGCAATTGAGTTCGGTGTCGGCGGTAGTCATTGGATACAAACGAACGATTCAAGTTGTCCTGCATGAACGCAATATTGTAGGGTTTGTTACACTTCATGCAGCAGGGATCAGCGTTGGTAGTTGTGAGATACATACGAATGCAACTCTTGCATGCTACATGATTGCAGTCCCCATATTCGCATGTTACAGGAGTATTAGTGCTCTTATTGAATTCTTCGCAGCAGATTTGACATTCAGTCATCGTGTAGAATAGCCTTGTTCTCTATAGGTAATTTCTCCGTGATACATCTGCTTGATATCAATTTTCTGGAAAAGTAACTCAGCTTAAAAGTATTCATACTGTATATACATCATGAGCGAATTAGACACAAATATTGATAATTGGTCAACCTCTGATATTTTAGATTTACTGGGATTGATCAATCCATCTAGTAGCGAAGTAGAAGTTGTCGCTAACAGACTAATTAGTAAAGCGTCGGATGAAGGTAACACAGGTATAGCTACGTTTCTGAAACAGGCCAGATCAAAGGTTCTTCAGACAGCTGGGAAAGAAGAAGAGGAAGGGTCATTTGGCGAACAAGCAGGTGATCAACTATTGGAATGGTGGCATAACCAGTCTCTCGAGCAAAGTAATCAAAATCAAGCGGATAAAACTACATCCAGACAAAACAAAGTTAAAATATTTGATGATAACACCCATTTCCAAATGAAACGCGAAACACTAGGTGTCAATCAAGTATTTAACGTGCCGGTAGCACAAGGAAGTATCAATCCTAATTTAAAAAACATAGTTGAGAGAACAGTGATCATTGACAGCCAATATCGCGCCAATATCTTTCCGTGGGCCGGTCAGAACGTTAGCGAGCCGGCCTTTCCTACATCATTTTCTGTAGATTTAACTGAAACGCTACAGAACGTGATATCTATGGAACTGTATTCTGTTCAGTTCCCGAAGACATGGAACAACATATCAGCGTTTATAGGCAATAGTTGTTTTGGTTTAGATTCAGATGTAGTAGGCGAAACTACGGTTTCATACGCAAGTATTAGTGACGGGTATTATGAAGACGGTAGTGCCATTGTAGATGCTGTAAATAACGACTCATCATACGGGCTAGACATGAGTTACAACCCTATTTCTAACAGAATAGGGGTGAAACCAACAAGCAGTGATATAAGTAAAATTGTTTGGTATGATGTTCAAAATGCACCTACTATTTCGGAGTGTAGCCAGTGTATAACTAATTCATTTTCGAATAATAACCTGGGTTGGACTCTGGGATTCAGAAACGACTACGAAGAGTCGACAGGAAGTTTAACAACGTCGAACCCAGATAATGGTTCTTGGACGAACTATGTTTGGGCAGATGCCTCCCCGAGTTTAAACGGTCCACAATATCTTCTGTTGTCTCTTGATGATTACAACCATAATCGTCTTAACAATGGAATTATTGGCACGAATATTACATCTAACAAATTAGATCTACCATCATATACTGCTTGCAATAATGTGACTCTTGATGGAAGTGGGAACACGATAGCGGTAAAAGCTGCACCTAGACAACTCACGCAAGCTCAATTATTCACGATCAATAAGATTTACGAATCGAGACAAGAAAAAAAGACCAGAAATGTCGCTCCTACAACAAACAATGTGCTAGGTGTGATCCCTGTTGGGAATGATGCACACGGGTCTACAATTACTTTATTAGGTTCGTCTATGGCGAGCAATAGTAGAGATTATTTTGGTCCTGTCACTATTGAACGTGTCGGCGTAGAACTTCAGGACGACAAAGGTAACCTGCTTGATCTGAATGGTGTGGACTGGTCATTTACATTCAAGGTAAAACAGCTCTATCAATATTAAGGAATTGCGTTACAATTAAGAAATTAAAGTCATGTATAATACTGTAACTCGGGATAGCTCAGTTGGTAGAGCGATGGACTGTAGATGAAAATAGATTTCCATTGGTCACTGGTTCGATTCCTGTTCCCGAGATACCATAATTTTTTGAGCACACTATTATGTGTTCACAAAATTAGAACTTTTGCTTTACAACGCCATATAGGTCACAAATACTGGCCTGTTGAAGAGTAATTAACTCCATCTGTGTCGTATAGTATCTATCAAGAGTAGTTTTTTGTTTCTGGAAGTTGCGTTTTATTCCTGATGCCAGGTTCTTGAAAGCATCAATCGTCTCTTTATGTCCGAAGTCTATCTTTTCCTGGTCCAAGAACATCTTGAAGAAGCTCAGTGCTAGTTTTATGCTGTCGAAATTACCTACAAGGTTATGAATAAAAATTAGAGGGGTACCATTTCTGACTTCAAACTGGAAATCTTCTCTATTACAGATACCGGTCTGTAGACTAACAAATACAGCTGCTTCAATATCGCTATTAGACGGATTATCAATATCAGAGTAGAACTTATCTATTTCGGCCTTCTGCACATTTCTTGAGTAATTCTTTGTCTCGATCATTACGGTCATACCGTCAACCCTGAGAATAAAATCTCCTCTATGTGGAATAGTATGAGTATCTTCTACATCTGCGGTAGGGAACATCATATTCAATCTGGCATATACCATGCCCTCGCCGTCTTTACCTTTCAGTGAAGAATTCTGCTGTCGTTGCAGTTTCGATTCATAGTCTTGTCTCATAACCTCTCGCTTATCGCGTTCTTCCATAAGAAGTTGTTGGTTTTTCCCTACAATAGTCTCAATTCTATCTGCGTATCGAGCTTCTATCTCAGTCTGAAGACCATTTAGTTTACTAAGAAGGTCAGAGTTTGTCTCAGTTAGGTTCTTGATCTGCATGTCATATTTAATGCGTTCGCCTTGTACTGCACCTTCAATACACATAGTCTGTTGCTCAGAAGCAACACGTTTGTACTCATCAAACGACTTCTCAAGTAACGCATACTGTCTGTGTTCTTCATCAATAGACTGACTGTGTTCTTCAGTTAGACTATCGATTTTTCTCTGCCACTCTTCATTGTTCCATCCTTGAAGCTTACCAGCACCCTCAGTATATACAAATAACCCAAGTCGTATCACCTTAAGTTTATTTTCTAGAGAGAGTGAGTGGAACTCATTAATTGACTTATTGTCTGGTAGATAGGTTTCAATAACATCATCATTTGCTTGTTCCATGATGTTATTATTGTGTTACGTTTAAACTTATTAATCATTTAACTAGCTAGTTGTTGTAACTGTCGCATGAATGACTCTTTGTCGGCACCATATTTAAGCAAGCTGACTACATCGCAAGCAGGTATATCTAACCTACCAATTTGGTCTACATAATTCTTGGGTAGTTTATCACCATAGGCGTGTTCATAAATCTGTTGGACTAAATCAAGGTCAGCATTTGTCATGTCTAATTCTATATCAATTCTACCGCGTCTGGTGAGTGCATTATCAAGCTTATCATAATGATTAGATGTAATTATAATGACTCTGCCGTGGTTTTCTCTTACTCCATCGAGCACGTTTAGTAGGGACGATAGTGTGAACTGGGAACCTTCTTTTTGACAGGCGGAATAAGACTAAAACTTCCATCTTTGGAGTCATTTTTACTGAACTTGAGTTTTGACAAATCAAGGTCTGAACCAGAACGTTCTGATTTATTATCAGAACTATATGTCCGACTCTTGACAACTTCGCTTTGTGCATCTATATCCTCGAAGAGCATGATTTTATCTCTCCATTCTATGACCTTTTATCTCGTCTTTTATATTTATTTTCGAAGTATGCGTTGAAAAACTGTTATGAACTCTTTATATCGGTTAATGGGATTTCAACAATATGTCTATTGAGAAGGTTTGCTAGCGCTTTGATTAGCGATGTTTTGCCAGTACCAGGAGGACCTTTGAGCCCGATGCCAAGCGTATATGGATGCCCGTTCTTTTTATACCATTCCTCATTATCAATAAAGAATCTGATTTTATCTAAGAATTGATCCTTACCTTTGAAAAACATGTTATCAAACCTCCGAGACGAATTAAACTCTACTTCATGCCAATCACAAGTATCTCTGTCATCGTCATCATTACGACTAGCCTTCTTGTATCTGTAGATATACAATTTATCCTTCTTCTGTTTTTTCACGGTATCCACATAGTTTGTTGTTATTGCATCAATTCTTTCTTTGATCTCGAGAACAGACAGTGTACTAGACAATAGCTCAATAGTAAATTTTTTGGTGCGAGATGTTGATACCCTGTCCTTGTGCTCGTCATTGGCACTATTTTCATTTGAACTAACAAGACAAACCAAGTTATTGTCGATTCGGATTGGCCTTTGAGAGTCACATACATAGATAGTCTTCCCCTCGTCGCCTCCCCAATCTCTCTCATTCTCATCATTGTGTATCTTTAACTGTCTCAATGATGTGGCGTTTCTATTCCCATGCATCGTGATATATTCCATAACAGCGCGAAACTCATCTGAAAGATGTACGCTCACTCTTGAGTTCCAAGGCCCATTATGGCATGCAATAGTTCCTTCGATGGAAACCTTCCTGATATTCAGAGACCAACAAGCAATGTAAGGTACAATTTTATCGATGTAATAGCCGTCGTCAAAAAGAATAGTCATCACGCATTTGTAAATCACGTAAGCAAACATCATATATATCATCCCTTCAGTCTCATTGTTTCTTAAGAACAACGACATTACTGTTCCTTGCAGGAATGTCCCTTGTAAATCCATTATCTTCCTATTTTTAAAATAGACTGTCTAAACTGTTTTGATAAACAAACACGCGGGGTTCTACCTGCAGTTTTTGAACAGCGGCTACGCCGCATGCCCTTCGGGCTGTTCAAAAACTAAAACTTAAGAAAGAATAAAATAACTTATATTTCGCTGAGACGTCTGGTTTACGACTGGACTACCTTTAGTGTGCAATTTGGTTAGCAAGTTGACTTCGCCATAAACATTGCTGCTATTACACCAAACGCTAGTCCCATATGATATTTCAGTTGCATATGTCTATAGATATCCAGCCACCTCTCTCTTTGTTCAGCTTTTGATAAACTAAGAATCATATAATCTGATTTAGGATGAATAATATAGAATAGATAGCATGTTAGTAGGGTAATACCACCAACAGAACAAATAATTCCTGCTGAAATTAGGTTAGATTTTCTAAGCTTGTCGGTCATTATTAAGAAAATTATCGACAATACAAGACCGGTTGCATATCCTTTAAAATAGATGCTCCGCCGTTCCTTGATGATATTGTCATATCTGTTTTTTTGACCATCATCTAGAGTTTCAATAAACGCGTCTTTATAGTTGCACTTATCCGCTGTTAGTGCCATGTAAAGATCGGCAATAAAGAATACAATTGCTATAAAACACCATGTTTTACACAGTTTCATATACAATTGACAAATATTAATTATGCGATAATAATATTTCGATTTTACCACAACATATAGTAATGGATACAAATGTTGATAACTATAATAATAATGAAATAATCTGTCTGTTGAAAGTATCAAATGATGAATCGTTAACAGTTGACATTTTAGCAGATAAGATCGATAGAACTATTCAAAAAATCAGACTAGTTGAAACAAAAGAAACCCCTGATTTGATAAGATTCTTTCAAGATTGTTTCATTCGGGTGTGTCTTATGAAAGGTTTTGAAATCACTGAAACTCATCGTAATACTCTTTCACTACCACCTTTACCAATAGTACCAGAAAACATCGTCGTGCCAGGAAAAAGCGACAATATTCAAATTACACACCCTCAAGTGTATCCTGGAAACTTAACAGAGGCGGTTCCAACAACACAGTCTATATCATCTTATACGCGGCCATACGCTAGGGGAACAGTAAATCCCGTAGAAAGAGAGACCATCACGTATTTATTAATGATTAATAGCAAGTTTCGGCCTGAGTATAAGCATTATAACAGTTTAGTTGAACCAACCTATCAAGAGACGTACCCTTCACAGGGGGATTTGATTAGAGAGAAAACCTTCTGTAGGAACAACCCTGCTATTGTTAAAAAGGTAGTTGAACTAGAGGCTTGTAGTAACTCCACGAATCGAGGTTATAAAAATGCTGAAACACACTTCACTATAGAATTACAAGAACCATTGTCCAACGTTGTTAGCATCAAGCTAGCGGGATTAGAGATGATGAACGGATACTATCCTATCTCCGATTATTTAGGAACTAATATATTTAGCATTACAACATTTCAATATGACGAAACAACGTCTCAAGATGAAGGTGGTAATGTGACGAATGTAAACGAGCACACTATCTCTGTGTCTCAAGGCAATTACTCTGTTACTGAGTTAACGGATACCATTAACAGCACATTTCTAGAAAGCTCTATCTTAGAATTGAATGCAGTAGAATTAAAATATGATACTTTATCTGGTCGCTTCCATTTTGTGTTAAGAACAGAAGATGCAGATGGCAATAGTATCACTCCATCGTCTGGAATGGCTTTTGCATTTCAGCTCGATTTTAGGCATCCCTTATACCCAGATAGAAGTCTATTTTATAATTTAGGTTGGATGATGGGTTTTAGATATTCGCAGTACACTAGGACTGGCAACTATATAACTTCTTCTACGACCACATTATTACTTGGAATAAATGCAGATGCTCCTGCGAATCTTATTGGAACAGAATTCTTTTTATTGGAGGTAGATGACTTCAATAATAATAATCCAGTAGTTTTGAATTATAACTGTGACACCGAATACTCATTTAACATTCGCAATATTTTGGGAAAAATCCCCAACGCAGTTAACGGCACAGATATATTGTTTGAAGACTCTTCGGACCGTATTTTTAAAAAAAGAAACTATTTTGGACCAGTTAAAATCAAAAAACTTAAGATCAGGATTCTTGATGAAAATGGGCGTGAAATAAATTTTAACAATACTAATTTTACAGTCAGTATTGAGGTAGAAACAGTCAATACCCCATACAAAAATATGGTTCGGTAATCATTTATTGATAGTTAAAATTACTATAAATGATTAATCTCTTTTTTTCTTTGGCTCAGGAGGCCGCGGCTGATATTCAACAAGGGTGTTTACCAGTTTTGTAGCCATTGCTCGTGCGGTTAGGTTACTAGAGAAATATTCCTTACATTTCTCCGACTTCACCTCCCAGCTTTCATCGCCTGATACTAGATCGCCGATTTCAAGTAGTGTGCAATCTTCGTTAATAACAGGAACCACACCCAGTTTCATGCAGTCGACTACGTGAGATTTGCTTGTCGTGTCTGATATTTTCGAGAACTTGTAGCTAGATAAGTCTTCAAGGTATTCAAGGTATTCTTTTTCAATGCTATGGACATTGCTTCCTTCATCAAAAGTAAATGTGTCGTTTACCTTTTCTTGCTCTTTGTCAAAAGACTCCAAAATAAGAATGTATGGAGTGTAAATACCCACATACTTATATCTTCCTTCGAGATCAGAAAGTACCTTTGAATCGTAGTTAAAAAGTAAAGCCACCTCTAGTTTACCCGAGAACATGTCTCCTTTGATAAGCGAAGAGCTACCATGATCATAAAGTACAGACATTCCTGTTCTGTAATAATCACTTGTGACGTGCTGTTTATAATTGAGATAGTTGCTTCTAGAAATAAGCTGCACTACGTAAAGCGAAAAATTAGGCGTAGACTTTCTGGACCAATCGCCCATCAAATCTTCCTTAGGACCATAGATAAGAATTCTATTAGCAGATAAGGCAAGATTGATGTTTTGAACCATGTGAAACCTAGGATCATTGAAACAGCAGACCGCTTCGATATTATCAAGCAATGGCACTGTATGTTCAATAATATTAGGAGGAATACTTCTGATGTCCGGAGAAGGAGCAGCGATATGGATGTAGCAGTTATTCTTTGTTAGTTTTATATCTGCACCTACACCTATATCATTCATTTTCCATGCTTTATCTGCAGCAAAGAAATTAAAAATATCGATATAAACAGAGCCATCGAAATGAGAAACCAGATTTTTATCAGAAGACAAATGTGCTAAGAAATTTTGTGATACGTGCGAGACAGATTTAAGAGCAATGGTTCTCTCATTACTGATCCTCTCGATCTCTTCTGGCGTAGAATCATTATTAGCAAAGCCGATATCATCTAATTTTTCCTGGGCATTAGATAACACCTCCTCATTATCTGAAAGATAATCATTTATTGCAGATAGCACCTTTTCACCTTTATTAAGAACCATTAAAACAAGAGGATAATGGGCTGAATCTTCGCCCATGTCAACATCTCGCTTCACACACACGATTCCTTGGTCTGAAGATTGTTTAATTAAATTAGAAAGATCCTTTATAACATAGATAATTGGCGAGATATAAACTGCCTTATCATATGTTTCATGCACGTGAACCATAGCATTTCTAAGGTTTTTCAAAGATTGTGTCGGAATACACATATCTTGTTCAATGTTATAGTGAGTGATTTCTAAATCGAACTTATAAAAGCCAGTGACATAATTGAACGTCGACTCAGAACAAGCTAATAGTAATTTACTCCCCTTCATTGTTAAATGCATGGAGAGAGTCAGAGCCAACAACCCTGCTTTGTCGCGGTTCTGCATTTCAATTGCAAAGTACATCATTATACAAATTATACAATATTCTTTTAAAATGTTTTTACTCTCATCATAATTTATGCCGAAAACTGTAATTTCACGAAGCTCAAGTGGACTAGAGGATAGTGACAGGACATATAGGTCGGGTCATGGAAATAAGAAAAGAATTAGATTTTCTGAATTGCCAGACTCAGTAAAGAATGGTGTGCCAGACCCAGTAAAGAATAGTGTAGCTTACGTAGAAAAGATGAATAAAATTAATGAAAAGTTTTTCCAACCATATTTTGATGATCCTTTCAATGTTGACCCTAATATGATTTACAATGATCTATTGGAGTTTTTTGAAAGAGAGAAAAAAAGATTTCGCGCTGTGAATCCTGACCTAATTGCTCAAATTAACTTTATAACGAATGCGATGACCTTAGTAAGAAAAGATGCCTCACAATATTTCTTACTGAACTTGCAAAATTCCGCTATGGTAAAACAAATTGAAAGCACGATTCAAGGTCTAATAATGAACATTTATATGTTAAATACGAAGATCAGTATCTTAACAGGTTATCATGGTGACGATGCCCTATCTGGTAGTACGAAAATACGCATCTCAGGTTTTAAGGATCCTAGATATATGATGGCTCAGTTCCAGCCAGATCTTTCTATGCTTTCTTTTTTGTATCCCAATGAACCCACAGCAAAATACTACACTCGTTTAAAGAGATTACTAGAGTTGTCTGGTTTGTATGAATCGAAACAAGACATAACTCGTGACATGATTGGATTCTTAGATAGATTCCTAGTAAAGCACGATTTAACCTTAACATTATCTCAATGGTTACAAATAAAAGAAAATGAAAAGCTGCTGACAACTGAGGAATTAAAAGAGATTGAAATCGGCAAAGAAGAAATAGAAATTATTAAGAAAAGGGAAGAATATTTAGATGAATGGAAAAAGCAACACGGTGACCATTCTGTTCTCAACGGTACATTCACTATGAACGTACGTAAATTAGATAAGATCTTGTGTAGGAGGTACGATCAGAATAAATTCAGGTTAGACCAACAATTTAAACGGTTCAAGGGGTGTAAGCCCGCTAGGATAACAGGTATCACGCCAGTGCCAAACTTTTTCGAAAGAATG
>MDTB01234352.1_pt1 | contig 18644 bp, 24 predicted proteins | sample 811161 | NCBI WGS metagenome assembly MDTB01 (sample SAMN05326650, study PRJNA326480) | marine metagenome | isolation source: seawater | place: Mediterranean Sea | collected 2009
GCTAAAAAATTTAATACAGCTGTATTTCCAGGTTATCAAGGTGGACCATTAATGCATGTTATAGCAGCTAAAGCTGCAGGTTTTTTAGAAGCTTTAAGGCCAGAATTTAGGGAATACATAAGCGCTGTTTTAGCAAATGCAAAAATCTTATCTGAAACTTTAAAAAATAATGGATTTAAAATATATTCTGGAGGTACAGATACTCATTTGATGTTAGTTGATCTTAGACCTTTTAATGTTAAAGGAAATTTAGCGGCAGAGAGTTTGTCTAGAGCAAATATTACTTGTAATAAAAATGGAATTCCTTTTGACACAGAAAGCCCCATGGTAACTTCTGGTATTAGATTGGGTTCTCAAGCTGCTACAACAAGAGGTTTTGGATTAAAAGAATTTGAAAAAGTAGGAGAGTTGATTACCAGAACAATACAAGGTTTGTCTCAAAACCCTGAAGATAATTCTAAAGTAGAGGAAGAAGTAAGAAATGAAGTAATTAATTTATGTTCTTCATTTCCAATTTACAAAAATTTATAAATGATCTGTCCTTGCCCTAAGAAGGGAGAAACATCAGTCGTAGACTCCCGTTCTACAGAAGATGGAACAGCAATTAGAAGAAGAAGACTATGTGTTTGTGGTGAAAGGTTTACTACATTTGAGAGAATTCAAATTAGGGCATTAATGGTTGTTAAGAAAAATGGGAGAAAATCCATTTTTGATAGAGACAAACTATCAAAATCTATTTATATCGCTTTAAAAAAAAGACCAATTGATACAGAAACTGTTGAAAAATTTATCAGTAAAATATCAAGAGCCCTTGAAGAAATTGGTCAGTCAGAGATTTCCACAACTACAATTGGAACAATGGTTATGGAAGGATTAAAAGATCTTGACCCTGTTGCGTATGTAAGATTTGCTTCTGTATATAGAAATTTTAGAGAAGAAAAAGATTTTGTACAATTTGTTGACAAGTTAGATGTCTACAAGAAGAAATAATTTTATCCAAAAAGACAATTTTTATATGAAACTGGCCATTAATTTGGCTAAAAAAAGAATTGGTTTAACTGGAACTAACCCCTCTGTTGGATGTGTTATTGTTAAGAATGATACAGTTATTTCGACAGGTCAAACAGGTCTTAAAGGTTATCCTCATGCTGAAGTTGACGCTATAAATAATTCTAAGGAAAATATTTCTGGGTCTTCCATTTATGTATCTTTAGAGCCCTGCAGTCATTATGGAAAAACTCCTCCCTGTACCAATGCAATTATCAAAGCAAAAATTAAAAAAGTTTTTTATGGTATGGATGATATTGACAAAAGATCAGCAAAGAAATCCTATGATTTATTTAAAAAGAAAAAAATTCAAGTGATAAGAAATGTTTTAAAAAATGATGCCTCTGACTTATATAAATCATATAAACATAATAAAATTTATGCATATCCATATATTGTTGGTAAAATTGCTTGTTCAAGGGATTTCTATATCACAACAAAAAAAAGAAAAATTACTAATGATCATAGCCATAAGGTTTCCCATATTCTTAGATATCATAATAATGCGATCTTAATTTCATCAAAAACTGCTAATTATGATAATCCACAATTAAACTGCAGAATTCCTGGATTAGAAAATTATTCACCAGCAGTAATAATTATTGATAAAAATTTATCAATAAAGGTAAATTTAGACTTATTTAATAATCAAAAAAAAATTTATATTTTCTATAATAAAGATAATATTAAAAAATATAAAATTCTTCGCAAAATGGGTGTAAATCTAATTAAAGTTAATTTAAAAAATAATATTATGGATTTTGATAAAATTTTTAAAGAAATTAAAGAAAAACGGATTAATCACTTATTAGTGGAAGGGGGCAAGATATTAACTAATTATTTTCTTATTAATAATTTTTTCAACGAATTTTACTTATTTAAATCATCTTTAAATTTGAAAAAATTGGGAAAAAACAACATCTTGGCAACTATAAATAAACTGGATAAGTATTTTAAAAATAAACAAAAAATAAGTACTTATTTGTCAAATGATGAATTAATACATTATAAATAACTTAATATGTTTAATGGTATAGTTTATAATCAGGGTAAAATAGTGAAAATTAGTAAGACTGCTAATGGGATTAATTTATTTCTTAAATCAAAAATTAAGCTTTCAAAAAAAAATTTAGGAATTTCTGTTAGCTGCGATGGAGTGTGCTTAACTCTCATTTCAGTAAAAAAAAATATAATCGAATTCTATTTATCAAATGAAACAATAAATAGGTCTAAATTTAGCAATTCAATTGTTGGTGATAAAATTAACCTAGAATTACCTTTACAATTTAAGCAAAGAATTTCTGGACATATATGCCAAGGTCACGTTGATACAGTATCAAAAATAATAAAAATTAAAAAGTATGGTAAATCTCAAGTTTTGGAATTTGAAATAAAATCTGCTTTTAAAAAATATCTCATAGAAAAAGCATCTATTTTAATTAATGGTGTGTCTTTAACAATATCTAAAATTTTAAAAAATAGTTTTCAAATATGGGTTATACCTCATACATTAAAATTAACTAATCTATCTGTATTAAAAAAAAATGATTTAGTTAATGTTGAAATAGATATTTTATCGAAATATATAAAAAAATTTTTGAATGAAAAAAAATAATTTTGCATCGATAGATGATATAATTAAAATTGTCAAAAAGGGTGGCATGTATATTCTTGTCGATGATGAAAGTAAACATGATGAAATGGAAAATGAAGGAGATTTAGTAATTTCGGCATCCGATGTAAGCCCAAAAAAAATTAATTTTATGGCAAAATATGCAAGAGGTCTGATTTGTTTAGCAATGGATAAAAATCAATCAAACAAATTAAGTTTAACTTTAGCTTCACCAGTAAATCAATCTAGAAGTAAAACTGCATTTACATATTCTATTGAAGCAAAAAAAGGTGTTACCACAGGTATCTCTGCCTATGACAGATCACGTACAATTAAAGTGGCATCTAAAATAAATGCTAAAAAAAATGATATAGTTTCCCCTGGTCATGTTTTCCCCGTTGTCGCAAGAGATGGAGGTGTACTTGTAAGAGCGGGACACACTGAAGCCTCTGTTGATATTTCAAAACTAGCAAAGAAAAAAAATTCGGCTGTTATATGTGAAATAATGGCAGATGATGGCACAATGGCTACTGGAAAAACATTATTTAATTTTGCAAAAAAACATAAATTAAAAATTGCGAAAATTGAAGATTTAATCGCATACAGGCTGAAAAAAGAAAAATTAATTAAACTCAAGAAAAAATCCCAAATTAATATAAAAAAGCAAGTTTACAACATTTATATCTATGAAAATCTTATTGATGGATCAGAGCACTTCGCGTTAATAAAAGGCAAAATACTTAAGAATAAAATTCCTCGCGTTAGAGTGATATCATCTAATGTGGTAGAAAATTATTTAATAAGTCAAAAATTACCTAATTCTTTTAATCAGACAATTAATTACTTTAAAAAATTTAATAATTGTGTGCTGGTTTTTATTAGAGATCCCAAGCTTGAATCTGTAAGTCAAACGCTTAAACAGTATAAATCCAGTGCTTTTTACAAAAAAGGTAAAGATAAATTAATTAAAAATTATGGTATTGGTGCTCAAATTATAAAATCTCTCAACATAAAAAATATGATATTAGTTACTAGATCTAAAAAGAAGGTAATTGGTTTAGAGGGATATGGTATAAGAATACAAAAACAAGAAATAATTAAATGAAAAATAAAATATTAATAGTCGTAGCAAAATACTATAAAGATATTTCATTAGGCTTAATTAGATCTGCTAGAAATGAATTAATATCTAAATATAAAGTTACTATCATTGAAGTACCAGGAGTTTTTGAAATACCTATAACAATAAAAAAAAATATCAAAAAATACGATGGTTTTATTGCGCTAGGATGCGTAATAAAGGGCCAGACTCCACATTTTGATTTTATCTCAAAGGCTTCTACTGATGCAATTATGTTTCTTTCAATCCAATATGGTAAACCAATTTCAAATGGTATTCTCACTTGTTTGAATAAAAATCAAGCAAAAAAAAGGATGAATAAGGGATATGAAGCTGCAATAGCAGTCAAGTCAGTTTTATCTCAAGGCTAGATGACTTTAACTTTTGCTCCAAAAAATAATCCAAGAGTAATAATTATTCAAAAAATATATAGTAAATTTATTAATGATGATGACATTATAACATATCCAAAACATAGATTTAAAAAGTTTATTAAGGATGTGGTAACAGGCACAATAGAACGTAATGATGTTATATGCGAGGAAATTTCTAAGCATCTTGAATCAGACTTAAAATTAAATAATATGGATAAATTATTTCAAGTAATTATTAAATGTGCTATTTATGAATTTCTTTATAAAACAAAAATTTCAAAAAAAATTATTATCAAAGAGTATTTAAATGCTTCTAATTTTTTCATAACCAACGAGCAAACGAAATATTTAAATGCTCTTTTAGATAAAATTGTAAAAAAAATAAGAATTAATGATGAATGAATTTAGTCTAATAAATAATTATTTAAAAAAACTTGCAAAAAATAACCCTAGTGCACTTAAACTAAACGATGATGTTTTTTTTGATAAAAAAAAAAAATTCATTGTATCGGTTGATACCTATAATGAAAAAATCCATTTTCCAAACTTTTCAAAGCCACACTTTGTAATTAAAAAAATTTTAAGATCTTCCATATCTGACTTGATATCAAAAGGTGTAAATCCAAAATATTATTTTATTTCAGCAAGTGGCAATAAGCATAATTTAAATGAAAAAAATTTAAAGAAAATTGTCAATGCATTAAGAGAAGAGCAAAAAAAATTTAATTTAAAACTATCTGGTGGTGATACTGTAAATTCAAGAAATCTATCTTTTACTATAATCTCAATAGGTTTTTCAGATAAAATCATTAAAAGAAATAATGCTAGATTAAATGATGATATTTATGTAACTGGTAATCTTGGTGATAGTTTCTTAGGTTTAAAAATTATACAAAAAAAATATAAAGTTAGTAAAAATAAAAAAAATTACTTTATTGGGAAGTATTATTGTCCAGATTTAGATAATAATTTATCAAATTATTTACACAAGTTTGCAAATACATCAATGGATATTTCAGATGGTTTGGTTTCAGATATGACTAAATTAATTAACAATCAAAGATTATCATTTGAACTTAATTTAGATAAAGTTCCAGTTTCATCATATTTATCTATATTTTTAAAAAACTTTAAAATTAAAAAAGATAAATTTATTACTAAAGGCGATGATTATAAAATTCTTTTTACTGCCTCAAGATCAAAAAGAAAATATATTCAATCCTTATCAAAGAAAATGAATCAAAAAGTAACAATAATTGGAAATATTAATAATAATAAAAAAAATAAAATTTTATTTGAAAATAAAGTTAAAAATTTAAGTAATTATCTAGGTTATTCACATAACTTTTAAGAAGTTAATTATTGCCTTTTACAGCTTTTTTTGTATTGTCCCAATTTTAGAATTTAACAGAAATTAACTTAAAGGATTTTATGAGCTCTTCAGCAGAAACAATATTAATTTATACAATAATAGCTGGTTTACTATCAATAGTTTATGGCTTTTTTACTGGAAGGAATATTCTTAGCTCAAGCTCAGGAAATTCTAAAATGCAAGAAATAGCATCTGCAATACAAATTGGTGCTAAAGCTTATTTGAACAGACAATACAAAACTATCGCTATTGTTGGTGTTGTTGTTCTAGTTATTATAAGTGTAGCATTTAGTCCTCTTGTTGGATTAGGATATGTAATTGGTGCTGCTCTATCAGGTATTGCTGGTTATGTTGGAATGCTTGTTTCAGTTCAAGCAAATGTGAGAACAGCCGAAGCTTCAAGAAAAAGCTTGGCGAATGGTCTATCTTTGGCTTTTAGATCTGGTGCCGTAACTGGCATGCTAGTTGCTGGACTGGCACTTTTATCTATTGCAGTTTATTATTATTTCTTATTAAAATTTAATGTTGAAGAAAGAGAAATAGTTAATGCATTAGTAGCATTAGGATTTGGTGCATCATTAATTTCTATTTTTGCTCGTTTGGGTGGAGGAATATTTACTAAAGGTGCTGATGTTGGTGCTGACTTAGTTGGTAAAGTTGAAGCTGGTATACCTGAAGATGATCCACGAAATCCTGCGGTGATAGCTGATAATGTTGGAGATAATGTTGGAGATTGCGCTGGTATGGCTGCTGACTTATTTGAAACTTACGCGGTCACGATTGTTGCAACTATGGTTTTGTCTTCTATATTTTTTCACGGAGATTTAAATATGATGGTATATCCATTATCAATTGGTGGTGCGTGTATTTTAACTTCAATCTTAGGAACTTTCTTTGTAAAACTTGGTAAAAATAAAAATGTAATGAATGCTATGTATAAGGGTTTTATAGTTACAGCAATTAGTTCTCTTTTAATTTTGTATCCAATTACTGATAATGTTATAGGATTTTCTACAGAATACACGGTAAACAATAAAAATTTTACTGGATTAAGTTTATATTTTTGTGGAATTGTAGGACTAATTATTACAGGTTTATTGATATGGGTTACAGAATATTATACTGGAACGGATTACAGACCTGTTAAAAGTGTAGCTGAATCATCGACAACTGGTCATGGTACGAATGTCATACAAGGTCTTGCAGTGTCTATGGAAGCAACAGCTATACCTGCTTTAATAATTGTTACAGGTATTTTAGTTACCAATTCAATTGCTGGATTATTTGGTATAGCAATTGCTGTAACAACAATGCTTGCCTTAGCTGGAATGGTAGTGGCTCTTGATGCATATGGTCCTGTTACAGATAATGCTGGTGGAATTGCAGAAATGTCCAATTTGCCTAAAAATGTTAGAAAAACTACTGATGCCCTGGATGCTGTTGGCAATACAACAAAAGCTGTTACAAAAGGTTATGCAATAGGATCAGCTGGTTTAGGTGCATTAGTTTTATTTGCTGCATATACTGAGGATATTAAATATTTTTCTACCGTATCGGGGTCTAAATTAGAGGGAATAGTTGTGTCATTCGATTTATCAAATCCATTTGTAGTTGTTGGTTTGCTTATTGGTGGTATGCTACCATACTTATTTGGATCTATGGGTATGCAAGCTGTAGGCAGAGCTGGCGGTGCTGTTGTAGTTGAAGTAAGAAGACAATTTAAAAAAATTCCTGGCATAATGAAAAGAAAAGCCAAACCTGATTATGGAAAATTAGTAGATCTTCTAACAAAAGCAGCAATTAAAGAAATGATAATTCCATCTTTGCTTCCAGTATTATCACCAATAGTTTTATATATTATTATACTTCCAATCGGTGGTCAGGAAGCCGCATTATCTTCTGTAGGCGCGATGTTACTTGGTGTAATTATAACTGGTTTGTTTGTTGCCGTATCAATGACAGCTGGTGGAGGAGCTTGGGACAATGCAAAGAAATATATTGAGGATGGTAAATTTGGTGGAAAAGGTTCAGAGGCTCATAAGGCAGCGGTTACTGGTGATACAGTTGGTGATCCATACAAAGATACAGCTGGTCCTGCAGTAAACCCAATGATTAAAATAACAAATATAGTGGCACTACTTTTATTAGCAGTGATTGCTGGATAAAATTAGTCAGATACCCTTTTTTTTCTTGTACCCATTGGATCATTAATTTTTTGTATCATATTGGTTACAAAATCATATACAAAGGTTCTTTTCCTAAAACCTATTGCTGTATCATTAGGATCAAATTTTACTTCATTCATGTCATTAATATTTTTTAATTCCTTACTTACAAGAAGACCTTTATTATTAACCTCGAGAAGTAAAACATTATTTACATATATTTTTTTTTTTACCAAAATTTCTAAGGGTATTACCTGTTTTTTTTCTTTCTATATAAATCCATAGGTCATTATTAAAGGAACTTTTAGTTGAGGGTTGACCCAATAACATTAAAATATCATTTCTATTTGACTCATTAACAATTAGATCTTGTTGTTGTTTTTCTAAAAAAGGAACTCCATGGATTTCGTCAATTTTGTTTAATTTACAGTTTGATATTAATGTAAATAGTAATAATAATAAAAATAATCTCATGAATAAAAATTATATAAATATTTATAACAATTTAGTTTATTTCTCTAGAAATAAAAAATTATACGAATATTTAACTGAAAATGATACATTTTCTGATAGACTAACAATGCTTTTATTTCATTTTTGTTTCTTCCTTAAGCGATTTAAAATAGATGAAAATATGAATGAAATGCAACAAATACATGATTATTTTTTTAGGCAACTTGAACTTTCTGTGAGGGAGATAGGTTATGGCGATGCTTCAATCAATAAAAAAATGAAAAATTATGTTAATTTTTTTTACGATTTGTTGTCAAAAATTGATAAATGGGATCACAGTGATAATGTCGAAAAATCTGAAATAATAAGTAAATATTTTAAAAACGTTAAAGATGTTGATTTTTTTAAAGATTATTTCGATAATTACTGGAAATTTCTGATAAAAAGTACTTTAAATTCTTTTTTAAAAGGTGTAATTAAAGCTAATTTTTAATTATGGCTGTACCAAAACGTAAAACAACAAGATCTAGAGCAGGCAAGAGAAGATCACATATAAAATTTTCTTCAAAGAATATAGTTGAGGATAAAAAATCAGGTGAATACCGTCTATCACATCATTTAGATTTAAAGACAGGTATGTATAAAGGCAGACAAGTTCTAGACCCTAAAGAATAAAATTTATTTCATAATGTTAGAAAAAATTAATATTGCAGTAGATGCAATGGGCGGGGACGGCTCTCCAAAAAAGGTTATTGATGGCATTTCATTGCATCAAAAAAGTTCTAAAAATATTTTTTATCAACTGTTTGGTGATAAAAACTTAATTGAGCCACTCCTTCCAAAAAACCTAAATAAAGAGAATTGTGTTATAAATCACACATCAGAAAAAGTTATAGGTAATGACACACCTTTAGGTGCTGCTAAGAGAGGTAAAAATACAAGTATGTGGCTTGCCATTGAAAATGTTAAAAGTAGAAAATCAGACATCATTATTTCTGCTGGAAACACTGGTGCATTATTAGTTCTAGCTAAATTAAACTTAAAGATGATTGAAAATATTGATAAACCAGCATTGTCTGCGCTGTGGCCCAATAAAAAAGGTATGAATGTAGTTTTAGATCTTGGGGCAAATATTGATTGTAGCGATAAAAACTTAGTTGACTTTTCAATAATGGGATCTTCTTTGTATAAAGCTTTATATAACATTGATCTACCTAATGTAGCGTTATTAAACATCGGTTCAGAAGAAACAAAAGGTAATGAAACTATAAAAAGTACTTTTAAAATATTGAATGAAACTCAAAATAAAAATTTTAATTTTAAAGGCTATATTGAAGGAAATCATTTAATGGACGGAAATGTTGATGTTATTGTAACAGATGGTTTTACTGGGAATGTCGCGCTAAAAACTGCTGAGGGTACTGCTAATTTTATAACAAGTGAATTAAAAAAAAATATGACCAGTAATCTAATTGGTAAATTAGCTACATTAATTAACTATAATAATTTGAATAAATTTAAAAAGAAATTAGATCCACGACTTTACAATGGTGCTATTTTATTAGGTCTAGATAACGCTGTTGTCAAAAGCCATGGAGCTACTGATGCTTTAGGCTTTTATCATTCACTTAATGTGTGCGAAAAAATAGTTAAAGGAAAATTGATAGATAAGATTAAACAAAGTATAATATAACTTATGAGAATCAATTTAACAAAAAAAGATATTATTAATTCTGCATATATGAGAATAGGTTTTTCTAAAAATATATCTGAAAATATTTTAGATGACTTATTATTAATTTTAGCAAATAAAATTGCCGATAAAAACAAAGTTAAAATTTCAAAATTTGGTACTTTTGAAGTTAAATCTAAAGTTAGTAGAATTGGTAGAAACCCTAAAACAAAAGAGAATAAAATAATAAGTGCTAGGAATGTCCTAACATTTAAAGCTTCAAATGAATTTAAAAAATTTTTAAATAGTGACTGATAAATCTAATCAAGCTTATAAATCTATAGGTGAAGTAGCTAAAATTTTAAATTTAGTTAACAAAAAAAATGGTTCTTTAAATACCCATACAATTAGATATTGGGAAAAAGAATTTAAAAACATTAATCCAAAAATTTTATCAGGTAAAAGAAGATATTATGACAACAAAGAAATTGAAAAGCTAAAAACAATACAATTTTTGTTAAAAAAACAAGGTCTTACAATAAAAGGTGTAAAAATATATCTTAAAAATAAATCATTTAATCTTGACGAACCATTAAATAATTCTATAAACATCAATAAAAAAGATGTTTTAGTAAATAAAATTAATAAAATATCAAAATTAATAAAAAGTATTAAAAAAAAATAATAAATGGCAAAAAAAACTCACATAAAAGTAAGATTGGTACCAGAAGCCAAACCAGACAGCGCATTTTATTATTATGTTAAAAAACCTGCTGGTGGTGAAAAAGCAAAAATTAAATTAAAAGCAAAGAAATATAATCCATCTACAAGAAAGCATGAAGTTTTTGTAGAGAAAAAATTACCTCCTCATAGTAAATAGTTATTTTTTAAAATTTCTTCTCTCGTAATCAATATAGGACCAAATCATATTTTTCCATATTCTGTTTGTGATTTTTGGATCTATTTTTTTTCTAATTGATAAAAGTCTAATTTTTTTTAATATTAAATCTATCCTTTTTTGATCAACAATTTGATTTTTAAATTTTTTTAGTGATAAAACTTGTTTTACAAGTAATGAACGTTTTTTTATTACGTCTAAAAGTTCTAGATCAATTTTATCCAGTTTTTTTCTTAATTTTTCTAATTCTTTAATATTTTTAGGCGACATTTATTCAATTGGCTTTATTAAAAATTAATATATTTATCACTCTATGTATACAGAAAATAATGTAATAAATCATAAAGTTTCTTTGTGGTTATTGTTTATGCTGCTCACAATTTCATTCATGATAGTTGTTGGTGGTTTAACAAGATTAACAGATTCTGGTCTTTCGATTACTCAGTGGCAACTATTTTCTGGATTTCTTCCACCTTTAAATCAATCAGACTGGAATAATTATTTTGATTTATATAAAGAAATTCCAGAATATTATTTACAAAATTATTCAATGACTATGCAAGAGTTTAAAGTTATATTCTGGTGGGAATGGGGGCATAGATTTCTTGGAAGATTAATTGGTATAGCTTATTTAATACCACTGATATATTTTTCTTTTAAACTTAGATTAAATAAACTCGTGCCATTATATTTAATATTTGTTTTAATTTGTTTCCAAGGTTTTATTGGTTGGTATATGGTTTCAAGTGGTTTAGTCGACCGTGTTGATGTAAGTCATTTTAGATTAGCTGTTCATTTAGTAATCGCATTTATAATTTTATCTCTAATCCTTTATAATTATCTTATTTTTAAAAATTACAGCAAACCTACAAAAGTTTTACATATATTATTACCTTTAATATTTCTTATATTAATATTTTTACAGATTTCATTTGGTGCTTTTGTTTCTGGTATGGATGCTGGAAAGATTTACAATACGTGGCCATTGATGGGATCAAGCTTTTTTCCTGATGATAGTAAATTAATTGAGTTATTTTATTTATCATCACTAAGTGATAGATCTATTGTTCAATTTATTCACAGAAGCTTAGCTTATGTAATTATGGCTTATTATTTATATATTTTTTTTAAAATCTATAATGAAAAGCTTAAAGAATTATATTCAATTCTGTATTTAATAGGATTTATTTTATTAATTCAAGTTGCGCTTGGTATTTCAACATTGTTATCTGGTGCAACAATATTATACTCATCGTTGCACCAAATAAGTTCTATTTTTTTAGTTAGCTTAAGTATATTTTTTTTATACTTAAACTTGAAATCTAACCAACAGCCTTAAGATTTGGTTTACCAGACGCTGTTAATGCTTGATCAAGATCGGCTATTATGTCATCCGGGTGCTCTATACCAATTGACAATCTAACATATCCTGGTGTTACACCTGCTGCTAATAATTCCTCAGGTGTTAATTGACTGTGAGTTGTTGTAGCAGGATGTATTGCTAGACTTCTTGCATCTCCAATATTTGCTACGTGGTAAAACATTTTTAATGACTCAATAAATTTCTTACCAGCTTCTACTCCACCCTTTACTTCAATTCCAACTAAGGCACCGTTTCCACCTTTAAAATATCTTTTAGCTCTATCACCAAGTTCACCTTTATGTAGTGTTGGGTATATAACTCTTTCGACATTTTTGTGTTTAGACAAGAACTCAACAGCTTTAGTTGCATTTGAGCAATGCTGCTTCATTCTTAATGGAGCTGTCTCTAAACCTTGTATTATTCCCCAGGCATTATCTGGAGCTAAGGGAGCACCTAAGTCTCTCAATAAACAAACACGAGCTCTTACAGCGAACGCTACGTTTGCACCAGTTAGTTGAGGAACTACTTCGCCCCAAACTGCACCACCATAACTATGATCTGGTTCATTAAACATTGGTTGTCTTTTAGGATCAGTTGTCCAATCAAAATTACCTCCGTCAACTAAACATCCACCTATAACCGTTCCATGGCCACCAATAAATTTTGTTAACGAGTGAACAACAACAGCTGCACCATGTTCTAAAGGTTTACAAATGACTGGCGCTGCAGTGTTATCCATAATTAACGGTATATTATGTTTTCTTCCAATATCTGATACTTCTTTAATGGGAAATACTCTCAAATAAGGATTTGGCAATGTTTCGGCATAAAAACATCTAGTTTTATCATCAACTAATTTTTCAAAATTCTTAGGATCTGTTGGATCTGCATATCTGCATTCAATACCTAATTTCTTCAAAGTATGTGTAAATAAATTTACAGTACCACCATACAGATCTGTAGAACTGATAAAATTATCTCCAGCTTGGCAAACATTCATAATAGCAAATGTTGAAGCAGCTTGACCAGAACCAACAGTTACACAAGCTAAACCACCCTCTAATGCAGCGACTCTTTTTTCAAGAACATCATTGGTTGGATTCATAATTCTCGTATAAATGTTTCCAAATTCTTTAAGAGCAAAAAGATTTGCAGCATGATCTGTGTTATTAAATTGATATGAAGTTGTTCTGTATAATGGCACTGCAACCGCAGTTGTAGCAGGGTCACTTCTGTAATCACCACCGTGTAACGCTATCGTTTCCGGATTTTTTATATTTTTTGACATTTAAGACTCCGTTGTTTTAATTTATTATGAATTTAACAAGATAAATCGAGACATTTCAAGGTATAATGAATACAATTTAAAATTGACTTTATGTATAATTCTAAGTATTTATGCGCATCTTATGACAAATTTTATTAAAAAAAGTGAAGTTATAAACAATTGGTACTTAATTGACGGAAAAAATGCAGTAGTTGGTAGAGTAGCATCAGTTATAGCTAAAATTTTAAGAGGAAAACATAAAACAACTTTTACTCCTCATATGGATAATGGAGATTTTGTAGTGGTAAAAAATGTTGAAGAGATAAAATTCACTGGAAAAAAATTAGAAGATAAAAAATATTATAGACATACCGGATATCCAGGTGGCATAAAAGAAATTAACCCACAAAAATTAAATGAAAAAAAACCAGGTGAAAGTTTAAAACTAGCAGTGAAACGTATGCTACCTAGTGGACCTTTAGCTAAAAAACAACTTACAAAATTAAAACTTTACTCTGGTGATACTCATCCTCATGATGCTCAAAATTTAAAGATTATTGAGCTTTCAAAATTAAACAAAAAAAATATAATTAGAATTTAGATGGAAGAAAATAATCAACCTACTGATAAAATTAAATTAGATTTTAAAGATAGCAAATATGCAACAGGGAGAAGAAAAACTTCCATTGCTAAAATTTGGTTAAAAAAAGGTTCTGGTAAGATTTTTGTAAATGGTAAAAGTTTTCAGGATTATTTCACAAGCGATACACATAAAATGCAAATCTTAAGACCATTTGAAATAATTGATCAATCAACAAATTACGATGTAAGATGTCAAGTTGTTGGCGGTGGTCATACCGGTCAGGCAGGAGCTATGGTTCATGGAATATCTAGAGCATTAATTAAATTTGATGAAAATTTTAAACCAACTCTAAGAAAAGAAAAGCTAACAACAAGAGATTCTAGAGCTGTTGAGAGAAAAAAACCTGGTAGAGCCAAAGCTAGAAAAAGTTTTCAATTCTCTAAAAGATAGTATTTTTTATTATTATTATAATAGTATTCGATATGCAGAAATTAAATGTTTTAGTTGCTGGTTCAACTGGTTATATAGGTATTCAATTATTGAAACTTTTGTCCTCACATTCAAAAGTAAATATTAAATATTTATGTGGTAATACATCTGTAGGAAAAAAGATTTCTTTATTCGATAGATCTCTAAGTAAATTTAAATTACCTAAAATTGTAAAATTCAATAAAAATTATTTAAATAATATTGATGTTGTATTTACTGCGCTACCCAATGGAGAAGCGCAAATTTTATCTAATAAATTAAAATCTAATAATATTTTAATTGATCTATCAGCTGATTTTAGAATATCCAATCCTTCAATTTATAAAAAATTTTACAAGAATACACATAAATCTATTCATAATATTTCAAAAAGCGTATATTTTCTTCCTGAGATACACAGTAATAAAATAAAAAAATATAAAATAGTATCTTGTCCTGGCTGCTATCCTACGTCACTTTTGATCCCAATTATTCCATTGTTAAGAAACAAACTTATTAAAAAAAATAATATAGTAATTGACTCTAAATCTGGTTACTCAGGTGCAGGAAGAGGGGTTCACAAAAAGCACAAAAAAAATAATTTGTATGAGTCTTTAAGTTCTTACGGTGTAGGTCATCACAGACATAATTCTGAAATAAACCAAGAGTTTGCTAAAATTAGTAAAAATGTAATTTATAATTTTACACCACATCTAACACCAATGTTTAGAGGAATTCTAAGTACAATATATCTTGATTTGCCCAAAGGTATAAATGCAAAGAAAATTTTAATATTTTTAAAAAAAGAGTTTAAACACAATGAATTTATTAAATTTGCAAAATTTAATGAACCTATTAGTACAAATAGTGTGATTAATTCGAATAATTGTTTATTATCAATTTGTGAAACAAAGTATAAAAATAGAATTATACTATTTTCAGCAATAGATAACCTTATTAAGGGTGGGGCAGGACAGGCAGTACAGAATATGAATATTTACTTTGGTTTAAAAGAAAGCTTAGGTTTAAAATGAAAAAAATAGTTATTCTGTTGATTTTTTTAAACGGATGTTCATTTACAAATACTGGATACTTCAATAATAATGTTAAGGATTTGAAACAAGTTAATAATACTATAATTTTTGAGGAAGATTATAGCATGGAAGAATATAAAAAATTGCTAGATGAATATAGTAAAAAGAATGATTATCCCAATATGGATAAATAAATATTATGGATATAGGTATTGGAATAATTGGTCTAGGTAATATTGGAAGTTATCTTTACAAAGAAATAAATTTAAAGAAAACTGAGATTTACAAGAATTTAGGATACAAGATTAAGATTGTTGGTGTTTCTGTAAAAAATCCAAAAAAGAAAAGAAATATCAATCTTAAAAAAAAACTTATTTTTAAGGATCCTGTTAAGTTAGCAAAAAATAAAAAAATAAATATTTTATTTGAATTAATAGGTACTTCAGATGGTATCTCAAAAAAAATTGTTGAAACTGCATTAAAAAATAAAAAACATGTTATAACTGCTAATAAAGCTCTAATATCTAAACATGGTGAATATTTATCAAAATTAGCTCAAAACAATAATGTTAATTTAGAATTTGAAGCTTCTGTAGGTGGTGGTATACCTGTTTTAAGAACTATCAAAGACGGTCTAGCAACAAATAAAATTACAAAAGTAGTCGGAATTTTAAATGGTACGTCAAATTATATACTTACTGAAATGGAAAAGACAAAAAAAACATTTAAAGAGGTTTTGTTTAAATCACAAAAACTTGGTTTAGCTGAGTCTAACCCTAAATTTGATTTGGATGGTAGCGATGTTCTTTCCAAAGTAAAAATACTTTCATCTCTTGCTTTCAAAAAAAAAATATCTTTCGATAGTTGTCTTAAAGAGGGAATTGAAGATATTGATTTAAAAGATATTGAAATGGCAGATAATCTTAATCTGAGAATCAAATTATTAGGTATCACAGAAATAATTAATAACAAACTCTTCGAAAGAGTACATGCTAGTTTAGTGCCAAAGGATAATTATATCGCAAATATAAATGGTGCAATGAATGCTGTAATACTAAAGGGTGCGCCTGTTGGTGAAAGCGTTTTACAGGGCGAGGGGGCTGGACCTGGTCCTACTTCTTCAGCACTAATGTCGGATTTGTTATCAGTTTTACGTGGAAACATAAAATATCCCTTTGGTATACCAAATATTAAATTACAGAAGATTTCCTCTTATAATAAAGATCATTATGAAAATTCATTATACTTGAGGTTAGAAGTAAAAGATAAACCAGGAGTTTTATCAGATCTAACCAAAGTTCTTGCTAGATATAAAATATCTATAGAAAGACTTATTCAAATCCCAGATAAAAAAAATAAAAAAGCTACAATAGTAATTATTACACATAAATGCTTAGAAAAAAATTCATTAAGTTGTATAAAAAGCCTTAATAAAAATATAAGTATCCTAAAAAATCCTGTTTTAATCCGTTTATTTTAATAGATGGAAATTTATATAAAACTTTTTGAGGTACTTTTTCCTGTCTTTTTTGTAATTGGCATTGGTTATTATATCGGAAAAAAAGATAAAAAATTTAATACAAAATTTATAACAAATTTTGCAGCTAATGTTGGTTCGCCTGCAATGATTATATATGCTTTAAATGTTAAAAATGTATCCTTTTCTGTTTTTGTAGAATATTTTTTTTACTATCTTTTAGCTATAATATCATTTGCAATTGTAGGGATAATTTTTTTATTTTTTTTAAAATCTAAAGATATCGTAAGAGAACTTCCACCATTTATGATGCCAAATACTGGTAATATGGGTTTTCCTATTTGTTTATTTGCGTATGGTAATGAGGGTCTAGGTGTTGCCGCTGCTATTACAGCATTGATAATTCTTTTTCACTTTACCGTAGGTGTTTTTTTAGCTGACAGAAAAATAAGTTTTGATGTTATTCTTAAAAGTCCTGCTTTTTATACAATTATCTTTTCAGTTATTCTCCTTTATTATGAAATAAAACTGCCTTTATTTATTGAAAATACCTCATTTCTTTTAATGTATGCTACTATTTTTTTAATTTTAATGTCATTAGGTATAGCTTTAACAAGATTGAAAGTTTTTTCGTTTAGGAAATCATTTATTTCATCTTTAGCAAGAGTGATTATTGGACCAGCTATTGGTTTTGTAATAATTCACTATTATAATTTGACTGGATTTGCGGCGGGGGTTTTGTTAATTCAATGCTCAATGCCAAGCGCTGTACTAAATTTCCTTGTTGGGTCATTGTATTCTCCAAAGGAAACTGTAGATGATGTAGCTAGTATGATCTTTGTTTCAACTGTTTTATCTTTTATAACTGTTCCAATAATTGTATTTATTGCATTAAAATATTTTATTTAATGAAGGCAATAGTTTTTAATCTATCTGCATGGATGATTTTGCCATTCATGGATGCGATTGCAAAATACCTATCTACTGATTTATCTTTTTTTCAAGTAACGTGGGCTAGATATTTCTTTACTGTGGTTTTGGTTTTGCCTTTCATGTTTATTTTTGTAAGAGATAGCATCAGAGGTTCAAAAAACATTAAATTACAAATTTATAGGGGATTAGCATTATTTTCCGCTAACATATGTTTTTTTTATTCTATATCAGTTATTTCAATGGCTAAAGCTCTTACATTAGCGTTTATCGCACCTTTGATTACTACAGCTTTATCTCCAAAATTTCTTAATGAAAAAGTTGGTTTTAGAAGGTGGTCTGCGGTTTTAGTTGGTTTCTTGGGATGTCTTGTTGTCATTAGACCAGGTTTTTTAGATTTTAACTTAGCTACTATCGCAGCACTCGGTACTGGGTGCTCATACGGTGTATATCTGGTGATAACTAGATCTCTTCATTCAACAGATCCTCCGTTTTTAACCCTCTTATTAACCGGTGTAGTAGGGCTCACTATAGGATCATTTTTTGTTCCAATGGTTTGGGAGCCACCAACAGTAATTCAGTGGTTATGGATGTGTTTGATGGGTTTATTTGCTTGTTTAGGGCATATATTTTTGATTATATCCCTTAAATATAGTGATGCATCTAAACTAGCCCCATTTGGCTATTTTGAAATCTTGCCCAACATAATCTTAGGTTATTATTTCTTTGGTGATTTTCCTGATATGTGGACCTTTATTGGTTTGTCTATAATTGTTACCTCTGGTGTTTATGTTTTTAGAAGAGAAATA
>MDTB01221845.1_pt1 | contig 18641 bp, 16 predicted proteins | sample 811161 | NCBI WGS metagenome assembly MDTB01 (sample SAMN05326650, study PRJNA326480) | marine metagenome | isolation source: seawater | place: Mediterranean Sea | collected 2009
CCGATCACCGCCGCCGCGCTGACCACGCTGGCCGCGTTTATTCCGATTTTGGCGATCGGCGGGGTTATGGGTCAATTCGTGCGCGATATTCCGCTGGTGTTGCTCAGCGTACTGGTCGCGAGCCTGATCGAGTGTTTTCTTGTCTTGCCTGGGCATTTGAGCCATGCACTGTCGCGCCCGCCCAAAGAGCCAGCCGCCTGGCGCAAAAAATTCTTTGATGATTTTGACAGATTCCGCGACACGAAATTCCGCGCCTTTGTGACCCGCGCCTACGACAATCGCTACACGACCGGCGCAGTCGGGCTGGCGGTTTTGATTGTTGTCATTGGGCTGTTGGCGGGAGGCCGCGTGCCGTTTCGGTTTTTCCCCTCCCCCGAAGGTGAGGTGATCAACGCGTATATTTTCTTCCAGCCCGGCACGAAACGCGCAGCGACCAAGCAAGGCACGCAACGCATTGAGGCCGCGCTTTATGCCGCAGAGAATGAATTGGCAGGCGAAGGCGAGAAACTGGTCAGTGTGGTGTTTACCCAAATTGGCCGCACGCGCACGATTTTTGGCGATGAACGCGCTTTGATCAGTGCTGAATTGACGGCCAGCGAAGACCGCGACATCCGCACGCGCGAGATTGTCCGCGCTTGGGAAAAAGCGATGCCCGATATTGCCGGTCTGCGCTATGTGTTTGTGCGCGAGCGTCGCGGTGGCCCGCCCGGGCGCGATATTGATATCCGGTTGCAAAATGCCGAGCCCGAGATTTTGAAAAAAGCGGCACTGGAAGTGCGCCAGGCGCTCGAACAATATCCCGGCATTACCCGTGCGCGTGACAATCTGTTCTACAACAAGCAGGAGCTTTTATTGCGCGTCAACCCGCAAGGCCAAGCGCTCGGCTTCACCAATCAGATTATTGGCACGATGACGCGGGGGACGCTTGAGGGTGTGATCGCCAAGCGATTTGCGCGCGGCGATGAAGAAGTGACCATACGCGTGCTGCAACCGCGCGATGGCTCCAGCCCCAAGCAGCTTGAAGACATCGAGTTGACCGTGCCCGGCACCAACCCGCCGCGTTTTGTGCCGCTCAGTGCCGTGGTAGAAATTATCGAAAAACCCGGCTTTTCGACCATCAGACGCACGGACGGGCAGGTCACGGTTTCGGTCGTTGCCGATTATGATGACAATGCTGGCAACCCCAATGATGTGCTGACTTCCATGTCGGAGGAAACCCTGCCGCAAATCGCCGCGAAGTATAATATCGGCTTTGCATTTGGTGGTCGCAATCAGGAAGAAATGGAAACCATGGGCTCGTTGCGAACCGGCGCCATTTTGGGTCTGGGCATGATTTACGTTATTCTTGCCTTTGTCTTTGCAAGCTATTCGCGCCCGATCATCATTATGTCGGTTATTCCGTTCGGTCTGGTCGGCATGGTGCTCGGACATTTTCTCATGGGCTTTGACCTGACCTTTCTCAGCATGGTCGGCTTGTTGGGGCTGTCGGGCATTTTGGTCAATAATTCGATTATTCTCATCAGCCGCATTGAAGAACGCCGCACACAAGGCGAGGCTTTGCGCGATGCGGTGATTAACGGTATTTGCGACCGCTTCCGTGCGGTCACGCTCACCTCGCTCACCACGGTGCTCGGCTTGACCCCGCTTTTGTTTGAAACCAGCGTGCAGGCGCAGTTTCTGCTGCCCATGGTGATCACGATTGCCTGGGGGCTGGCCTTTGCCAGTTTGATTGTGCTGTTTCTGGTGCCCTCAGTGTTGGGCATGCAGGAAGATTTGCGCGCCCGCTTGCGCGGAGACCGTCAAGCCGACGGCACGCCGCATATCGCCGAATAATCAGCGCCGCCAAAAACTCGGTGCGAATAAAACCAGCACGGTTAGAAATTCCAGACGCCCCAGCAACATGGCGAAGCTGAGCACCCATTTGGCGGCATCGGGCAGTGGCGCATAAGTACCCGACGGGCCAATAACCGGCCCAAGCCCCGGGCCGACATTGGCGATGGCTGCGGCCGCCGCCGACAGCGCAGTCTGGGTATCAAGCCCGATCAGCGCCAGAATAATGGCAAGCCCGGCAAAGGAGAGAACGAATATCAGGCCGAACGCGATCACCGAATTGGCAACCGTGTCGTCCACAAGCTTGCCATTATACCGAATGACAAAAACCCCATTGGGTTGAGTGACCTGTTTGACGTAGCGCCAGCCGGATTTTAAAATAATTTGCAGACGGAAGATTTTCAGCCCGCACGAGGTCGAGCCCGCGCACCCGCCAATGAAGGTCAGAATGAAAAAGACCGAAACCGCAAACGGCCCCCAAAGCGAATAATCCGCCGTGGTAAAGCCGGTGCCTGTCAAGATCGAGATGGTGTTGAAGGCCGCGCGCAGGGCGGCGATGGCCCCCGACCCCGTGCCATTGGCAATTTGGTAAAGCCACATAACAAGCGTGGCACCGGCCGCTGCGGCAAGAAAGAAGCGTATCTGTCCGTCGCGCAAAAACGCACTGAAATTGCGGTTGCTCACCTGCAAATAGGCCACGAAGGGCAGCGACGAGGCGAGCATGAAGACAATCGCCACCAGTTCGATAGCGGGTGCGTTAAAGGCGGCGAGGCTGCCGTCGCGTGTCGAAAACCCGCCTGTGGCAATCGTCGTCATGGCGTGGGCGGTGGCGTCGAAAAAACTCATGCCAGCCAGCCAGTAGGCAAGCAGGCACGAACCTGTGATGACAAAATACAGCCGCGTAATGGAGCCGGCGATCTGCGCGGTGCGCGGCAAAATCTTTTCCGACGTGTCGGAGCTTTCCAGCCGGAACAACTGCATGCCGCCGACATTGAGCATGGGCAGAACCGAGATCGCCATGACAATAATGCCAATGCCGCCAAACCATTGCAGCAGCGCGCGCCACAGCAAAATGCCGGGGGGCGCCTTGTCCAATTCGGTGATGATGGTCGCGCCGGTTGTCGTCAGGCCGGACATGGCCTCGAAAAACGCATCCGTATAGCTTAGCCCCAAGCCGCTGAAAGCAAATGGCAGCGCGGCAAAAGCCGTCAGCGAAAGCCACGCGCCGCTGGTCAGCAAAAATGCCTGTCGCACCGACAAGGGCGGCAGCTTGCCGCGATTGGTCAACACCAACGCCCCGGCGATGAAACCGGTAATCAGCGCGGCGGTAACGAAGACGGGCCAGTCCGGCTGGTCGAGCAAAATCTCGGTTAAGGCGGGTATCAGCATGCCGCCCGCCAATGCCGACAACAACATGCCAATCAGAAAAAATATGGTGCGGTAATCATTCATAATTTCAGTGCAGCTGCGCGGTGTCGTGCGGGTAGTCGAGCGAAAAGGCTGGCACCTCAATGTCAAATTCGCGCCCGTTATCGGCGCGCATGGCATAGGTGCCGCGCATAAAGCCCGACGAAGTTTGCAACGGCGTGCCGGAAGAATAGGTGAACGAAGCACCCGGTGCCAACACGGGCTGTTCGCCCACCACACCGGCGCCTTTCACCTCTTGTTGGCGACCCAGCGCATCGGTGATGATCCAATGGCGCGACATGAGTTGCACCGTGTCGGCACTGTTGTTTTCAATTTTGATGCGATAGGCCCAGACGAAATATTGATTGTCGGGATCGGAGTCTTTTTCGATATAAGCCGTTTCAACCGAAACCGTTATCCCGCCCGTCGTTGCGCTGTTCATACTGACATCACCCGTTCATTGCCGGCTCAGGCTAAAGCGCGCCCAATGCCCTTTCAAAATCCTCAACCAGATCCGCCGGGTCTTCAAGACCTATCGACACACGCAAAGTTGTCGGACGAATACCCAATTCGGCTTTGGCAGCCTCGTCGAGGCGGAAATGCGTGGTCGTCGCCGGATGCGTGATGAGCGTTTTGGCATCACCCAGATTATTCGAAATTGAGGCAATTTTCAGATTATTGACAAATTTGAACGCGTCGGCCTTGTCCGCGCCGACATCAAATGCGATGAGATTGCCGCCGCGTGTCATTTGCCGACATGCGAGATCATATTGCGGGTGGTTTTTATCGCCGGGATAAATCACCCGCCCGATATGGTTGTGCGCGGTCAAAAAACTCACGAGTTTTTCCGCATTGTCGCAATGGGCATCAACGCGCACAGGCAGCGTCTCAAGACTTTTGAGCATGACCCAGGCATTGAACGGTGCCAGCGCCGGACCGGTCTGGCGCATGAAATTTGCCAATTCGTCGCGTATATAATCCGCGCTGCCCAAAATAATGCCGCCCAGACATCGGCCCTGCCCGTCAATGTGCTTGGTCGCGCTGTAAATAACAATATCGGCCCCGAAATCCAGCGGGTGCTGCAATATCGGGGTGGCAAACACATTGTCGACGACCAGTCGCGCGCCATGGGCATGGGCGATGTCAGCCACGCCCTGCATATCAATAAGCTCGAGCACCGGATTGGATGGCGTCTCGAGGAACAATACTTTGGTCGTCGGGCGCATGGCCTGTTCCCAGGCGTCCAAATCGCGCCCGTCAATCAGCGTTGTTTCGATGCCGTAGCGCGGCAACAGGGTTTCGACAATATAGCGGCACGAGCCAAACAGCGCGCGGGCCGCAACGACATGGTCGCCCGTCTGCAACAAACTCAGCATGGCCGCCGTCACAGCCGCCATGCCGGTGGCGGTGGCGCGCGCGTCCTCGGCGCCTTCCAGCGCCATCATGCGTTCTTCGAACATTCTGACGGTGGGATTGCCGAACCGCGAATAAATATAACCGTCGTCTTCTTCGTGAAAGCGCGCTTCGGCCTGCTCGGCACTGTCATACACAAAACCCGAGGTCAGATAGAGCGCTTCGCTGGTTTCACCAAACGGCGAGCGGTTGTGTCCGTCATGCACCAGACGTGTTCGCTGCCGGTATTTTTTTTTCTTACTCACCTTTCTTCTCCTTGTGGCCCGTGAACGGCCATCAAAACCCGCAAGGCCGGGTGCTTGCCCGGCCATTTTAGCTGGTTGTTTAACGTGGCCGCAAGCCGACCGGCTCAAATTACCACATGCGGAACATGTCGAAAAACGCGCTTGGCGTCAAGACATTGGACGCAAGCTGGCCTAAACTGTGGACCTCAAGGATTCGCTGATGACCGAAAATACAAACCAGAATTTGTTCCCCGACACGGATGCCCAAACCCCGCAACGCGCGCGCGGGCAAACCCATGCGGTCGGAATTCTGCCCGCGCATGGCATCGCCAATATGATCCGCGACGGGCAAATCTGGGCCAGTGGCGATATTGGCGACGACCAGATACAACCTGCCAGTCTCGATTTGCGGCTGGCGGATACCGCGTATCGGGTCCGCGCCAGCTTTCTGCCCGGCGCACGCGGCAGCGTTATGGATAAAATTTCCAAGCTGGCCTATCACAAAATCGATTTGCGGCCCGGGGCCGTGCTTGAAACGGGGTGTGTGTATCTCGTGCCGCTGATGGAGGCGCTGGCCCTGCCCGAGCGTACGACCGGCTTTGCCAATCCGAAAAGTTCTACCGGCCGCATCGATGTGTTCACGCGGCTGATTACCGATTTTGGCAGCGCGTTTGACACCGTGCCTGCGGGCTATAAAGGCCACCTCTATCTGGAGGTCAGCCCGCGCACTTTTCCGATACTTGTGCGCGCCGGCTCGCGCCTGTCGCAGTTGCGGTTCCGGCGTGGCTCACCCAGCCATTCCGATGCCGAGACGCGGCGTCTGCATGAAGAAACTGGTCTGGTAAACGGCACGGCGAATATCGATCAGGGCTTGGGCGTGTCGATTGATTTGCGCGGCGACGCCCAGACCGGGCTGGTCGGTTATCGCGGCAAGCGTCATGCGGGTCTTATTGATGTTGACCAAAAGGGCGCGCTGCCGGTGAGCCAATATTGGGAACCGATTTATCACGATGAGAGCCATGAGATTATTCTCGACCCGGATGAGTTTTACATTCTCGCCTCGCGCGAAGCGGTCACCATACCGGCCAGCCACGCTGCCGAGATGGTGCCGTTCAATCCGCTGGTCGGTGAGTTTCGCGTGCATTATGCGGGCTTTTTTGACCCCGGTTTCGGCATGAACGAAGCCGGCGGTTCGGGCAGTCGCGCCGTGCTCGAGGTGCGCTCGCGCGAGGTGCCGTTCATTTTGGAACACGGCCAAATTATCGGGCGTTTGATCTATGAGCGCCTGACAGACTTGCCCGTAACCTTGTATGGTGCGGGCCTCAATTCCAATTACCAGGCGCAAGGCCTGAAATTGTCAAAACATTTCAAAACCGATTAGGGGGCGTCATGCCACGCAGACTATCACAATGCAGTAATGTCGATGATTTGCGCGATCTCGCGCGCCGTCGTCTGCCCGGCCCGATTTTTCATTACATTGACGGGGCGGCCGATGATGAAGTGACCTATCGGCGCAACACCCATGCCTTTGAAGATTATGACCTTGTGCCCAATGTGCTGGCCGGGGTTGCCGATATCGACATGTCGGTTGAGGTGATGGGCTGCCAGCTGGGGTTGCCGATTTTTTGTTCACCCACGGCGCTGCAACGGCTGTTTCATCATGATGGCGAGCGCGCGGTGGCGCGCGCGGCGGAAAAATTTAACACACTGTTTGGTGTGTCCTCGCTGGGCACAGTGGGGCTTGATGAAATCGGCAGGCTGATTTCCACGCCGAAAATGTTCCAGTTTTATTTTCACAAAGATCGCGCGCTCAACGCGGCGATGTTGGAGATGGCGCAAGCGGCAGAGTTCGACATTCTCACCCTGACGGTCGATACCATTACCGGCGGCAATCGCGAGCGCGATTTGCGGACGGGGTTTACCACCCCACCGCGTTTGACGCCCGCTAGCGCGTTTCAGTTTGCCGTTAAGCCAAGCTGGGCCCTTAATTTTTTCCTGCGCGAAAAATTTGAATTGGCGCAGTTGAAAGACCATGTGGGTGAAGGCTCGAATATCGCCATTTCTGTGGGCGATTATTTCTCGACCATGCTGGATCAGAATATGAGCTGGGACGATGCCGCCGAATTGCGCCGGAGCTGGGGCAGGAAATTCTGCCTCAAAGGGGTGATGAGCGTTGCCGATGCACGCCGCGCTGTCGATATGGGAGCTGACGCGATTATGATTTCCAATCATGGCGGGCGGCAGTTGGACGGCGCGCGCAGCCCGTTTGATCAGCTGGAAGAAATCGTACAAGCCGTCGGCGGTGATATTGAAGTTATTCTCGATGGTGGCATTCGCCGCGGTACGCATGTGTTGAAAGCGATGGCGCTGGGTGCAACCGCGTGTTCGGGCGGGCGCATGTATTTATATGCGCTTGCCGCTGCGGGTCAGGCCGGTGTGGAAAAGGCGCTTTCCAATTTGCACAGCGAGATCGAGCGCGGTATGAAATTGATGGGCGTGACGCGGCTTTCGCAACTGAAGCCGGAAATGATCCGCCGCCGTCAGGTTTGATGTTCCGGGCGGGTGTAGTTCAATGGTAGAACGGCAGCTTCCCAAGCTGCATACGAGGGTTCGATTCCCTTCACCCGCTCCATTTTTCAGATTTTGCGCCGAAACGGTTTATGCGGTGTTTTCATCCAAGCGGTTTGACCGCGCGCCATACGATAAACCGCAATCACGGTCGCGGGCGCGATGAGCAGCCAATAGGCGGGAAGGCTGAGCACGTACAGCAAGCGCAAATATTTTGGTTCATCGTCCAGCGCGCGATAAGCCAGTGCGAAATATAGCAGATAGACATTTACCGAAATCACCATCACCAACGAGGTCAGCGTGTCCGGTGCCGCAAAAATTGTGGCGCCATGGCCGATCAGAAAAATATGCGCGATCGGGTTGGTGATGCGGCACATGAGCACCAGCATGAAGAACACATAAGTCGCCGCGCCCATGGCGTTAATGGCGCGTCGCGGTTGGCGCGCATGCACGCTGATGGTCTGGATATGACCCGATTGCCATCTTATGCGTTGGCGCAAGAATATTTTTAAGCGGTGGGGCGCATTTTCAAATGTGGGTTTGGTGATCATTTCGGTGCGGGAGCCGAAATAGGCCAGATGCATGCCAAGCTCTGCATCTTCGGTTAGATTGTGGCTGTCCCAAGCACCGACCGCACGCAATATGTCGGCTCTGAAATGATTGGACGTGCCGCCGAGCGGTATTACGAAATCGTAATTCGACAGGATCGGCAGAAAGCGGGTGAACAGCAGACGATATTCCAGCGCGAACATTGCCGTCAGCCAATCACGATTGCCTTTGTCGATAATCAGCGGCGCCTGAAGACAGGCGACATCTCACGGTGCGTCGTGAAACCGCGTTGCAGCCTCGCGCAACTGGCCCGGGTGCGGCTGGTCTTCGGCATCATAGATGACAACATGCCGCCCGCGCGCATGGGCCAAGCCGAAATTACACGCACGCGGCTTTGTTTGCGGCCCTTCGGCGCGCACGGTGAGCACGCGCACAAAAGGCGACCATGCTGTAGACATTGCCGCGGCATAAGTCTCCGGGTCATTCGCTTCAATCAAAATAAAAGCTTCGAGCCGGTCGTGCGGATAATCGATCGCCGCCAGACTGCGGGCGAGTTGCGCCATCATATTTGCTTCGTGATAGACCGGGACAAGGATCGAGAATTTGGGCAGTTTGTCGTCGGGCAGCGCGGCGACCGGATCACCAATCAAATAGGCGCGTTTTGCCACCAGCGCGACGATGAACGGCACATGCGCCACCACCGAAATGACCAGCGCCAGTAAGCCGATGGTTCTGTAATCGTCGAATATGAATAGGCCGAGCGATAAAAAACCCAGCGCCAAAATGAAAAATTTGCGGCCCAGACGATCATCCGCCGCACAGAATTCAGGTGCCAAGAGATGTGCGGGCGTGGGGGTCGGTGCGTAACCCCCGATGACAGCTTGTGGGCTGTCTGCAACATTATCGTAATTATCATTGGCGACAGCATGATCCGCCTGAACGAGTTGACCATGGCCGAGTGTGACGAACTCGGGCGACGCGTGCCACTAATCGCAAGTTGTTTCACGCCACGGATTCGCGTTGTGATAATTTGCTCTACGGGCGTCGGACAAAATGGCGCAAAGGGTGTCTGAGCGCCTCGATCAGGCCGCCCTGACGAAATCCCGCCAAGCCCAAAGGCAAGCGCTCGTGACCGATATGCGGGGTCGCGCGGTAGGTTGCGAAAATTTTGTCCCACACGGACAGCCAAGTGCCGAAATTGCGTCGGCTTTCATCTTCGGCTTTGGAGTGGTGGAGGCGGTGCATGTCGGGCGAGACAAAGAGCGTCTGCAGGCGTCCATCCCAACGGCCCAGATCCACATTTGCATGGGTGAACAGCGAGGTACTGCTCAGTAAAATTTCGAAGATGATAACCGCCACCGGATGCACCCCGAGCACGACAATAGCGACGGCTTTTATGCCGAGGCTGACCAGCGCTTCGCCGGGATGAAACCGCAAGCCCGAAGTGACATCGAGCGTTTGCTCTGCGTGGTGGGCGGCGTGCAACGGCCATAAAAACGGCACGTGGTGGAAAGCCACATGCTGGGCGTAAATCACAAAATCAAGAACGATAAGGCTGACGATTATTTCGGCCCATAGCGGCATATTGAGCCACCCGAAAACCCCGCCGCCATGCGTGCTGAATGCCAGCGCGACCAGACCGCCCGGCAGAACCACCCGCAACAGCAGCATATTCGCCCCGCCGAGCAGAAAATTCGTTTGCCAACGCCCGCGCCGTGCGCCGATGAAACGGCGCGGTGAGATTATTTCAAAACCGACCAACAGGGCGAGCGCGCTTAAAAAGACCACCACCCGCAAGACCGGCTCATACTGGCTGATGAAATCAATCATAATGGCCCAACTCCGGTGCCAGACGGATTTGAGCCGCCGTGTCGATGGCAGCGCGCGTGAGCGGGTTGAGGCGGAAATTTTCGGCCAAAATATCCAGCATCCGCATTTCTTCCGGCGCAATCCGGGCATTGAGCATGACGAAGTCGGCGGCGAGCGCATAGGCTTGCGCGCCGCGCGCCGCATCCAGCGCTGCGCCGACCAGAACCAGCCCGCTTTCCAGCCCGTCTTGAGCGCCCAGCAATTCACGACACACGCCGAGCGCCGCCATATCGCCCGTCTTGGGCATGTCGACCAGCCGCGCGATCAGATCCAGTTCGCTTGCGCGCACCGGCCCATCGGCCTGAGCGACCGCCAGCAGGCAAAATAGGACAGCCGCCCCGGCGTCGAGCACGGGGGTGTTTTCCTGGCTTTTATCTGTCTGTGTCATGGCATTTTAGTTATGGGCAAAGCGCGCGCGGGGCGCAAGAAAAACTGCCATGGGCTTTCTTGGGCTTTGTGAATTGACTTAAACCCACGGCCTGATAGGTTGCAAAAAAATCGTATCGGGGCGGTGCATGAAGATGCGTGAATTTGCTGAACAAAGTAAGGCGTGGCCGTTTGAAGAGGCTCGAAAACTGCTCGCGCGGGTCGAAAAAAGCGGCCAGCGCGAAGCCATTTTTGAGACAGGATATGGCGCAAGCGGTTTGCCGCATATCGGCACGTTTGGCGAAGTGGTGCGAACATCCATGGTGCGCCAGGCTTTTTCAGTATTGGCGCCGGATATTGCCACCCGCCTCATTTGTTTTTCCGACGATATGGACGGCCTCCGCAAGGTTCCCGAAAATGTGCCCAATGCCGACATGCTGGCAACGCATTTGGAAAAACCGCTAACAAGTATTCCCGATCCTTTCGGCACGCATGACAGCTTTGGGGCGCATAATAATGCCCGTCTGCGTGCATTTTTGGACGGGTTTGAGTTTGACTATGAGTTTATGAGTGCCACGCATATGTATCGCACGGGCGCGTTTGACGCGACGCTGTTGGCAATTTTGGAAAATTATCAGGCGGTGCTGGACATTATCTTGCCGACGCTGGGCGAGGCTCGCCGCCAGACCTATTCGCCGTTTCTGCCTTTGTGTCCGGACACCGGCCGGGTGCTGATGGTGCCGGTCACGCCGCTCGATGTGAGCGCGGGCACAATCGCCTACACCCATCCCGATACGGGCGCGGAAATGACAACACCGGTGACGGGCGGCGCGTGTAAATTACAGTGGAAAGCTGATTGGGCCATGCGGTGGACAGCGTTGGGCGTTGATTATGAAATGGCGGGCAAGGATTTGTCGGAATCCGTCAAACTGTCCTCGCGCATTGCCAACGCGTTGGGCGCGCAGGCGCCGGAAGGCTTCAGCTATGAATTATTTTTGGATGAAAACGGCGAGAAGATTTCCAAATCGCGCGGCAATGGTCTGACCATTGAGGAGTGGCTCACCTACGCGCCGCCCGAAAGCCTGTCGCTGTATATGTTTCAAAGCCCGCGCAAGGCCAAGCGGCTGTATTTCGACATTATTCCAAAAACCGTCGACGAATATATCACCTTCCTCGACAAGCTGCCCGAACAGGCCGGCGACCAGCAACTTGCCAATCCGGCCTGGCACATCCATGCGGGTGCTGCCGCGACAAGCGGCTCTCCGGTGAGTTTTGCCTTGCTGCTCAATCTCGTGAGCGCCAGCAATGCCGAAAACAAGGACGTATTGTGGGGCTTTATCGATAATTATGCGCCCGGCGTGAACGCCCGGTCGCACCCGTTTCTGGATCGGCTGACGGATTACGCGCTGGTCTATTATCGTGATTTTGTCGCGCCCAATAAAACCTACCGCGCGCCGACGGCAGATGAACGCGCCGCGCTGACCGACTTGTCGGAAAAGCTTGGTGCCCTCGATGTGGCGGCGGATGCCGAGACCATTCAGACGGAGGTTTATGCTGTCGGCAAAGCCTATTTCGAAGAAAATTTGCGCGGCTGGTTCCAGACTTTGTATCAGGTTTTGTTGGGACAAGATCAAGGGCCGCGCTTTGGGTCATTCGCGGCGCTATACGGCCTCGAAAAAACCCGGACGCTGATTGACGATGCGTGCGCCGGTAAATTGGCTTAGTGCGGCGCAACTTGCTAGACTGGCGCCATGACAGGACAGGTTTACAAAATTTTGCCGCGCGAAAGCTGGCTGACGGCCATGGGCCAAGGCACGGTGGCGTTGCAGGGCGTTGATGAAAAAGACGGCTTTGTGCATTTGTGCACCGCCGACCAGCTTGGCGAAACTTTGCGCGTGCATTTTGCGGGCCAGGAAAATCTGGTGGTGCTCGCGTTTGACACTGATGATTTGGGTGCGGCGTTGCGCTGGGAAGTGTCGCGTGGGGGCCAGAAATTTCCCCATTTTTACGGCCGTTTGGAAACCCGCCAGGTGCGCGCGCAATATGATGTTTCTGCTGACCCTGCCGGCTTTATATTGCCGCAAGCGCTGACGAAAAGGAGTGCCTGAATGGGCATTTACACGACATTGCGGCCCCTGCTGTTTCGTCTGCCACCGGAAACCGCGCATGCGCTGACATTGAAAGCTTTGGCGCTGGCCGGACGCATTTTGCCGCAGCGCACGCCTGATGATCATATTTTGGCGTGCACGGTGATGGGCAAAAATTTTTCCAACCCCATCGGATTGGCGGCAGGGTTTGACAAAAACGGCGAGGTTATGGGCGGGGTTCTCAAGCTTGGGTTCGGCTTTACCGAAATAGGCACGCTGACGCCGGTGCCCCAGCAGGGCAACCCGCAGCCGCGCGTTTTTCGCCTGCCCGCGCAAGAAGCCGTGATCAACCGGCTGGGGTTTAATAATCTCGGCCATGTTGCGGCGTATCACAAATTGTCATTATTCCGCGCGCGCATGGCGCGACGCGGGGAAAGCGCTCTGATCGGCGTGAATATCGGTGCCAATAAAACCGCCGAGGATCGCATTAGCGATTATGAAAAGGGCGCGGTGCGGTTTGCCCAGCTTGCCGATTATTTGACGGTCAATATTTCCTCGCCCAACACGCCCGGACTGCGCGATTTGCAAGCCCTGCCTCACGTTACAGAAATTGTCGCGCGCGTGCGCGCGGCGGCGCCCGATACGCCGCTGCTGATCAAAATCGCGCCGGATCTGGATATGGACGAGGCGCTGGCGATCGCGGACATGGCGCTGGCCAAAAATGTCGATGGGCTGATTGTGTCGAACACAACCATCGATCATCAAGCTGTCCTTGGCGCGCGCCACGGCGATGAGGAAGGTGGTCTTTCCGGACAGCCCTTATTTGCGGCCTCAACCGCCATGCTCAGTGAGATTTATCCCCTGACGCGCGGCAAGCTGGCGCTGGTCGGCGTCGGCGGTATCGCCACACCCGAGCACGCTTATGCCAAAATTTGCGCGGGCGCAGATCTCGTGCAGCTTTATACGGGCCTGATTTATAACGGGCCGTGGGTGATTGGAAAATTGCGGCGCGGCCTCGCCGAATTGCTGCGGCGCGACGGGTTTGAAAATGTGGCCGCGGCCACCGGCAGCGATCACCGCTAAATCGCTTTTATATTTCAATTTCAGCGTAAAATTCGTAGGCTAAATATCATGTCTGTATCCATAAATTCACTGGCATCGGGGCGTCGGGCAGTGAACCGGAAAAATAATCGAGACGCCATTTTGGACGCCGCGCGCGATGCGTTTGCCGAGATTGGCTATAGCGGCACGACCGTGCGCGACATCATCCGGCGGACAGAATTGGCGTCGGGGACATTTTATAATTATTTCGACAGCAAAGAAGCCGTGTTCAATGCGCTGAGCGATGAAATCGGCACGGAACTGCGCCAGCTTTTGCGCGATGTGCGCCAGCGCGCTTCCAGTTTTGACAGTTTTATCGAAGCCATGTTCTACACGTATTTTTCCTACTATGCGAACAATCGGGAAAATTACATGCTCACGCGCTCGAACCGTGGACGCGACGGCATTAACCAAGTCATGCAAGGCCCGCAAGTGCGCGCAGGGCTTGCCGAATTGAACGACGATCTTCACAAAGCGATTGCCGAGGGATTTATTCCCTCGCTGGATGTGGATTTTCTGACGGCCTCACTGGGCGGTGTGGCGTTTTCAATTCTTGACGAAATGATGGAGCGCGAGCCGCTTGACCCGGAAGCGGCGGCGCAATTTGCGACACGCCTTTTCATGACGGGTGTGCGCGGCAAAAACGGCTGACATGCTTGGGAGGGCATTATGAATATTCAAAAATTGATACTTTCGTTGATCCGGGCTTTGCCCGCATCACTGGTTGGCAAAATGGCGGGGCCGCCGCTGGAAATTGACGGCTATCGTCTGGATCCGTATTTGCATTTGGCGTCGAAAGGGGCGGATCTGACGCCCGGCGACGATCTGGCAGCGTTTCGCGCCGGGTCGGCTGCGGCCTTGGCGCTCACCAATGGCGCGCCGCGGCGGTCGGTGAAATGGCACGATACCCAATTTGAAGGTCCGGGCGGCACGCTGACCATGCGCCATTACAAGCCCGCCCGTGCCGATGACCCGCAAGCTGCAATTTTATTTTTCCATCAGGGTGGTTTGGTTATTCTTGATCTGGACACGTGCCATTCATTTTGCACGCAAATGGCCGAGATTTGCGGCGCGCAAGTGATCTCGCTTGATTATCGTCTGTGCCCCGAAAACACATTTCCCGCGCCGATTGATGACGCCATGGCCTTGTGGGATTATGTGCAGCAAAATGCGGGCGCGTTGAACATTGACCCGACGCGTGTGGCGGTTGCGGGCGACAGCGCGGGTGGTTTGATCAGTGCCAATATGTGCAATCTTTTGAAAGCCCGCGGCGGCATACAGCCGGCGGCGCAATTATTGGCCTATCCATGGGTGTCAACCGATACGAGCGAGGTTGGCTCGATGGCCAGTTGCGCGCAAACCTTTCCGCTGACACGCGAGACCATGAACCTTTTCAATTCTTGCGTGTTTCCCGACGGCAAGATGATGGATCACGTGCTGGCGAACCCGATCGATAATCCCGATTTGTCCGGCCTGCCGCCGGCGATTGTGGCTACCGCCGGGTTTGACCCGATCCGCGACCAGGGCAATGCTTATGCCGAAAAGCTGAAAGCGGCAGGCAATGATGTCACGCATTATTGTTTTGGTGCGCTGACGCATAGTTTTTTGAGTTTTGGAGGGGTCACGCGGGCCGCAGAGCAGGCGAGCGCGCAACTGGCGCGCGATCTGGCGACACATTTGCGCGTGCGCTGACCCAAGCGTTGACTAGTGCGCTGACAAGTGCGTCAAGCGACCTATATTGGCGACATGAATATTGGCGACAAGAATATCGGCGACAGGAATATCGGCGACAAGGACATTGACCATGCGGGCGCGCTCACCTTGCCGCGCGTTTTTGCAAATTGGTTTGCCGCACGCGGATGGCAGCCGCGCGCCCACCAGCACGCGCTTTGGGCCGAGACACGCGCGGGCAATCACGCGCTGCTGATTGCGCCGACCGGTGGCGGCAAAACGCTGGCCGGATTCTTGCCCAGCCTGATCGAACTGGCCGATATGCCCAAAAGTCAAGCAGCCGGGGTGCACACGGTTTATGTGTCGCCGCTGAAAGCCCTCGCCGTCGATATTCAGCGCAATCTGATGGTGCCGGTAGAGCAAATGGGTCTCGATATTCGCATCGAAACCCGAACCGGCGACACGCCGGCAAACCGTAAACAGCGCCAGAAAACAAACCCGCCGCAAATTTTGCTGACGACGCCGGAACAAATCGCGCTGATGTTAAGCTGGCCCGAGGCGGCGTCTTATTTTTCGGGTTTGCGCCATATTATCATCGACGAATTGCACGCGCTTTACCCCAATAAGCGGGGCGATTTGCTGGCGCTGGGGCTGGCGCGGCTGCACAGACTTGCGCCCAATCTCGTGTGCACTGGCCTGTCGGCTACGGTTGCCGATCCTGATGGTTTGCGCCGTTATCTCGCCCCGCAATGCGACCCTGACCCGTCCACCGCATCAAGCTCAAAAGTCTCAAAAAACGCGCTGGCCGCGCTGGTTGTCGGGGCCGAAGGCGCGGCGGCGCAGGTCGATATTCTCGATACCAAAGAACGCCTGCCCTGGGGCAGCCACAGTGCGCTTCACGCCATGTCGGATGTGCTCGCCGCGGTCGAAAAGGTCAAAACCGCGCTTATTTTTGTCAACACACGTTCGCAGGCCGAACGCGTATTCCGCGAATTATGGGCGATCAATAACGATAACCTGGAGATTGCCCTGCACCATGGCTCGTTGGCGCGCGAGCGCCGCCGCAAGGTGGAGGCCGCGATGGCGGCGGGCGTATTGCGGGCGGTGGTGTGCACGTCTACGCTTGATCTGGGCATTGACTGGGGCAGCGTCGATTTGGTGATCCATGTCGGCGCGCCCAAAGGGGCCAGCCGATTGGCGCAACGTATCGGGCGGGCAAACCACCAATATGATACCGCCTCATCGGCCTTGCTTGTGCCGTCCAACCGCTTCGAGGTGCTGGAATGTGAAGCGGCGCGCGAAAGCGTGGCGGCGGGTGAACAAGACGGGGCCGTGTCGCGCCGCGGCGGGCTGGACGTGTTGGCGCAGCATATTTTCGGCACGGCGTGTGCCGGGGCGTTTTCGGCGACGCAAATTTATGACGAGATACGCACGGCGGACGCCTATCATAACCTGTCGCGCGCAACGTTTGACCGAGTGCTGGATTTTGTCAGCACGGGCGGTTACGCGCTGCGGAGTTATGACCGATTTGCGCGCTTGCGCCGCGACCGCGACAATCCAGACCTTTACCGTCTCACGCATCCGCGTCTGGCAACCCGCTATCGCATGAATGTGGGCACAATCGTCGAAGCGCCAATGCTGAAAGTGCGCCTGACACGCGCGCGCAGGGCTTCGGGAGCCGGGCGTCCGCGACCGCTTACGGGCGGGCGTGTGCTGGGTGAAATGGAGGAATATTTCCTGACCAGCCTGGCGCCCGGCGATACATTTGTTTTCGCCGGCGAGACGCTGAAGTTGGAAGCGGTGCGCGACACCGAGGCGCTGGTTTCGCGCGCGCGCGATGCCGATGCCAAAGTGCCGACCTATCAGGGCGGGCGGTTTCCCATATCCATCCATTTGGCAGCGCGCGTTCGCGCCATGCTTGCCGATCGCGCGCAATGGCACAAACTGCCCACCCAAGTCGCGCAATGGTTGGATTTGCAGGCGAAAATTTCGCGCGTGCCGGATGAAAGCGGTCTGCTGGTGGAAACCTTTGCGCGCGCGGCGCGCTACTACATGACGTGTTATCCGTTTGAAGGCCGCCTGGCGCATCAGACATTGGGCATGTTGCTGACCCGCAGATTGGAGCGGGCAGGCGCGCGCCCGATGGGGTTCGTCGCCAATGATTATGCGCTGTCTGTGTGGGGGTTGCGCGATGTGGGGCTGATGGTTGAGCAGGGCACATTAAAGCTCGAAGAGCTGTTTTCCCACGACATGCTGGGCGATGATCTGGAGGCTTGGCTGGACGAATCCAGTCTGATGAAGCGCACTTTTCGCGATTGCGCGATGATTGGTGGTCTGATCGAACAGCAATATCCGGGGCAGAAAAAAACCGGCCGTCAGGTGACGTTTTCGGCTGATCTTATTTTTGACGTGCTGCGAACGCACCAGCCCGACCATGTGTTGTTGCAAGCCGCGCGCGATGATGCGTCAACGGGTCTTTTGGATGTCGGGCGGCTGGGGCTTATGCTGTCGCGCATATCGGGGCAGATCACGCATTGTCGCCTCGATCATGTGTCGCCGCTGGCGGTGCCCGTGCTGATGGAAATGGGCAAGGAGCCGATACGCGGTGCGGCGGATGATGATCTTTTGGGCGAGGCGGCGGCGCGCAATACGCGCCTCATCATGGAGGCTAGCGGGCTAACGGGTGAATAAGCAGGTGGCAGAATTTCGTGTCAATGGCGCCCGGCTCATCGGCGATATGTCGGGCGCGGTTTACTGGCCGGCGGCAGGTGCGCTGATCGTGGCTGATTTGCATCTTGAAAAAGGTTCGGCCTATGCCACGCGCGGGGTGGCTTTGCCGCCTTATGACACGGCGGAAACGCTGAACCGACTTGAGGCGTGTCTTGAGCGATACGCGCCCCGCCTTTTGGTGTCCTTGGGCGACAGTTTTCACGATACGCGCTGGCAGGAGCGCATGGCAGCGGCGGATGCGGCGCGCCTTGTCAGCCTCACGCGCCAGCTTAGAACTGTTTGGGTGCTGGGCAATCACGACCCGACACCCCCGCCCGGCTTGGCGGGTGAGGCGTATGACAGCTTCGACATGCGCGCCGATGGAAGCCTGCATTTTCGCCACGAACCAATGGCGCGCGACGCCACGACATTCATACGCGGCGAGGTGGCGGGGCATTTGCACCCATGCGCGCGTGTGCGCCAGCGCGGTCGAGTGCTGCGGCGACGGTGTTTTGTCGAAGATACAACCCGCCTAGTCTTGCCAGCTTTCGGCGCGTTGACAGGCAGTCTCAATGTGCTGGACCCGGCCTTTGACGAGGTTTTCGCTGCCGGTCATTTCAATGCCTGGATGATTGGCAAAACCACCATTGCAGGCTTGTCCGCCCATCAGCTTTCCCCCGATCGCGGCTGAATTTTACTGCGTTGCGAGATAGGCCAAGGCCGAGACCAGCGCGGCCCCCGCCACGCCCGATAAAAGCAGACGCAAAGGGGCATACCAGCCGACCAGTTTGTTTTGTCTGGCCGCCAGAATATCAACAAGGCCTTGCGAAATGATCAGTACAAGCAG
>MDTB01101808.1_pt1 | contig 18639 bp, 21 predicted proteins | sample 811161 | NCBI WGS metagenome assembly MDTB01 (sample SAMN05326650, study PRJNA326480) | marine metagenome | isolation source: seawater | place: Mediterranean Sea | collected 2009
AGTAAGAAGAATTTTTCATAAATAATATCTTCTTTATTTTTGTTTTACCTTAACCTCAACTTGATCAAATTCAGCACCTAAAAAAGGACCTTGCTTCACGCTAATGCATTGCATATTCTCTAAAACAACTATTGAATGAATTCCGTGTATTAAAACTATTGCATCACCTTTATTTAATGTTATCTTTTTTATCAACTTTTTGCTATCCGAATAAAGATCAACTCTTACTTTTCCCTTCTGAACAACAAACATTTGTTGTAAATCTTTTATAGTTCTTTTAAACGGACGATGATAATGTGGTTTTTCTTTATATCCTTTTTTATGAGCTAATAATCCAAATTGAAATGATGATTTTTCTGGTGAAAAAAATACTGTTGATTTTGATTTTAATGAAGATCTAATAACCTCTGCATAATGTTTTTTTTTGTATATTATCAGTTCGTGTTTTTTTACCATTTGATTTTTTTAATTTTGACTTTTAAAATTACTTTCATGTTATAATAAATGAAACAATTTTATTTAAAATTTTTATGATACCAGTATTTAGACCACTTATTTCAAAAAAAGACAAGAAGTCAGTTTTATCAACGTTAAACAAAGGTGAAATTTCAGGTAACTTTGGTGAAACAATAAAAAAATTTGAATTTAACTTTGCAAAATATATTGGCTGTAAATATGCTTCAACTACATCCAGTGGAACGACTGCTCTTCAAGTGGCTGTATCCTCTTTAAATTTAAAAAAAGGATCAGAAATATTATTAAGTTCCTGCACCAACATAGCTACCGCTTTAGCAATAGTTCATAATAATCATGTTCCTGTTCCGATAGACAGTAATTTGGATACATGGAATATTGATTTAGACAAAATTGAAAGTCAAATTAATAAAAAAACTAAAGCTATTATAATAGTTCATTTTTTAGGAAATCCAGTAAATATAGATAAAATTAAATATCTTAAAAAAAAATATAATTTAATTATTATTGAAGACTCTGCTGAAGCTCATGGAGCAAAAATAAATAATAAAATGATTGGAAATCTAGGTGATATTAGTTGTTTTAGTTTTTATGCAAATAAAGTGTTAACTTCTGGTGAGGGTGGCATGGTTTGTACTAACAATAAAGAATACTATAATAGAGTAAAATTGCTTAAAAACTTAGGCTTTACAAAACCAAGATTTGTACACAAAGTACTTGGTTATAATTTTAGAATGTCTGGTATACAAGCTGCTCTTGGATTATCACAACTCAAAGAAATAGAGAAAACAATAAAAAAAAAAATTAAAATAGAAAAAGAGTATAAAAAACTACTAAAAAATATAGACGCTATTGAATTTGCAAAGGAGGAAAAAAATTCAAGAAATGTTTATTGGCAAGTGGGAATACGAGTTAAATATGGTAAAAAAAATAAACTGGTTACCTTTTTAAAAAAAAATAAAATAGATACTAGAAACTTTTTTTATTCGATAAGAAACCAACCATGTTTGAAAAGCATAATACCAAAAAATGTACCACAAACTAAAAATTCAAATATCCTTTGGAGCCAGGGTATTTATTTACCTTCAAGTCATAATTTAAAAAATTCAGAAATAAAAAAAATATGTAATTTATTAAAAAAATTTTTTAAATGAAAGTTGGAGTATTTGTTTCAAAAAGAAAGCCTTCAGAGGGAGGAGGATATACAATTACTGAAGAGTTAATTAATAAACTGATTAATAAAATAAATTCAAAAAAAATTAAAAAAAAATTTTTTTTTGTAGTTAGCAATGACAATAAAAATTTAATATGTAATAAATTAAAAAAAAATAAAATTTTATTTACCAAGATTAATGAAATTATAATTTTTAAAAAAATTCTAATTTTTATTTCTCATTTGTTTCCAAAAATTAATTTCATACTTAATTATTTAAATATAATAAAATTAAATAATCTTTTTTTAAAAAATAATTGCAAGAAATTACTTTTTATATCCTCGGAATATAGAGAAAAAATGACCATCCCTTACATTGCTACTGTTTGGGATATGCAGCACGAAACACATTCAGAATTTTCAGAAGTTTCATCGTATGGTAGGGGGCTATATAGAAAAATAGTAAACAATAACTTTATAAAAAATGCTAGTACAGTAATAACAGGAACTCAAGCAGGAAAATCTGAGATTAAAAAATTTACTGGTTTTAAAAAAAAGTTTTTATTACTGCAACATCCAGTTTCAAGTATATTTTTAAAAAAAAAACCTAAAAAAAATAAAAAAATTAAATCTAATTATTTTTTTTATCCTGCTAATTTTTGGGAACACAAAAACCATGAAAATTTAATCAAAGGTTTTAATAAATTTTTAAAATATAATAAAAATTTTAAACTCATATTGTCTGGTGAAAAAGCAGGAAATTATGCTAGAGTTAAAAATTTAATCATTAATCTTAAAATACAGAAGAATGTTAAGGTTGTAGGACATGTCAATCTAAATAAGCTTATATCATTATATGATAATTGCGACTCTGTTGTATACCCATCTTTTTCTGGACCAGAGAATCTTCCTCCACTTGAAGCATTAGCTAGAAATAAAAAAACAATTAATTCAATTTATCCAGGAGCTCGAGAACAACTAAAAAACTTTGTGATTTATTTTAATCCATTTTCTCCAGATGAAATAAGTACAGCTATGAAAAAAACTAGCGAAATGAAAAGTCCAAAAAATTTTAAAAAATTAAATAAATTCTTAAAATTAAAAAAATCAGATATTTATATTGAAAAATTAATTAAATATTTAGATTAAAATTATTTTCCAATATTAAACTGTGATAACTAAATCCATAAAAAACTGTTGGTTTTATCTTTAGTTTTATAATGTTAAAATTAATTTTTTGAATTTCATTTACAAAAACATTTTTAGAAAAAATATGAATAGGATATGAGGAATAAACTATTTTTTTTGGAATATTTTGAACAAAAATTTTATGTTCTTTATATTTAGATAATGGCAAATAATCGATGAATACAAACCGTATATTATGTTGTTTTAATTCGTTAAGTATTTCAAGATAATCTTTTAAATATTGTAAAGACCCTGAAAATATTACACAGTCTATTTTTTTTAATTTTAGACATTCATTTAAATTATTAAAAAAAAATAAATTACTTTTTTGTAAATTTTTTTGACCATAATCCACAAATTCTTTTTGCTCTACAATATTCCAATGAATATTATTATTTTGTATAAAATTATAGTTTGAAAAAAATCTACTTCCTAAACTTCCACCATAATCTAAGACTTGAATGGTTTCCTTTTTCTGTGCAATATTTTCTTTCAAAAATTGAATTAAATCTAATTCATCAGGCTTAACATCAAAAATAAGCCCATCCCTCTCATAAAATTCATAATTTTTATTTTTAATTTTTTCATAGCAATTTATAACCTTTTTAAATATGTGAATATCTTGATAGGTGCTTGAAGAATTACGAGCTAATTCCCAACTTTTTTTTTGATTACTAAAATATATTTTATTAAATAGTTTGAAAATGAAATTTACAGATCTCCAAATCATGAAAAAAACTTTTTGATAACTAAATAAAACTTTTTACTGAAATTAAAATTTAATCGCAGATATCTGGCAATATCACTTTTGGCAAAAAGATTTTCTTCAATTTTTATTTTTTGTTTAATTTTAATATTTTTAAATTTAAATTTTTTTTGATTTAATTCATAATTCAATTTACAATTTACACCAGACGCATCCATACCGATATTTTTTACTAAACTTCTTTTAAAGTAAATTGTATATTTTTTTTTTATAAAATTACCAGCTGCCCATTTAATTGACCATGAATTATTTATTTTTAATTGTTTTTTCAGCATTTTAAAATATGGATAAGAATTGTAATAATCAAATTCATGAATTAAATGTTTATTTCTGTTAAATTTACTTACTAATTTTGCAGCTGAATTTTCATAATTTTTCCATGAACTTCTCCATGTTGCCCACCCCCAGCATCCAGAGCCTCTAATTAAAAAATATTCTGGTACTTTCTTATTAAAATTAACTGGATACATAAAACCCTCTATAGAGGCAATATTTTTATAATTTTCAAATTTTTTTAAAAAATAATTCATTTGAAACAAAAAATTTTTACTTATCAAAACATCGTCCTCAATAATTATGCATTTGCTATATTTTTTAAAAATATAATCTAAACCTAAGATAATATTTTTTGATGTACCAAAATTATTTCTTCTTTCAATAATTATAGTCTTTTTAAAACCGTTTATAGTTTTTAAATACTCTCTTATTTTTTTAATTTTTTTTTTTTCTATTTCTTCTTCACTAAAATCTGAAAATATATAAATCTTACTTTTTCTAGAAATTGAATTATCCTTAATTGCGTTTATTACTTTCTTTACATGTGGCAATCTATTATATACAAACAGTGCTATTGGTGCATATGCATTCATTTTAAATTATTTATATCAAGGACTATAATGAATAACAAAAAAATAAAACTTTATTTAGATGGACCCTCAATTGAACAAATTAAAGAAAATCATAAAATTCAAATTGATGGCTACACTTTTAATCCAAGTCTTTTTAAGAAAAATGGTGCTAAAGATTATTTAGAATATTCAAGAAAAATACTTTCTGAATGTTCAAACAAACCTGTTTCATTGGAAGTATTTGCTGATGATGAAGAAAATATGATCAAGCAAGCAAAAATATTAAACAATTTAGGAACAAATATTTATGTTAAAATTCCAATTGTATATACAAATGGAAAATCAACATACAATGTGATTGAAGTTCTTTCAAAAGAAAAAATTAAACTAAACATAACAGCAATTTTTCTAATTGAACAAATAAAAGAGATTCTCCCTGCAATAAAAGATACTTCCTCTATATTATCAATTTTCGCTGGAAGATTATATGACTCTGGTATCGATGCTAAAGAAAAAATGATTGAAATTAATAATTTTGTTCATCAAAATAGCTCATGCTTAACTTTATGGGCAAGCACTCGTATGGCTTATGATTATATTGCCGCAAATACTATAAAAACTGATATTATAACAATGCAAATTGAACATATCAAAAAATTGAATTTAATTGGAACAAGCCCGTTAGAATATTCAATAAATACGGTTAAACAGTTTTATCACGATGCTCAAATCTCTGGATTTAAAATTTAGGATCCTGAGTCTACCTTAAAAGTTTTTATCATTTAATACTCCTAATTTTTTTAGAATAATCATCGCGTAATAAATTACCGTAATAATTAAAAACATATTTAAACTATTTTTTTTGCGGTGAGAAAAAATCTACTTTTCTTTCTATTGATAATATAATTAAGTAAAATATTTTTTTACCTGGATTTCACAAATTTTTCTAATATTAACTTTTTGTTTTTTTAATCTATTCCACTCAAAAACTTTTTCTATAATTTTTTTAATATCCCATTTTGGTTTCCATTTTAAGTTTTTTTTTGCTTTTTGATTAGATAATTTAAGAGTTTTTGTTTCTAAATATTGATTTTTTTTTAAGACTTTAAATTTTACTCTTTCGGACTCATTAATAATTTTTAAAAAATTGCAGACTTTTACAAAATTTTTTGGATCTGGACCAAAATTCCAACAAGGTTGATAGTTTATTTTAGTAATAGATTGTTTTTGAGCTAAGATAATATATCCAACTAAAGGCTCAATTACATGTTGCCAGGGTCTTACGCTATCTGGACTTCTCACAAATAATTTTTTTCTATTATTTATGCTACTGATTATATCAGGTACGAGTCTGTATCTTGAATAATCGCCACCTCCAATCACATTGCCAGATCTAACTGTTGATACCCTATGTCTAAGGTGACTATGGTCATAAAATGACTTTATATAAGAATTAACTATTATTTCCGAGCAAGCTTTTGATGCACTGTATGGATCATCGCCACCAAGCTCATCGGACTCTAAAAAATAATCTTTATTTTTCTTTATTTTATAAACTTTATCAGTAGTGACTAGTACTACAGATTTAACTGACTTAGTTTTTTTTAATATCTCTAGTAAATTTCCTGTTCCAATTATATTTGTTTTAAATGTACTTAATGTCTTTTTATAAGACTCTATCACTAATGGTTGTGCAGCTAAATGAAAGATTATGCTCGGTTTAACTAAATTTATTTTAGATTTTAATTTTTCAATATTATTAATATTGTGATAAAAATTTTTTTCTATTAGCTTTGGTCCATTAATTTGATTAAATAAAGATTTCTTTTTTGGTTTTAAAGAATAACCATAAATTTTTGCTCCTAATAAATTTAAAATAACTATCAGCCAACTTCCTTTAAATCCAGTATGTCCCGTAATAAAAACTTTTTTTCCTTTCCAAAATTTTTTAAGGTTGTTTAATTGAACCATGGCTTTCTTCCACTTTTAATTAATTTATTGAATTCATTTTTATCTTTAAGAGTATCTAAACTTTTCCAAAAACCATTATGTTTAAATGCATAAAGTTTTTTTTTTTTTATAATTGATCTTAAAGGTCCTTGTTCAAAATAAATATTATTTTTTTTGATTTCATTTATTATTTGCTTTGAAAAAACACAGTAACCACCATTAATATAAATATCTGATTTTTTTTTACTATCATCAAAATTAATTACTCTAAATGATTTGGTGTCAAACTTTAAAATTCCATATTTGTTTTTTGGTCTTACAGCTGTGATTGTTGCTAATGAGTTTTTTTTGTAGTGAAATTGGATCAACTTTTTAAAATTAATGTTTGCTAAACCGTCTCCATATGTCACTAAAAAATCTTCACTTAATTTAAGTTTTTTATATGCCAATGCAATTCTTCCTCCAGTTCCAACTCGAATACCAGTGTAAATAAAATCACCTTTAAATTTAATTGTTTTTGAACTAAATAAGATTTTTAAATTTTTTTTATATTTTGAGATAATTTTAATATTTTTTTTTTGAGATGTAAAAAAGTCTGTAATAGTGTTCGACTTGTAACCAAGACAAAAAACAAATTCATCAAATCCTTGACTGACAAATGTTTCAATTAGATGCATTAAAATTGGTTTATTGCCAATCCTTACCATTGGTTTAGCTTTTAACTTCCCTTCATAGTCAAGTCGGGACCCAAATCCACCACAAAGAATAAATATTTTCATTTTAAAAATTTTTTTATGCTTTTAATTTAATTTTTAAATTATTTGATACGTTTTCAATAAAATTAATATAAATTGTAAAAATCTATAACATTATAGATTAAAATAATTAATTTAAAAATTATAAATAAAATCTGCTTTAGGATTAAATCTTTTCAATTAATAAGCTATAATATATTGATTAGATAGCCATATATGATTATCTTTAAAACATTTTACTACTTATTTATTAAATATTTTTTGTTTTTGTGTAGACAAAAAATTTTTAATTATAAAAAAAATACTAAAAGTTTAAATTCTAAAACAATCAAAAGTCTAAATAAATATGGTTATTGTGTTATAGAAAATTACGTTAATTATAAAAATTGTGAATTAATAAAAAATAAAATTAAAAAATTTATTAAAGATAATCCAAGTCAGATAGTTATTGATAAAGAAAAATCTGATTTTAGAATTCATGGAGCAGAATTAATTTGCTCACAGATTAAAGATTATTTTTACTCGAATTTCATAAAATCAATTGGAGAAAATTACACTAAGAACAAATTGACTAATATAATGACAATGGCAAATAAAATAAAATTCAAAGATAGAAATAAAGGTTCAGGAAATGGTTGGCACAGAGATGGTTTGCATTTTCAATATAAATCTATTTTGTATTTAAGTGATGTAAATTTAAATAATGGACCATTTCAAATAATCGAAAATTCTAAAAACAAATATGAAATTTTGAAGTTTTCAATTGAAAATAATATAAATCCCCAAAAAACAAGATTTTCTAATAATTTGATAAAAAAAAAAATAAAAAATAAAAAACTAAAATTAAAAACTATAGTTGGAAAAAAAGGTACTTTAATTTTGGTTGATACTTCGTGTATCCATAGAGGCAGTCCGCTCAAATCTGGCTCGAGATATGCAATTACCAATTATTATTACCCAAAAAATTTAAAGAAACTATATAAGCATCAATTTTCTAAAATGCTAAAAAAAACTTTTATTTAATAAAAGTTGTATTAATTTTTAAATATTTTTTAAAATAATTCATCGTTTTTAAATTTCGTTGAAATATCAACTCATAATTTTTACCTCTTTCACTTTTTTTTAATTTCATAAATAAATTTATAAGTTTTATTTTTGATAAAAAAATTTTTTTTAACGACACAAATGCTGTTGAGTTATGACTTATTACTATTTTTGGAATTTCATTATTCAGAATTAAATAAAGTTCAAATGGTAAAGAGCTTTTAACAATTTTGAACATTACTCTTTTTTTTACACTATTAACAGTTTCTTTTGGATGGGGGAAATAATAAAGCTTGTCATATGAAAATTTCTTTAAAATAAATTTTTGAGTTTTTTTGAAATTTTTTTCAAATATTTTTTGAGCAGCAAAATCATTGCCTAGAAAAATTATTCTATTTTTTTTTTTTATTTTATTAATTTTACTCCTTAAAAAGGAAAAATCATTATTGAGATATCTTTTAGTTCCTAAAAATTTTTTATTAAAAAAGGAAAAAAAATAATAATTTGAATTTTCTGATAATTTTTTTTTTAGATTTTTTTTAATTGAAAATATATTTGTTCCATCATCTAAAAAAATAACTTTTTTGGAAAATTTTAAAAATCTATCAAAAAAAGGATTTCCATAATCTCCTAAGACAAACAAAAAGAATTTTTCTTTAAGTATTTTTTTAAATAAACACACAATTAAAAGGAGTAATTTATCTATCTTTTTATCAATATGTATAATTTCATAATTAAGTCTAAGTTTTTTTTTAATAAAATTTATTTGATCTATTTCACGACCATGAGCATTACAAACAAAGATTTTTCTAGGCTTATCAAAATAATTAAAATTATATTTGAAGTGATACTCTATAAGATTTAAAAATTGAAGTGGAGTGCCAATTAAATTAATTTCATTTTCATTTAAAATTGAAAATATTTTTTTCATATATTTTTTTTAAAATAAATATGAATGAACGTATCAATTATATTCTAGTTGTCTTTTAATTTTTTTGAAACGTGGTAAGCAAATTTATTTTTTTTGCCATAATAAGAATTTTTTCTATTTTAGCTACAATTTTTAGCCTATTATCAATTTCACTCATTTGATTATTGAAATTTAATAAATAAATAATTTTTTAACATTAGTTATATGGAGCCATGTACATATTATTTAAATTCTCATTGATATAGTGTAAATACAAAATGTTTTTATTTAAAAAGATGGCTTTTAAAAATAATTTATGAAGAATATAAAAAAAAAAACTATTCTAATCACTGGAGGAAATGGTTATATTGGTTCCTGTCTAGCCTTAATAGCAGTAAGAAAATTTAATATAATAATCATAGATAAAAATACAAAAAACCGGTTTATTAAAAATAAAAAAATATTAAATATTCGTTGCAACATAAACGATGCACCAAAACTTGATAAAATACTAAAAAAATTTACACCTGATATTATTATTCATCTTGCTGCTCAATCTACAGTCGACTTCATAAATTTAAAAAGACAAAGTTATTTAAAAGACAATATTAAAGGAACAAAAAATATAATTGATGTTTGTATAAAAAATAATATTAAAAAAATAATATTTTCAAGTACTGCAGCTGTATACAAAGAAAAAAATAAACCATTAGAGGAAACCGACTCCTTGAAACCCAACAATTTATATGGGAAAACCAAACTGATTAATGAGAAATATATTCAAAAGTCATTAAGAAATAAAGAAACTAAATATTGTATTTTACGTTTTTTTAATGTGTGTTCAGCCTTAAAAAAATACAATATTGGTGAGTTTCACTCTCCAGAGACACATTTGCTTCCAAAAGTAATTAATGCAATTGCTAATAAAAAAATAATTAATATTTATGGAAATAATTATAAAACTTATGATGGAACTTGTGTAAGAGATTTTGTTCATATTGAGGATATTGTTTCAGGAATATTAAAATCAATTAATTATTTAGAAAAAAATAATAGTTCAATTTTTAACTTGGGATCTTCAAATGAAATTTCAGTTCTTGATATTATAAAGAAATGCTCAAAATTAATTAAAATTATTCCAAAAATTAATGTCTATAAAAGAAGAAAAGGTGATGTATCAAAATTGATTTGTAAAATTCAAAAAGCAAAAAATAAACTTAAATGGAAACCAAAAAATTCCAACTTATCAAGAATTATTTCTGATGAGATATGGTGGCTGAATTATCTGAATAAAAAAAAAATTAAAAGAAATATTTTAACCATTAATAATTAAAATAATCTTTTTCAATTTTTTATTTCCTGCTAAATATAGTTGATATTATTGATTTATACCAAATTCTGAGACCCTCTGATAAAAATACTATAAAAAACAAACAAGTAATAAAAATAAAATATTTCTTGTTATTTAAAAACCCAAGTAATATAGCTTTTAAATATCTTTTTGACAAAACTACATCTTTTTTTTTTAAATCAAAGTAAATATTAATCGCCCAAGAAAATAATTTTTTCAAACATTTAATTGCTATTTTTAAATTAATTTTTGTTTCAGAGTATAATCTAAATATGATTTCACATCTTTCTAGTACACCATAATCTAGTGGTCTTTGCATTTTATCATTAAATTTCTCATTTATAGGTAATCCCTCACCCATAATTATAAAATTATTAAAATTGATATTGACAAAACCATTATCAATCACGTATCTCATTGCTAAATCTACTTGGGGATATAATTTTTCTTCAAACTTTAAATTATTAAAAATATAACTTTTTCTATTAAATACGAGTCCCATCATTGAACCTGATCTCATAAAAACCCATGGTAAAATTGATTTAGACTTAAGATTTGAAGGATCAAACCCATTATTCAATGGTAAAATTAAGAGTCTAGGATCTCTTTTATTATCAAGGTAATTCATCAATTCAGTTAATAGTCCAAATTGAGGATAATCGTCATCACCCAATAATAATATATAATCTCCATTTGCTTCCATCATAGTTTTATAGAGATTTGATCCAAATCCAAGGTTGTTTTCATGTAAAATAATTCTTGTACTAGGAAAAGAAATATTTAAAATTTTTTTTCTATTCTCGAGGTTAGAAAAATTTTCTCCAATTATTATTTCAAAACTTCCTTCAAATTGAGACAGTTGCATTGTTAATTTATTTACATTTTCAACAACAACATCTGGATTATTAAATGTGGGAATACATATAGAAAGGATCAATTTTTCTCCTATTTTTATTTATTGAAGGTTCGCCAACTAAGCGTTTTAAAAGTGGTTGCTTCTGATCCAACTTTCCTAACTCAAGACTAGATGTTGCATCATATTTTTTCCAGTAAAATTCAACAAAATCTTTCACTGATGTGCCAATCCCTGAAGCAACATTTAATATTTGAAATCCTGACAACAGATTTATTTCATCAACAATAAAATCAGATAAAACATTAATATGAACAAAATCACGAACTTGGGAACCCACGCTTATTTCAAAATTTTTATTATTTTTAATTGCGCTTACTAAAGATGGAAACAACCTATTTTCATTTTCAGCTCCACCATAAATTTGAAATGGCCTCAAGTAAGACATATCAAGAGATAGTTTGTCAGCGAGAGATTGACATAATTGATACTGAAAGACTTTACTTAAAGAATAATTATCAACGGGTCTTAAATCAGCATTTATACTTAGAGTATTTTCAAAATTTCCACTTAATCCATATTCAAAACTTGTTCCGATCACTATAAATTTTCTTATACCAAAATTAAATGCTTCGTTAAGAAGGTTATTTGTTCCAATTACATTTGACTTAATATCATGCTCTAAAGTATTTGTTGCAAGAACTCCTGATGATGCAACGTGGATTACAATAGAATTATTTTCAAATGAATTTTCTGAAAAAAATTTGTGCAAAAATCTGCCTTCTGAGTCTAGAAATAATTTGTGATTAACAGGAATAACATTATAACCTAAAAAATTCAGTTTAGAATTCAGAGAAGAACCTACATAGCCACTTGATCCTGTAAGAAATATTTTCAAATTGAATCCTTTTTTGAGCGCTTTAGTATCGAAAGATCTAAATTTTTGATCACTGAACAGCTTATGACTCTCTCAGACTTAGGCACATACAAATCAGGGCTTACAAAAAATACTTGGTTAACGTCAGCTTTTGTATGATAGCCTGTTGCCCAATCCTGAGGTGTAAACAACGCATCGGATGAATTCTCGTTAAGAGTGAAGTCAAGAATTTCATGCTTTGTTAAATCATAACAATAAAAGGTAACAACACCCTTTAAAACAATGAAATATTTTCTTTGTTGATGAGGTTCAGTTTGATAATGCAAACCTCTAAACGTATTTTTTTGTGATGCCGCAACATAAACATCAGAGAAATTTAATAATTTTTCTTCATTTTTAAATTCTGGCATCATTGGTTTTTGCAAATATCCACGTTCATCTTCTATTTTCTTATATTTGCACAAAAATGGTCTTCTGATATTTTGATTGTTCAAACTATTACCTCCCAATTTTATAAATTGAATTTTTGTTTGCCAAAGTCAAACTTCTAATATTAAAAGGAAGAATAAAATTTATTTTTTTTTTTGGTAAAAAAAAAAAGTGTCTTGTATATTTTTTGAACCTAATATAAATTTTTATAAAGATTTTCATATAATTTAGTAGATGAGTATAAGCATAAAAATTCTTTTGCTGCAAAATATTTTTTGTGGTGATTTGAAAAGTTATAATTACGATACTCAAGCGCCAAAAGATCTATATCATATTTTGGAATTGAAATAGCTAAACCATATTTTTCTAACTCTTGAATTATTGATAAATGACTCCATCCAAAAATTACCAAACCATTTGCTAAAGCATCTAACACAGATATTGGCCATGGATCTTCTTTTGAAATCAAAAAAAATGCATTTGCAATATCGTAGGTAAAATCTAATTGATGACCATGATAAATTACGTTCTTAAAAAATTCAGGAGTTTCTACTTTACCAATCCAGTGGTACTTAATATCTCTTTGAGTTGTAGCAAACTGCTCCGCATATTGAGCACCTTTTCTTTCCCATCCTCCTCCGACAGTCATTACTGTGTTGATTACATTTTTTTTCTTCCCCCAACTAGTATCTATTTTTTGTATTTTTTTAATTTGACGATCTGTCATCGCAGGAAAAAATTCATACTCACATTTTATTCCTAAAATTTTTGCATCAGCTATCACAGATGGTGAACATGCGATTACTCTAGTCCCTTCATTAATTATTTTAATATCTTTTATTTTAAGCTTACTAAGATATCCGTAATTCTCATGAAGATATCTTATACTTGATATGCCAAATAAATTAGAGACTGACTGGATGTCAGTATGGTAATAAGTGTTAAATATAATATATTTTGGTTTATGCTTTATAATCAACCATAAAAACCAAATTTTTCTTAAACTTATTTTATCAAATGTAATAACTCGTATTAGAAAGTTAACTAGTCTAAATAAGTAGGAGATCATCCACAGTGGGAAATCTACAGCCTCTATATTTTTTGGAACTTTTCTTCTTAGACTTAAATCTGTCGTTGGATTCATGTTTATTAAATTAGTTTTAAAATAGCGAGATAAATAGGATGCTAAATCTAACGCAACTAGTGGAGCCCCTGAATAGGTTAGAGAATGAGTGACTATAAGAATTTTTGATCTATCCAAATAAGAAGATGATATTTTTGAAAAATAATTTTTAATTTTTTTTAACATTATTTTTTATAATAATAATTGCTTATCTAGTCGTATATAATATTTACAAAAATATTTATCCAATTTGATAAAAAAATAGTTATAGATTAACAATATTTCTTTAAAAATTAATTTAATACGTATACTAATAATCATATTATATACTTAAAATTATTTATTATTAATGTTAAAACAAAAATTCATTAGCCCTTATACAACTGATGGTAAAGTTGTTACTTACTCCTCAGAAGGTGATGTAAATATTTTGTTAGGCAAAATACTTGGTGAGAAATTTATAAATTATAGAAAAATTTGGGATAAGGCAAATAAAATGGAGCTAATAACAGAGTTTCCATTATTTTTGCACTTAGATATGAATCAAGAATGTAATTATAAATGCCCTCATTGTATAATTGGGACTCCTTCAGAAGTTAAAGAAAATTACTCAGGTAATTATCTCGATTTTAATAATTTCAAAAAAATTATTGATGAGGGTTCAGAGTACAATTGTCCGTCAATGGAACCTCAAGGAAATAATGAACCATTTCTTATTAAAAATTTACACGAATACATATATTACGCTCATCAGAAGGGATTTATTGATATTATGTTAAACAATAATGGCTCTGCATTAACTAAAAAAAGAGCGCAACAAATTTTAGACTCGGGATTAACTAGATTAAGATTTAGTTTAGATGCTTTTTCTCCTGAGACTTATTCAAAAGTAAGAGTAGGAAGCATTCCACTAAAAAGAGTTTTAAATAATATATTTACTTTTTTAGATTTAAAAGAAAAAGGAAATTATAAATTGCCAATAGTTGGAGTTAGTTTTTGTGAAATGAGCCATAACGAACATGAGTTAGATGATTTCATTAATTTTTGGACGGGTAAAGTTGATATGATTTCAATTCAAAGATATATGCCTCCTGTTCCAGGTAAAGAAAAATATGACAAGTATTATTCCTCAAAACAATTGAATGAAGAGCCAATAACAGATTTTAAGTGTGTGCAACCTTTTCAAAGAGTTATGATAAAAAACGATAAAATTACTCCTTGTTGTGTTAGCTTTAACAAAGATTTAATTCTTGGAAGTATTCATGATACAAAAATTTTTGATGCGTGGAACTCTGAAAAAATGAATAATATAAGAGAAATGCACCGTGCAGGGAAATTTTATTTGGATAAAACTTGTAATGACTGTGTAAATATAATTTATCCAAATCATAAAATTCAAACACCTATTCAAAAAAATTGAAAATACTAGTTATAGGATTAGGCTCTATAGGTAAAAGACATGCAAAAAATTTACTAAAATGCGGCTACAAAAATCTAATATTCTGTACTAAAAATAAAAATCTACCACATAAATTAAGTAAAATAAAATGTTTTAGAAATCTGGACCTTGCACTTAATGAAAATCCTCAAGTAGCTTTTATTTGTAATGAAACTGAACTTCATTGTAAGACTGCTATTAAATGTGTAAAAAGAAATTGTGCTATATTTATTGAGAAACCATTGGGCCATAAGCTAAAGGAAATTAAAAAACTCAAAAAAATTGTGAGTGATAAAAAAATATTTAATATGGTTGGATACATGATGAGATTTCATCCTGCAATAATAGAAATAAGCAAAATAATCAAAAATAAATATTTAGGTAGATTATTTTATGCTTATTCCGAATGGGGAGAATATTTACCCAACTGGCACCCAAAAGAAAATTATAAAAAAAGTTATGCTGCAAAAAAAAATGGAGGTGGTAGCAGCTTGACTTTAAGCCACGATCTAGACTTATTTAGATGGTTTTTTGGGCCGATTAAAAAAGTTAATAAAGAAATAATAATAAATACCAAACTTAAAATTAAGGCCGAGTCCTCATCAGACTTCTTAATCAAATTTAAATCTGGAATGAATGCTTTCGTCCACCTTGATTATCTTCAAACTAAACCATCTAGATTTTTAAAAATTGTGGGTGAAGAAGGGTTTCTTATTTTTGAATACTATAAAAATAAAATTACAATAAACAAATCTAATAAAAAAGAGAAAGTAATAATTTTTAAAAAATTTGAAAGAAATCAAATGTTTATAAACGAAATTAGATATTTTTTTAAAGGTTTTAAAAAAAAACAATTAAAAAAAAAGAGGTACTTTTTAGATGTAAATGAATCTCTAGATCTGCTTAAAGAAATTAAAATTAATTAATTTTCCCAATATCTAAATTTTTTTGACAATAATTTTTCTTTTTTTGAAAAAGTTTTTTTACCATTTCCAAAAATGTATTTGGATTTTGCTAAAACATTTGTCAAATTTTTAATACCTTCTTCCGAAAGAGATGCGGATTGATCTGTACCCCACATTGCTCTGTCAAGAGTTATATGCCTCTCTATGACGCTTGCTCCTAGATACCATGCAAAAATAGAGGGGCTAACTGTGCTTTCATGACCACTGTAACCAACGTGACAATTAAATTTTTTTTTATATTTTTCAATCATTATCAAATTCAACTCTTCTTCAGGACAAGGATAGCTTGAAACACAATGTAACAAAACAAATGGACATTTGTTTTTTCTAAATATCTTTACGGCTCTTGCAACGTCAGACATTTCACACATGCCAGTTGAAATAAAGGTTAATTTTTTTTCTTTTGATACAAGCTCTAAAAAGCCAAAATTTGTAACCATCGCGGAGGCAATTTTATTTGATGAATAATTAAATTGCCTCATTAAAATTTGGCTGTTCTTGTCCCAACAAGAAGCCATCCATTTAATTTTCTTTTTTTTACAATATAGATTAATTTTTTTATAATCATTTAGACTGAATTCTATTTTTTTTTTATAATCCAAATAGGTCATCTTTCCCCATGGAGTTTCTTTGATTATACTTTTTTGATCATCTGGAATGCAAATATTTAAGTCTCGTTTTTGAAACTTAACACAATCAAAATTATATTTTTTAGCTAGATCAATCATTTTTTTTGCTATTTGAAGACTACCATTATGATTGATGCCTATCTCAGCAATTAAAAATGGTTTTTTTAATCTTGATTGTGATTTCATAATAAAAGCTATAATAATATATCTTAAATTTGAAACGTTTCTAAATCAAAAATGTCAAATAATCAAAATATTTTATTAACTGGCTCTGAAGGATTGATTGGCAAAAGTTTTATTAATGATTGTGCATCAGAATATAAAAATATTTTTTCTATAGATATTAAAAAAAAAAGTAAAAAAAACTACTTCAAATGTGACATTACAAAAGAAAAACAGGTTGAGAGAACTATAAACAAAATTACAAAAAAAAATAAAATAGATGTTCTTATTAATAATGCCTCAAATAATCCGGCCGCAAATAATAAGATGCAGTCATTTAAATTTACAAATTATAAATTATCCGATTGGAATAAAAACCTATCAACTGATTTAGTTGGCTCCTTTCTAGTGTCAAAATATATTTTGAAACATTTTGAAAAAAGAAATGAAGGTACAATAATTAATATTTCATCAATATATGCTTTAAGAGGAATAGACCAAGATATTTACAATAATAAATTAAAAAAATTCTACGGCTATAAACCAATTGAATATTCTGTTGCTAAAGCAGGAATTTTGGGGTTTACCAAATCTTTGGCATCTTACTATAAAAAAACTAATATTAAGGTTTTATGTTTAGTTCTTGGTGGGATAGAGATGGGCCAAAGTAATTATTTTAAAAAAAACTATAACAAAAAAACAATTATTAATCGAATGGCTATGCTGAATGAATATAATGAGTACTTAAAGTTTTTTTCATCAAAAAAAGCAAGTTATTCATCAGGGACATGTATAGTTATTGATGGTGGTGCAACAAATATACTTTGAAAAATATATTTTTAAAAAAAAAAATATTAATATTAATTCCTGCAAGGGGAGGTAGTACTAGTATAAAAGATAAAAATATTATTAAATTAAATAACAGGCCTTTAATATATTACTCATATTTAGCATCAAAACTCTTAAGGGAAAAAAGTAAAATTATTACTTGTACATCAGACAGTAAAAAAATAATTAAAATTTGTGAAAGGTTTGGATTAAAAAATAATATACTTAGACCAAAAAAATATTCTACTAAGCATGCTTTAGATATAACTTTCGTAAATCATGCTTTAAAATATTTCTCAAGTAAGAAAATCTTATTTAAATATGGATTAATTTTAAGACCAACTTCCCCTATAAGATCCAAAAAAACTATAAATAAAGCATACCAAAAGTTTTCCAAATCAAATTTTAGTTCAATGCGCGCAATAGTAGAATCTCCGATTACGCCTTACAAGATTTGGAGGAAAAAAGGGTCCAGTATCACTCCCTTAATTAAACTAAAAAAAAAGGAACCTTACAATATGCCTAGACAAAAGTTGCCATTAACTTTTTGGCAAACAGGGAACTTTGAATTCTTCAGAATAAACTTTAACAGAAAATTAAACTCTATTTCGGGAAAAAAGATAATGGGTTATGAAATCAGTAAGGATCAATCTTTAGACATCGACAATAAAGAAGATCTATTAAATATTAATAAAAAAATTAAAAAATATTTCTGAAATAAGTCATTAGAAGTTATCTATATAAATTAATTATACCTAACAAAAATTTTTTTCAGTGCATAAATCAAGCCAATTGAGCTATTAGTACTGGTCAGCTGCACACATTACTGTGCTTCCACACCCAGCCTATCAACGTGGTGGTCTACCACGGCTCTATAGGAAGAACTAGTTTTGAGG
>MDTB01187140.1_pt1 | contig 18637 bp, 10 predicted proteins | sample 811161 | NCBI WGS metagenome assembly MDTB01 (sample SAMN05326650, study PRJNA326480) | marine metagenome | isolation source: seawater | place: Mediterranean Sea | collected 2009
AATCCACAAGAAGCATTAAACATGTTCTTTCAAACTGGTAGTATAATTGGTAGATCATTAACACAAGAAGGTGACATGAATCCTGGTAAAGTACCTATACAAGAAATTGCTAGTAACTCTGGTGGTGCTAAACTACAAAGTTTAATTACTACATATAATTATTATTTACAAATGATAAGAGATGTGACTGGGTTAAATGAAGCTAGAGATGGTAGTACACCTGATAAAAATGCTTTAGTTGGAATACAAAAAATGGCAGCCGCTAACAGTAACACAGCAACAAGACATATATTACAGTCTGGTTTATTTGTTACCGTAGAAACAGCAGAGTGTTTATCGTTAAGAGTATCAGACATACTAGAGTACTCACCTACTAAAGATGCTTTTATACAGCAGATCGGAGCACATAACGTAGGTACATTAGAGGAAATGAATAACTTACATTTGCATGATTTTGGTATATTTATTGAATTAGCACCTGATGAAGAAGAAAAACAAATGCTTGAAAATAATATACAACAAGCGTTAGCTAAAAATAGTATTGAATTAGAGGATGCTATTGATGTTAGAGAAATAAAAAATGTAAAACTTGCTAATCAATTATTAAAAGTAAGAAGAAAAAAGAAAGTAGCATTAGATCAACAAATAGCACAAAGAAACATACAAGCACAAGCTCAAGCAAACGCACAAACACAACAAGTTGCAGCTCAAGCTGAGATACAAAAAAATCAAGCTATCACACAGCAAAAAGCACAACTTGAACAAGTTGAATCGCAACTAGACATACAAAAGCTAGACAAAGAGGCTGAATTGAAGAAAACATTAATGGATCATGAGTTTATGATTAACATGAGATTAAAGCAAATGGAAATTGATTCGTTAAAAGCAAAAGAAACTAATAAAGAAGATCGTAAAGATGAGAGAACTAGAATTCAAGCATCTCAACAATCTGAATTAATAGATCAAAGAAAAACAGGTAAAGCACCTAAAAAATTTGAATCAACAAGTAATGATATATTAAGTGGTGATTTTGACTTAGGTATGTTTGATCCTAGTTAATATGTTTAATAAATAAATAATAAAAAAAATGGGAGTTGCAATTAAAGATTGGACTGGTAAGGTTATTGGTTCAACGTTTGAAAACGCTACTACAGCGATAACACCTAAACACGGTGGAAATGTATTTTGCACAATTGAAGTAGTTACAGCTGCTACTTTTGCATCTAGTGCGGGTTTAACATCTGAACAAACTGGTAGCGCTAATGATGAAAGTAAATGGATAAATACAGAAGACACTGATGCTGGAGTTGTTATGGATGGTATAGCTCTTCCGGTTGGAACAATAATACACGGAAGATGGACAGGTTTTAAATTAGCAAGTGGATCTGTTATAGCGTACGAAAGTATGTAAAAAATTGTACGAGAGTACATTATGTTTAATTATATAATATTATATTATGGCTAAAAATGAAAAACAAGCTACAGTTAAAGAAACTGTAGAAGCTCCTATGGGAGATGAGGTTAAGGTTAAAGAAACACCTAAACCAAAAAGAATGAAAAATTTAGGAAAGCAAGATGAAACAATTAAAGTAAACTTAGCTGAACCTAAAGAAGAAAAGGTAGAAGAACCTAAAGATGTTCAACTTGAAGAAGAAAAAGATGATAAAGTTGTTGAAGAGATTAAAGAGAAAGTGGAAGAAGAAAAAGTTGAAGAAAAACAAGAAGAAACTGAACAACCGGTTTTGGAAGAAATCACAGAGGAAGAAGAAGTTAATGAGGATGTTGAAGATAAAATTGATGCTTTTGAAGAGACAGTTGAAAAGGCTGTAGAAGAAGCAGAAAAAACTGGTCAAGACTTACCAGAAAATATTCAGAAAGTTATAGACTTTATGAATGAAACTGGTGGTGATCTTGAGGATTACGTAAAGTTAAATCAAGATTACAGTAAGTATGATGACATGTCTATACTTCGCGAGTACTATAAACAAACTAAATCACATTTAACAGATGATGAGGTTAGTTTTTTAATAGAAGATTCATTTACATATGATGAAGAACTTGATGAAGCAAGAGATGTCAAGAGAAAGAAATTGGCTTTTAAGGAGCAAGTTGCTAACGCTAAAAGTCATTTGGATAAATTAAAATCCAATTATTATGAAGAAATCAAAAGTGGTGTTAAGTTAACGCCTGAGCAGCAAAAAGCTATTGATTTTTTTAATAGATATGAAAAGGAGGATAAGGAATCAAAAGCAGAGGCACAAAACAATAGATCAATATTTGATAATAAAACTAATCAATTATTTAATGATAAATTTAAAGGATTTGAATATAGTGTTGGTGATAAAAAATATAGGTTTAATGTTAAAGATGTAAATCAAGTAAAGACAACACAAAGCGACATTAATAATTTTATCGGAAAGTTTCTTGATAAAAACAGATCAATGAAAGACGCTAAAGGTTATCATAAAAGCTTATTTACAGCTATGAATGCTGATGCTATCGCAAACCATTTTTATGAGCAAGGCAAAGCTGATGCTTTAAAAAATAGTGTAACAACTTCTAAAAATGTTGATATGACACCTAGACAAGGACACCAAGAAGTAAGTACTGGTGGATTTAAGTATAAGGTAGTTGGTGATGATTCTAGTAAACTTCGTTTCAAAATTAAAAAATAAAGTTAAACTATAAAATTAAAAACAAATGGCAAATCCAGTAGCGGGAAGTGGGATAAACGTAAGTAATCCTCTCCCAACACAACAAACTGCTTCGGCTAACTATTTAGATTTTTCTACAGGTTGGGCGCAGCAATATCTACCAGAGCTTTATGAAGCAGAGGTAGAAAGATATGGTAACAGAATGTTATCAGGCTTCTTGTCTCAAGTAGGCGCAGAAGAAGCTATGGCTTCAGATCAAGTAGTTTGGTCAGAACAAGGAAGATTGCATATTTCTGCAGAAAGTACAGCTTGTGACGCTTCGGCAAATAAAGTTAGATTTAGCGCGGCAAATGCAGCATTATTTAGATTACACGACACGGTATTATTATACGGTGTAGGTGGTACCGGCACTGGTAAAACAATTAAATGTATTGTAACAACTGTAGCGGATAGCAGTAACGATGTAGTTATGAAGCCTTATACGCAGGCAACATTAGATGCAAGTGGCACTGGTGAAATAACCTTTGCTGACAACTCTATATTTAAAGCTATGGTATATGGTTCTGAGCATTTAAAAGGTACTAGCTTAGCTGTAAGTGGATCTTCAAGACCTGCTTTAAATCCAGGTTTCAACAAGTATGACAACAAACCAGTTATAATCAGAGACAGATTCATTATCAATGGTTCTGATACTGCTCAAATTGGTTGGGTTGAAGTATCTGGTGAAGAAGGACAAAGCGGTTATATGTGGTATTTAAAAGCAGAAGGTGATACTAGAGCTCGTTTCAATGATTATCTTGAAATGACAGTTCTTGAATCAGTTAAAAAATCTGGTAATGGAGCTCCTGGTGTTGATGGTACTCAAGGTATGTTCGATGCAATCGAAACTAGAGGACACGTAACAACAGATGCTTTTACAGGTGAGTATACTTCTGATATTGCAACTTTTGACAACATCTTAATTAAGTTTGATGGACAAGGAGCTATTGAAGAGAATATGTTATATTTAGATAGACATACAACTTTGAAAATAGATGACATGTTAGGAAATCTTAACTCAGGTGTAGCAAGTGCAGCATCTCCGACATCAGCTTCATTTGGTGTATTTAACAACTCAGCTGACATGGCGGTTAATTTAGGTTTCTCTGGTTTCAGAAGAGGTTCTTATGACTTCTACAAAACTGACTGGAAATACTTAAATGATGTTCAAGCTCATGGTGCTAACACGCCAGGTGCGGGAAATACTAAAATTGCAGGTGCAATTATACCAGCAGGCGTAAGCTCTGTATACGACGAGGGATTAGGTAAAAATATTAAAAGACCTTTCCTACACGTTAGATATAGAAAGTCTGATACAGAAGATAGAAAATTAAAAACTTGGATCACGGGTTCAGTTGGTGGAAACATCACTTCTGACGAAGATGCAATGATTGTTAATTATCTATCAGAAAGATGTTTAGTTGTTCAAGCAGCTAACAACTTTATGTTATTAAAAAGATAATAACATTATTATTTATATAGAGAGTTAGGTGCTTCGGCACCTAGCCCTTTATTTTTAACTTATTTAATTATATTATATTATGAAAAAAGTAAAAGAAACAGCTGCTCCTAATGCTGAACAAAATTGGGAAATTAAAGATAGAACATATACGTTAACAAGTGCTAACACGCCGTTAACACATATGATACAATCAAGAAATATATTTTATTTTGATGAGAAATTAGGTTCTCAAAGAGAATTAAAATATACAACAAATCAAAAATCACCTTTTGTTGATGAATTTAAAGGTGATGCTAGATTAGCACATATTACATTTGAGGATGGAGTACTTCAAGTACCAAGGGAAGATCAAACTTTACAAAAGTTACTTTCACTGTATCATCCAGGTTTAAATGAAGTATATATGGAATTTAATCCAGTTGAAGAAGCACGTGATGAGCTTGCTGATATTGAATTGGAAATAGAAGCTTTAAATATAGCTAAAAACCTAGAAATAGATCATGTTGAAGCTATATTAAGGGTAGAACAAGGTAGTAATGTTAATGAGTTAACATCAAAAGAATTAAAGAGGGATATTTTAGTTCTGGCTAAACAAAACCCGCAACTACTTATTGATTTAGCAAAAGATGAAAACGTTGAACTTAGAAACTATGGCATAAAGGCTGTTGAAGCTGGATTGTTAGAACTTTCTGAAGATCAACGAATGTTTACATGGGGTAAAAACAAAAGAAAGATTATGACCGTTCCTTTTGATGAACACCCATATTCTGCGCTAGCAGCATTTTTCAAAACCGACGAGGGTTTAGAAATATATAAAAACATAGAAAAAAGATTAAAATAATTAATCACTTTATAGGGTAGTCATCTCTATGGGGGTGACTACACTATATAAAAAAAGAAATTATGGCAGTAACAATAGATACAGTATATCAAAGAGTATTAAGTATTCTCAATAAAGAACAGAGGGGATATATCACGCCACAAGAGTTTAATCTATTGGCCAATCAAGCTCAAATGGAGATCTTTGAGCAATACTTCTACGATCTCAATCAATTTCTTAGACTTCCTGGTAACGACACTGAATATTCAGATATGATAAACATATTGAATGAAAAAATTTCTATATTTGAAGTTCCAGGAATTATTATAACTGGAACATCAACAATGACTTTACCTGCAAATGTATATAAATTAGGTAGCATATTATATAAAGGTGTTTCTGCTGAAAGAATTACTCAAAAAGATATTTTGTTATTAAAACAAACGCCGTTAACCGCTCCAACTGCTGATAGACCCATATATGTAAAAGAAGGTTCAAAAATTGAAGTATATATTGATAATACATTTACTAAAACTGAAGATCAAGCTAATGTGAAAGTAAATTATATTAAAAAACCAGCTGAAGTTGAGTGGACATATACTGACGTTGGTGGAACAGCTTTATACAATGCTACAAACGTAACCAACTTTGAACTACATGAATCAGAAGAAACAAAATTAGTTGTTAATATATTAGCGTTAGCTGGCGTTGTTATTAAAGATCCAAGTGTATATCAAATAGCAACAAACGAAGAAATAAAAACTATACAACAAGAAAAACAATAAATAAATGGCATTATTTACAGGAACACAAGAGAAATATTATTTAAGAAGTCAAAGTTTTACTGGAAACGGTACTAACAGAGACTTTATTTTACTGGAATCAGCTTTTGGTGTTGGCCAAAGACCTACAGCAGAAAGTGAAATAAAAATATTTGTTAATAATGTTGAGATTGATAAATCTAATTATACATATCCAAAGGGTAGTGGTGGTGATGCTTACACAGTTAATTTTACAGGTTATGCAAATAATACAGCTGAGTTAGAAAGTAATGGCGCACCTAAAAATGGTTTAACTGTAAGAGTTGAACAAATTGCAGCTGAAGAAGAGTGGGGTAATTATCAATTTGTAAAAATAAAAGATATTATAAATAACTTTTTAATATCATACGTTGGCGAAAATAAATTAATATCAAAAATCAGTAGAACAGATATTGCTTTTCACGCGCAGAGAGGTTTAGCGGAAATGAGTTACGATACGTTTAGATCTGAAAAATCACAAGAAATAGATGTACCACCATCATTAACAATGATACTTCCACATGATTATGTTAATTATGTAAAATTATCTTATATAGACAATGCTGGTTTAGAATATATATTATATCCAGCTAGAAAAACAAGTAATCCACAATCTATATTACAAGATGATAATTATGATTATATATTTGACACGTCTACAAATGAATTTTTAACATCTGCAGACTCACAAGCGTGGACAAAATATAAAGCAAATGATACTTTTTCAGATGAAAATTTAGACACAGATAGTGATGAGTTAGAAGCATTACACACCGGTGGAAGGTTTGGTATTAGTCCAGAGCACGCGCAAATTAATGGTACGTTTTATATTGACAACACAAGAGGTAAAATATATTTCAGTTCAAATTTAAGTGACAAAACTGTTATATTAAAATATATATCTGATAGCTTAGGTACTGATGGTGAAATGCAAGTACATAAATTAGCTGAAGAAGCATTATACAAGCATATTGCTTGCGCTATAATGTCAACAAGATCAAATGTACCTGAATACATAGTAAGAAGATTAAAAAAAGAAAAATATGCTGAGATGAGAAAAGCTAAGTTAAGATTATCAAATATTAAACTAGAAGAACTAACTCAGGTAATGAGAGATAAATCGAAACAGATTAAACATTAATAAGAGATGCCAGAGATTAAAAATATATTTACATCTGGTCGAATGAATAAAGACCTTGATGAAAGAATACTTCCAAAAAACGAATATAGAGATGCTCTAAATATTGATGTTGTTACATCAGAAGGTTCTAATGTGGGCACAATACAAAACATACGTGGTAATACAAAAGTTGCTACGTTAGGAATATCAGGTCAACAGTGCATAGGTGCAATCAGAAACACACAAACAGATAAAATTTATTGGTTTATAACAGGTACTAGCGTTGATGCTATAGTGGAATATGATCCAGTAACAAATTCGGATCTTCCAATATTAGTTTCAGTTAAAGCTACAGAAAATGTTTTAAATTTTAGTGCAAATAATTTAATTACAGGTGTAAACATTATTGATAACTTAATGTTTTTTACTGATGATTTAAATGAGCCTAAATGTATTAATATAGATCAATGTAGAAAAGGTTGTCATAGCACAAATAAATATACTACACATACTAAATTTTATGTTGATGGTGTGGATAACGGTAATATGAAAGAAGAATATATTACAACAATTAAAAAATATCCTTTAAACGCGCCAACGTTACAAATGAGTAGAACAAAAGCTGCTAATAGAACCGGAGCATCAACATGTACAATGAAAGACTCATCTGGTGATTTTGTTAGTGGTACAACACAAAGAGACCCTGGTTATGAAACCGGTTATTTAAAGTTTCAACCAAAAGCATATTTTAGAACAGGTGATACTATAAAATTAACTTCCCAAAAGGATGATGTTAATAATGATGATAATGAGCATACTGTAAGAATTAAATTAATAGGTGCACCAGTTGTAGATGCTAATGGTACATATGTACAATTTAAAGCTATTATTTTAAGTATTTCATCAGACTTAGAAAATAGTGGCCTTGTTTGGGATGCTACGTTAGAAAAAGAAGATCCTATATTTGAATTGCAATTTCCACGATTTGCATATAGGTGGAAATACAGCGATGGTGAATACTCTGCTTTTTCTCCATTTTCTGAAGTTGCGTTTTTACCTGATCACGATATTGATGAAGGTATATTTGACGCAAAAGATGGGTATAACTTAACAATGGTAAATAATTTAAGAAGTTTAGTATTAAAAAACTTTGACACAAGGCCAAAAGGATGTGTTGAAATTGACATATTAGTTAAACAAGTAAATGATACCAACGTATATACTGTAAAAACTTTAACAAATAAAGGAGATAAAGAAGAGCTAGGTACTGTAGAAACCGGTCAAGCTGGATTTGAAGTTATATCAGAACAGGTTCATGCTGTTTTACCTAGTAATCAGTTATTAAGACCTTATGATAATGTTCCAAGAAAAGCAAAAGCACAAGAGGTTACAGCTAATAGGGTTGTTTACGGTAATTATTTACAAAATTTTAATTTAGGTGAAGGTATGGGTAGCATAACGTTTGACCCAACAAACATACCATCTAAAGTTGCAACTACAAATAAAGCTGAAGCTTCATTAAAATCAATAAGAACTTACCAAATTGGTGTTGTATTTTTAGATACAAATGGTAGGCAAACACCTGTAATAACAGACGATTCAGCTATTGTAAAAATATCACAAGCTGATAGTGATAAAAAAAATACATTGCAATGTAAAGTAAACGGAGGTACAACCGCTAGTGGAACTACTCTTGGTTTTAATTCACCAACATGGGCAACGCATTACAAGTATTTTATAAAAGAAAACTCTAACGAATATTATAACTTAGCTTTAGATAGGTTTTATAAGTCTGAAGATGGTAACATGTGGTTAAGCTTTGCATCTGCTGATAGAAATAAAGTTGATGAAGAAACTTATTTAATACTTAAAAAATCCCACACAGATGATAACGCAGCTAAACATGATACGCCAGCGGAAACGTTAAAATATAAAATTATTGCTATTAGCGATAAGGTTCCTTTGTTTTTAAGTAAAAAACAAACTTCACTGGGAAAAATATCTACAGCATTTGGCGTTAATACAGTAGCTAACACTGGTGATAGAACTGGTTTTCCAGCAGAAGGGTTTTTATCTTTTAATGTTCCTGGTATTGATATATCTGGTCCCCATAGTCCATTTAAAGATTTAGCTACAGATGGTGTTGGAGATAAATTTATACAAATATCAAACCAAACAAATGTTTCTGATAAGTATAAAATAACAAACATAGAACCAGTTAATGCTGTTAAAAAAGAAACCGTGTATTCTACAAATGAGCATGGTGCTGCTATTTCTTCACAGACTACAGACGCAACCGACACAGACACAGAAGATCTTGGTGATTACTGGACAATAACAATAGAAAAACCACTTGGTCAAGACATTTCTTTTGTAGGTACAGCTGGTGAAGATGAGTCATCAAGTTTAAAGCTAGAAGTATTTAAAGAAGAAGATGATGACAAAAAACCTGAGTTTGATGGTAGGTTTTTTGTAAAAATAAATAGAGATAAGTATCTTCAAAAGTATTTAGTTGCTAATAAGATTGAAAAAAAATATGCTGTATTAAATGAACAACAACTTGCGTATATAACAGTAGGTGGATCTGCTGTTGGAGAAGCAGCGCAACGAAATGCTTTAAAAGGAAAGCAAGATTATTTTGTAGGAAGTAGTGATGCCTCGCAGGCTGGTTTTAGTATAGACAAAGGCGCGTTTGTTTTTGGTTATTCTAGTGGACAAGCAAGAGCAGCTGTTGATATGCTTCCAATAGGAAAAGGAGTAAGTGGAAAAACCCTTGAATTACGATTTACCGCAATTGGCAAACCAAATGATCAACTAACAGTTGCTCCTGGAAGAGATGGATTTAGTGATAGTGCTAAGTATGATTTTCACAGAGATATAAGTAAAGATGGTACATTATTAAGATTTAAACACGATGATAGTCTTCCAGAAGATGATAGGGTATATACTGTAACTGGAAAAACTATATTAACAAAGGGTTATAACTGGCTCACCGCACCTGGGTTTTTAAAACAAAAAGTTATTAACTCTCCATCATCAAAAGGTATACGATACACAATAACACTAGACAAAAATCTAACATGGAGCCCACTTGAGAATACATCTGATTCAACACCTTTAGTTGCGGTAAGTGAATCGGTTGGTATAAAAGATCATAGATTAACATCAAAAGCAACAACAACGTTACAAATTTTACAAGAAATTGAAGACACCGAGTCATTTGAAACCACAAGTCCTGCTATATTTGAAACAGAGCCAAAAGAAAATATTGATTTAGATATATACCACGAAACACATCAAACATACGCGATTGCCGATATTGGAAATGTAAAAACATTAAAATGGCATAACTGCTTTTCATTTGGCACTGGTTTAGAATCTAATAGAATAAGAGATGATTTTAATCAAGTATTTATAGATAAAGGACCTAAAGCTTCTACTGTATTTGCTGAACAATACGAGGAAGAAAGAAGAGAAAATGGTATGATATATTCTGGTATATTTAACTCAACATCTGGTATTAATAGATTAAATCAATTTATACAAGCAGAAAAAATTACAAAAGATATAAACCCTTCTTATGGTTCTATACAAAAATTACATTCTCGTGATTCTGATTTAGTTGTTTTATGTGAAGATAAATGCTTAAAAGTATTAGCCAATAAAGACGCTTTGTTTAATGCTGATGGGAATGTAAATCTAACAGCCACTGAAAATGTATTAGGCCAATCAATACCTTTTGTTGGTGATTATGGAATATCAAAAAATCCAGAATCATTTGCTTGTTACGCTTTTAGATCATATTGGGTTGATAAAGCTAGAGGTGCTGTGTTAAGGTTATCAAGAGATGGGTTAACAAATATATCAGATAAAGGAATGCGAGATTATTTTGCTGATAAATTAAAAGGTGATAAATATAATGTTTTACCTGGTGGTTACGATGAAGATAAAGATTTATATAACATAACATTAAAAAAGAGTAACAATTCAACCGTTGGTGGATCTGGTAGTCCAAATCTTACAATTAGCTACTCAGAGCCTGCTAATGGGTGGACAAGTAGAAAAACATTTTATCCACAAAATAGCTTGTCAATAAATGGTAAGTATTACAGTGTGTATACGGGTGATTTATGGGAACATAATCATGCGGCGGCAAATTATGGTAGCTTTTATGCAGTAGCAATAACAGACTCAAATTGTGCTAGCGTTAAATTTATATTTAATGACCAACCATCATCAATTAAAAATTTTAAAACATTAAATTACGAAGGTACTGATCCAGAACAAACAAAATACGCTGGCACTATAGCTGGTATTAGTGGTTATACCGGTTTAACTATTGATGAGGTTATTGCTAAAAAACCTACATTATCTGAAAGTGACGCGTTAACACCAACCACTACAAAAGGTTGGTATTGTGATTCAATAACAACTAGTGAACAGACAGGTGAAGTAAAAGAATTTAAAGATAAAGAAGGTAAGTGGTTTAGTAGTATTAGAAACAAATCAATTACAGCTACAGATTTACAAACAGGTGATGCTGCTAAAGAATTTGCGATACAAGGTATAGGTAATGCTTCTGCTAACGTTACTGATCCAGCTAGTGTTGTTGGTGGTCAAATTACAGTAAATTTAAATAAAGCTACTGGTGGAGCAAATTATGAAATTGAAGCAATTACTACATCATCTCCTAACACAGGTGCGGATACGGCAACTTACATTGAATTATTCCCGTCAGGGGCTTACAATAAAAGTGTAGAATTTAGAATAAAACCACCCGCTGGTAAAGTTGTTACTGCTGCTGATTTTGATTGCACGGGAGAAACAAGTTCACCTGAAAGTGATGCTCTTAATCACGTTAATGTTACGTTTGCAAACGAAAGTGTTGCTGATGAATTTGGTAACTTTGGAACAGATAATACAATTTTAGTGACAGTACCAGTTATATTCACGCATGGTAACGCACCACAAACTGTAGTTGCTAACATAACGGGTATTGAAACAGAAAAAAAATATAGTATTAGTGGAACTTATTCAACTTTTGTTGAAAATGCAACGCCATCAAATCAAGAAGGTGTTGCTTATACAGCCACTGGAACAGCAGGTGAAACAGTAACTGTTATAAACGCTAAAACATTTACAATCGCGACTGGATATACGTTTTCTGAATTTGCACCCACGGTGCACTTTACTGGTAAAGGTTTTGAGAATTATTTAATAACAACTTCTGATACTGGAGACCCACTAACAGCAAGGTCTTTTACAATACAATATAAAATACCACCTGAAAGCATTAAGGGTGATGTGATAATATTTAGAGCAAAAGCAAATCAAACAGTTGCGACACCATCAAATAACTTGTATGATTTTTCATTTAATCAAACAACAATAAATCAAAATGGAGAATTAAGGGTTTTAAGTATATCTGGTGATCCTAACTCACAAGTGATTGTTGATGCAAAAAATGCTTCTAACAATACTATAATGAGTGGCCCCGTTACATTAACAATACCAGCAAGTGGTACTATAACACAAGAAATAGAGTTTCCTTTAGTTAGTAGCTCAACAACATATACTGTAACAATGACAGAAACAGGTGCTAATAGATTTGAAATGAATGGTAGTTTTAGCGGTGCGTCAGGTTCAGCTGGGTCAAGAGTCAAGACATTAACGTTAAATCAACGAGCAAATGTTACAGTTACGTTTTCTGCAACAACATCAAATACTAATTTAACTATTGATGGGCACGCAACAACATCAAACATAACATCTACTGGTAAAGCAGAAAGCGAAACTTTTGACGAGGTGCCATTAACATATGTTGTTAGCTCAGGAAGTAATGGTGCTATAACAGCTAACAGTGCAACAACGGTATTTAGTTTTGATAATACAAAGTGGACTGGTAGTTTAGCAAATAACCAAAAAACATTATCAAATGGTAGTATTGTTCAGTTTAAAGCATTAAAAGCAACCATGAATAATAACACGGCTACAATAACAGGTACTGCTTTTGTTGCTAAATACGGAACCGCAGATGATACAACAACTATGGATACTGATGCTTTTTTAGCTGTTGTGAATACAGCACCAGTACCTACAGCACAGAGTGTAACAACAGGCTTTAATACAGCTAAAACAATTACGCTAGCTGGTACTGATCCACAGGGCGGTAACATTGATTTTGCTATTGCAGAAAACCCCACAAATGGAACGTTGGGTAGTATTTCAGAAGGTAGTGGTTTAACATCAACCGTTGTATATACACCTACATCTACATTTAGCGGTACAGATTCATTTAAGTTTACCGTAACAGATGGTTCAACAACTAGCTCAACAGCAACCGTAACAATAACAGTTCAAGGTGAATCACACCAATGGTCTGTTGATAATAGAGGTACAGCAGATGCAAATGCAGCTTGTAATCAACCTTGGGGAACTGGTACTCAAATTGATACAGTGTATGCTAATACTAGCTCACCATATAATGGAATGCGTTTCTATACAGATGCAGCATTAACACAAACATATAACCCTAACACCAATGGAACATCTAACGCCCCAGATGATTCGCATAGGTTTGTATTAGGCGCGGCAGGCGGGCAGTGTGGTTATCACGGTATAATCGGATCAATAGGTCACGTAAATATAATATATGATTGTTGTAATAACTAAATAAATAAATATGGCTAGAAGAACAATAACAATATCATTTGCAAATCCACTAAACGTTTCATTACATGCTACAAAAGCGTATGTTGCCGGTGAAGATAGAGCTAACGATCAAGTTTACAAGAGAGCATCAAACGGCACGGTAACTCACTTAGGTGATTTAATAGCTGTAAATAAAACAGCAAAAACTATAGACGTTAGTATTGATTCAGGTACACCAAAATCACCTGTAGTAAGTAGCGGTGAATTTATATTTTTTGGTAAAAATCAAACAACAGGAACATCAGGTATGACTGGTTATTACTCAGAAGTAGAAATGAAAAATGAATCAACAAGTTACGCAGAATTATTTGCCGTAAGCTCTGAAGTTTTTGAGAGTAGTAAATAATAGTAAAAAAGTGTAATTATAATATGTATAACAATTAAAAATTAAAAATATGTCACATAGATTTCCAGGAGACACACACGCAGATTTACAACCCGGGTTCGGGCAATTATCCTATGGTACAACCGGTCAAGGGAATTTAACAATGAGTAGTATGGGTTTAGGCGCGCAACCTAACGCTGCAGGTGGTGCTACTGCTTCTTCTACGGCAAGTGGTGGGGGTATGTCAGCAGGTGGCGCTGGTTTAATAGGTACAGGCGCTGGCATGATGGGGCAGGGAGCGGGTCAAATCGCTGCGTGGACACAAAGAAAATCAAAATATGCAGAGCAAAGAAAAGCAAACGATGAACACACACAAATGAGACAAAGATATATGTCTTTAGATGTAGGTGATCCATATAGAGATATGACAAACCCATTTGAAAATATGACTGTAAATCAACAGCAAGCTCAATTTGAAGCGCAACAGCAGCAACAAGGGATGGCAAATATGATGGGTGCATTACAAGGTGCAGCTGGTGGTAGTGGTATTGCTAGTTTAGCACAAATGATGGCTAATCAACAAACAAGAAACTTATCAAGAGCATCAGCTAGTATAGGTATGCAAGAACAACAAATAGGTATGATGGCAGCTCAAACAGAAGCTAGAAGACAAGAACAAGGAGCTATGATAGCTAGAAAAGACGCGCGTGATTCAGCAGGTACATTACTAGGTATAAGTATGGAAAGAAAAGGTGCGGCAGATAAAGCAGCAGAAGAAGCAAGAATGGGGTTAGGCATGGGAATATTTAACACGATACAAGGCGCTGGATTAGTAGCCGCTGGAGCTATGACAGGTGGTGCAGGTGGTTAATAAATAAATAAATAAAAATGGCAGATAAAGGATTAATAGAATCAGCAAGACGTATGTATGGCGCTAAAGACGCCGCAAGACAAGAAGCTAAAAAAGACACGCTTCGTTCAGGCGAAATGCTATATAGAGGCTTACGTGATTTTGGGGCTATGCAGCAAAGAGAAAAAATGTATAAAGAATCTATGGCTTTTCGTGAAAAGAGCCTTCAGCAGTCTATGGAGTTTCGTCAAGAGCAAATGGATTGGCAAAAATTGAAATACGATGAAATGCAGCAGCAAAGAGAATATGATCGTATAGCTCAAAATTCAGCAGTGTTACAATCTACTTTGGGAAAAATAAATGAAGATCCAGCTGTATTAGTAGGTAATTCATTAAACTTTTATAAAGATGAAATATCAAAATTAAGTGATATGATTGCTAGAAGAGAAGGAGATCCAAAGCAACTAACAGAACAAAGACAAAAATTACTTAATGAACTATCTACAGCGTCAGGTCAGTATAATACGTTTTTAGATGGTGCAAGGCAAATTTTAGGTATGAATCTTAGCGATCCTAACGCTTTACCTGATTTTGATATTATGTCTAACGATCCAAAGTCTTTAAAAGCAAAGAAAATGTGGACAACTGTTATAAATGGCATGCAAGATGGTACAGCTAAATTTAACTTTGATGGTGGTGATTTTACTGTTACAGCTAATTTTGATGGTAAAGGACCAAGCACAGTAAAGCTTAATGAGTCTGGTATGTTAGATTACAACCTTAAAAACAGTGGTAAAGGTAATGAGTTATTTGGTATATATGGCGATAGTGTAAACGCCGCGGTAACTGGTACTCAAGCAAATGCTCAACTATTAGCAACAAACTACGCTGCTAGTTTAAGTTATAACGATGTTGTTTCCTTATCAAGAGACTATGATCCTAACTGGAACGGCACTGATACATCAACGTTTAAATATAATAGATTTATAGGTGAAGATGGTAAAAGAGTAGAGATGATAAACAACACATGGATGGATGCACAAAATATGTGGTGGGACGAAATAAGAAATACAATGGGTGTTTCAGGTAATGAGCAAGAGTGGAAAGATAATGAGGGTAATACATATAAACGTAGCGGCGAAGGAGCAGATATGAGATGGACTAAAACAGATGCTAATGGTAATATGTCAGAACATGAGTGGTGGAATGATAAAAGTTGGTCTGGAGATAACGGTACTGGGGTAAAACTTAGAGATGCTTTTTCTAACTGGTTAGGTGATATAAGTGCTGACTACATAAACAAAACACATTATAAATCAAAACCGCCAACAGGAAGTAGATTTAAACCACCTGCTGATTTAGGAAGCACATTTGCTCAGGTACAAGACATTATTGATAATGGTCAATTAAATAGATTAAAAGGTATAAAGTTTGGAGATCAACGAATAAATCAAATTGAACAACAAGAAGATGGAACATTTAACTTGCTGTTCTCAAGTGTTATGGGAGGTGATTATGAGTCTGGTGCTATAGTTAATATAGATCTTACAAAGAAAGGTACCGCTAAAGAAACATTATTTAATTATATCGGAGATGTAGACTCTGGAAATGTTTATACGTCGCCAAGGTACGCAGAATATAACTTAAGTGTTGATAATGAAGTTGTAGAAACAGATGAAACATCAGATCCGAACAAAGAAATTAATATTGAAGATGTTAACGATGATGAGTTACGTGCGGATTTTAAAGAAATAAACACAAAAAGACAAAACGCACAGGGAAGGTTTGATTTAAGTTCTCCCGATGGTCAAACATGGACAATGTTAAACAATGAAATAAAAAGAAGAGAAGAGGTAAAAAGACAAGAAGAGCTGAGAACTACCGCATCTTCTAGTCCGCAAAATCAAAAAATTATGTCAGAAATAAAAGAAGAAATTAGTAAATTTGAAAACACTAAATTTGATAGCGACGAAGACTATACAGCTGCAAAAAATAGACTAAAAGAAATACTTAACAGCAGTAGGTTTGCTGGAAACAAAAATTTTACAGAAGAAAATAAAGCAATAGTAGAGAAGTTAATAAATGCAATAAATTAAAAAGCGATGTCAGTAAATGTTAATGATAATAACGATACGTCAAGATTAGTTAACAAATACCTTGGCTTAAATAATGACCTAAATGAATCAGCATGGGAGAGAGAATTTCGTGAGTCAGGGGATAACATATCAAATGCACTTAGTAATATAATACCAGATTTAAAGTTAGCTTGGGAATCAACTAAAACAGCAACTGTTGATTTAGTAAAGCCTTTATTTGGTGAAGAAACGCAAGATGACATAGAAGAATATGTTGTAGATCAATATGCTAAAATACAAAAGCTACAATCTGAGAGAGCAGACACAGGTGAAGGTATATTTAAAGGCGCTAAACAAGGTGATGTCTCTGATATTGTTGGTGGTATTGCAAACGCATTTACAGGCGTAACAACAACATTAATACCAGCTATAGTAACAAGAGGTGCTTCTATATATCCTCAAATAATGGCACCTATGATTACTGATTATAATATAGAGAAAGCCAAGCATTTATACGGTGATGATCCAGATCGTATGAAAAAATTAGTTGAAGATGAAGAAACTGATTTTGTTTTACCAGCAGTGGTTGGTTTTGCAGCTGCTAGGATGGAAAAGTTTGGTTTAAAAGGCATACAAAGTTATATAGCTAAAAATGCTACAAAAGGCAGAGGTGCTGCTATGTTGTTAACAACTGGTTTAAAAGAATCAGGGACTGAGCTTGGTCAATTTGCAGCAGAAACAACAAATAAAAGACTAGCACAAGGAGCAAATATAATGGAAGCAACATGGGATGGTTTTGTTTCTATGGGTACAGATGAAGGTATTGAAGCGGCGTTGCAAGGTTTTGTTGGTGGTTCAGGTATAGCTGGTGGTGGAAGAATAGTAAGTAGAGCATTAAGAAATGATACTGATGGGCAAAAGCTTGTTGCAGCTAGTTTAAGGGATTTATCAAAGCTTAACACAAAAAGAGGTTTTGCTAAAAAAGGTTCAGCTGAAATGGATGCTTTAGATATAGAAATAAAAACTGTAGAAGATAACCTTAGAACATATTTATTAGACAATCAAAAAATTGGTAGCTTATTAGATAATGAACAAAAAACAGAGTTACAAGATTTAATAATAGAAAAAGATAAAATAAGAAATACGCTAAAAGGTTTAAAATCTGATTTTGAAGCTGGTAAAATCACACAACAATCATACGGTGGTAGGGTTAAAGCCGTAGCAGCTAGATATGGTCAAATCAACGATAAAATATCTGAAATAAAAAGCTCAGTTGATCTAGCTCAATATGAGACACAAAAGCAAGCTGTAGAAGAAGGTGCTAAAGTAGCAGGTGAAAAAGTAAAAGAAGTAAGTAAAGATGAAAAAGCAAAGTTACTAAAAGACCAAGGTTATAAAGGCCAAGAGCTTACATCGTTAACAGATGATGTTGCTGGTATGTATAATCCAAAAGATAAAACGTTATACTTAGATAAGGAAACTGCGTTAGAGGTTGGTGAGATTAATGTCGCGGGTCATGAGTTATTACACCCTGTATTTAATAAACTGATAGGTGATGATGCTGCTCAAGGTAAAATTGTTGAAGATTTTAAAAAGCAATTAACACAAGATGATCTTGATACGATGGAAGTTGAAATGGCATCAAGAGGTTATGGTATAAATAGTGGTAAATATAATACAGAATATATAAATGTATTTTCTGATAGTATAACAAAAAACAAAGTTAAATTTAACGATACTGTGTATAGCAAAATTGGTGATGTTATAACTGGTTTATTTAA
>MDTB01225595.1_pt1 | contig 18637 bp, 11 predicted proteins | sample 811161 | NCBI WGS metagenome assembly MDTB01 (sample SAMN05326650, study PRJNA326480) | marine metagenome | isolation source: seawater | place: Mediterranean Sea | collected 2009
AAAGAATTAGGGCTTTAAATGATATAGTTATTAATCATGGTCCATTAGCAAGACTTTTGAAAGTTAAATTAGAAGTTTCAAAGCATTATCTCAATACTTTTGAAGGTGATGGTGTAATTTTCTCTACACCCACAGGAAGTACTGCATATTCTTTATCAGCAGGTGGACCGATTATTTATCCTGAAATGGATTCTATTACAATTACTCCAATATGTCCACATAGTTTATCTGCAAGGCCTATTGTTATTAGATCAGAAGAAATTATAACAATGACTTTTCCTGATGTAATAGATGATATTTCTATAGTGGTTGATGGGCAGATAAATATATTAATTAATCAAGATACAGAAATTAAAATTATTAAGTCGAAACATAGCGCAAAAATAGTAAGTATTCATGAAAATGGATATTTTAAAACTTTGAGGACTAAAATGGGCTGGATTGGTAATGTTAGATAAATCAAAGTTTTTAAAATTTAAAATTTGGATAATATTATTTTTTTTTATATTACTGTTTTCTAATTGTCGTAGTTCAACAGAAGCCTCATTTGAAAATTTAAAGGATGCTTTTGTAGATTGGTATTTTAGATACCATCCTTTACAAGCTATAAAGTATAATATAAACTTAAATGGATCACTTCAATTAAATTCTAAGTCAGAGATTGATGAGTATTATGCAGATGTTTCAAGATTTTTAATTGAACTTTCTCAAATTGATATAACAAAAATATCAAATGAAGCACGTTTAGAATATGATATATTGCATTCAAATTTGAATAAAATAAAATTCACTTATGATGTAGAAAAACCCTGGGAATGGAACCCATTATGGGAAATTGATAAACTCTATGAGAGCTTATATGTTATTGGCGAGCGTAATGATATAAAGATGGAAGAAAGAGTAAATAGTACAATTGAAATATTGACTAATATTCCCAAATTTTTAGAAAACTCTAAATTATTAAAAACAAGATATTCTGAAGTTCATTTTAATTATTGTACTAGTAAAATTAATAAAATATTACTTTTACTTGATCAAATTCCCTTAAAATTAAATTCAGATAATATTATTTTAGATAAGATAGATATCTTAATAAATAGTAGTATTTTAGCCTTAAAAAGTTATTTAAGCTGGATTAATAATTTTTCTAATTTAGAAAAAGCTAATTTCCCTATTGATTTTTCTCTTATAAATGAAGGTTTTTCAATTTACGCTGGTAGATATTATAAATCAGAAGTAATATATAAAATGGCTTCAAAAAAGTTAATTAATACTCAAAATAAAATGTTCAGTATTTCTTTACCAGTTTATTTAGAATATAATGATGAACCCGTATGGTTGGATAGGGAAGACACTTTAGAAGTAATTAAATGGACTCTAAATGACATTTACAAAGATGCAAATAATAATATTAATAATAGTAAGATTCTGTCAAGTTACTATTCATCTTTATTAGATATTGAAAAATTTGTTAATAATAAATCAATATTTTCAATTAAAAATAATAAAGAAATACGATTACAGTTTGCTCCAAATTATAGTTTAGATAACGAATTTGTTTATTTGTTTGATGATCATCCTAAAGATTTTTCTAGAGAAATAATATATAATATCAAGTTTAATGAATATCAAGAAATAAAATATGGTTCTATAAAGCAAGAGATAGATATTTTAAACGCAGCTAACATCATACCTGGGCGAGTTTCACAATTAAGCTATGCTCAAAAGCATCCTTCAATGATTAGATATTTATTTCCTGATTTAATTACTCAGTATGGATGGAGATTCTATGCACTTAATACTTTTATTGACTTAGGTTATGGAGACTATAAACATAAATTATTAAAATTAAGAGAAGAATTAATTATTATAGCTATGGCAATTTTTGAAAGTAAATTTTACTCAGATAAATTAACTAGAGATGATGTTCATGATTATTTTAGTAAAATAGCTTTTATAAAAAATAATAAAATTGATTTAATTCAAAAAAAATTAGATTTAAATTATTTTTATGGAACATTATCTTTTATTGGATTAATGGAGTTAAATTCATTAAAATTAGAATATTATCGTAAGGATAAAGATAAATTTACTTTATCTGATTTTCACGATTTGGTCTTATCTGATGGAGTAATTCCAATTAGTTATTTAAAAAAGAAGTTTTAAAAGTTATCATTCAAGACTCAAAAACATAAAATATGAAATTATTAGAACAGAATAAAAATCATTTTCATTACTGGGATATATTATCTTCAATGATTGATCAATGTATTGATACTGCATTAAATTTTTCACAAAGTGGTCATCCTGGAGGATCTCGATCTAAAGTACCAGTTTTAGTTGCAACATTATTGTCTGGAGTAATGAAATGGGATATAAGAAATCCCGGTAAAACATTTGGCGATAGATTTGTTTTGATTGCTGGTCATACTAATCCCGTAGTTTACGCTACTTTAGCAGTATTTAATGAAGCCTTAAGAAGAAAATATAATAAAACTAATGATTCTAAATTTTTAAACCCTATGGGGGATGAATTTACATTGTTTTGGGAAGATTTATTAACATTAAGGAGGAGGGGTGGTTTGTCTGGACATGCAGAGATGGAAGGTAAAACGCTCTTTTTTAAATATAATACCGGACCATCTGGGCATGGTGCTGCACCTTCAGCGGGTCAGGCTTTTGCATTAAAATATAGTGGAGCAGGATCTTCAAAAGTATTTGCAATAGAAGGAGAGGGAGGACTTACAACGGGAGTCTCTCATGAGGCAAGGATTTCTGCATATGGATTAGGTTTAAATAATTTAATATATATTGTAGATTGGAACAACTATGGTATTGATAATAGACCGTTTAGTGATATCAAAGCTGGTAAACCCCAAGATTGGTTTGAGCCCTATGGTTGGAAAGTTGCTGGTACAGAAAATGAAGATTGGTCAAGTATTCTTAAATCATACGAAGAATTATTTAATGATCCTCATTCAGATAGACCTAAAGCTTTATGGGTTAAAACTCGAAAGGGAAGGGGTTATAATAAATTTGACAGTGCTAGTCATGGTTCTCCTCATAAACAGAACTCTAAAGAGTTTTGGGATACTAAACGAGAATTTTGTGACAAATATGATCTAAATTTTATACATATGGATAAAAAAATTGCATCAACATTTGAAGAAAATAAAATGCAAATGTCAGATACTTTAGAGACAATAATGTCTCTTTTTGAGAGAGAAAATGGATTATTAGATTATTTAGCAGATAGATTATTAGAAATAGCAGATTCTATTTCTGAAAATCCAAAAGTAACGAACAGATTTCATTCTAATCCATTAAATGATAAAGTTATTTATGATTATCAACATTATCCAGAAACATTGTATAAAAAGCCTGGAGAAATAGTTCCAAACAGATTAGCATTTGGTAATTTTGGTTCTTGGATAAATACTTATTGTAAAGATAAGTACAATAGACCACTTGTATTAGTTTGTTCAGCAGATTTAGCAGGTTCTACGAATATTTCAGGTTTTAGCGATGGATGGAATGGTACAAAAGGATATGGAATGTACCATAGAAATAAAAATATTTCTGGTACCCTTTTACCTCAAGGAATAACTGAATTTGCTAATGCAGGATTGATGACAGGTATTAGTACAATTAATTTTTCTTCCGATCCTTATAGTAGTTTTAATGGATATATAACCGCTTGTAGTACTTATGGATCATTTTCTTACTTAAAATATGGAGCTTATAGACTTTTTAGTCAAATTGCTCAAGATTCACAATTGAAAGTAGGTAAAACAATTTGGGTTGCAGGTCATTCAGGGCCTGAGACAGCAGAAGATTTTCGTACACATTTTGGAATCTTTGCACCAGGAGTCACACAACTATTCCCAAAGGGAAAAGTATTAAATTTACACCCCTGGGAGTATAACGAAGTTCCAGTAATGTTAGGAGCTTCTTTATCAAAAGATATTCCAATAATTATTTTACATTTAACTAGACCAGCAATTGAGATTCCAAATAGAAAAGAACTGGGAATGCCATCTCATCATTACGCATCTAAAGGAGCATATATACTAAGAGATTATGATACTAATAGAGCTAAGGAAGGTGTGGTAATAGTTAGAGGGACTAGCGTTATTAGTGAATTATGTAAAATTATTCCAAATATAAATGAGAAAGGTCCAAATATAAAAATTGTTGCGGCATTATCATCTGGTTTATTTAACTTAGAGTCTGAAGATTATAGATGTTCTGTTATTGCTCAAAATGAATGGTTAGATTCTATGATCATTACAAATACTTCTTTAAATAATATGTCTAATTGGATAAAAAGCGATATAACTAAAGAATATTCCTTATCTCCTGATTGGGATAATAATTGGAGAGCAGGAGGTAATTTAGATGAAGTTATTGATGAATCTCATTTATCTTCAGATTGGCAAATGAAAGCAATATGTAAATTTGCAAATGAAAGAGATTTACGCTTAGATAAATTGCGAAATATTTTACCAAGTCAAGCTATAGATACTATGGAGGTTTAATGAAGAAAGATTTTTCTTTGAGACTAGAAAATTTGGGAACCGAAACAGCCTTTTCTGTTTCTCTAGATGCTACTAATTTTGAGAATAAAGGTAACAAAGTGTACCCTTTTCATTTAGGAGATATAAATATTCCTACGCCTGAAAATATTATTGATGCAACTATAAAAGCTATACGAGATGGTAAAACAGGTTATAATCCTTCTGTAGGAATTGAACCATTAAGATCTATACTTAGTGATAAAGTTGGAATGGAAAGAGGTATTAATTTATCGCCTGAAAATGTTGTTATTCAACCAGGTGGTAAACCAGTGATTTCTAAATTTATTCAAGCTTTAATGAATCCTGGTGATGGAGTTTTATATCCAAATCCAGGGTATCCTATATATGAAAGTCAGATTGAATATTTTAAAGGAAAAGGATTACCCTATACTTATCTTGATACACATGAAGGTTTTATAATTGATAGGAAAAAATTTGAATCTTTGATTGATTCGAATACAAAACTATTAATTTATAATAATTATCAAAATCCAATGGGAAGTGAATCTTCTTATGAAGAAATGGAATGGATCGCTGATTTAGCTATTCGACATGATTTATGGGTTTTAAGTGATGAAGCATATTTCAATATACAATACTCAGGATCAGGAAAGAGTATAATTTCTTTGCCAGGTATGAAAAAGAGAACGGTTATTTTATATACCTTCTCAAAGACATATGCTATGACTGGATGGAGATTAGGGGCAGCTATAGGTCCTAAATCACTAATGAAAATATTTGCTAAGCTAAGCGTTAATGACGAATCATGTACAAATCATTTTATTCAGTATGGAGGTATTGAAGCTATAAAAGGTCAACAAGATGGTATTGAGAAGATAAATAATGAATTAAAATCTCGGAGAGATCTTCTTGCTAAAAAATTAAATACAATTGAAGGAGTAAAACTATTTATACCTAATTCGACCTTTTATTTATTTCCAGACATTACAGAATTATATCATAAAATAGATGCTAAATCTTATGAAGACTTTAGAACTCAAGTCTTAAAAGCAACAGGTGTTTCTTTTTGCACTAGAGAACATTTTGGCAGACCTCATTCTATTGAAAGTAAAAAGTATATAAGATTTGCTTATTCTGGAATTTCTTTAAGCGAAATAGATGAAAGTATGGATTTATTAATAAATTTTTTCAATAATGTTAATGCTGAAATTTTTGTTTAATTTTCATATAAATAAATAATGTTAAGCTAGATAAAATACCTGGATACATCGGATCTATTATGTTTAAAAAACTTGGTAATTGAAAATAATGAAAATCAACTTTTAATCCTACATACCAAGCTATGGAAATAATTAATGGTCCTGACATTAGGAGGTTTATATTTTGGATATTAATTTTATATAAAGCTAAGATTAAAGGACATAAAAGGGTAGGAACTATAAAGGATCCTAATAAATACCAAATATCTACAGCGTAAGTAAAATAATTTGCTAGAATAATTGCTAAAAATGAGGAAAATGCAATTCCTATTCTAGTATAGTTTATTTGTTTTTTCTCTTCCACTTCAAACCCTAATATTTTGATAAAATCTTTTCCTATGGTATATCCTGAAATAAAAGTAAGACTATCTATTGTTGACATAACTATAGATAATAAAGATAATATAAATAAACTTTTAGCAAATGGTGGTAAAATATAATTTGCTAAATCAAGATATGGACTTGTATCTATAGATGGTAATATTGCTAGAGCATAAATTCCACATGAAATGGTCATAAAATCAAATATGAACCAGAATAAGATTGAAATTTTTATACTTTTTTGAACAGTTTTTTTTGACTTTCCTGCAAATGTTCTTTGATAGAATCCTGGGTCAATAAATGTAATGAGAGCTATAAAGCCCCAAGCAAAAATAAAAGTCCAATTCAAATTACCTGTTAGCGTAAAAGTATAATCTGGAGTATTTTGAATTAGATTGATGATACCACCAAAATTTAAATATGAATAAGTCAGAAGTATTATAAACCCTGTAAACATAAATACAAATTGAATTTTATCAGTTCGTATTACTGATTGAAAACCTCCTGTAAAGGTGTATAATAATGATATTGATGCACCTAATACAAGAGCATTTAACATACTTAAATCCCAAATATATAAAAGTATAGTAGATAAAATTTTTAAATATGCTGCAGGATTAGTTAAAAGAATTATACACAAAGTTGCAATTATAGCTGCCTTCTTACCGTAATGAGAATAAAAAAGTTCTGGAATGCTTGATTTATTAGATTCAATAATTTTTGGCGCAATAAATACTGCAAATAGTAGTGCTGCTATATAGTAAAATAGTCCGAAAATAATCCATGTAACAACTCCATTTTCGTACGTAAATCTTCCTATTTCTAAAATACCACCATACCAAGTACAAACAATTGTAGCTACAAGAGAAGGTAAAGATAAAGTTCTTCCCGCAAAAAGGTAATTATTGGTATTTTTGTCAGATTTTTTATAAAATCCAAGAAGTAGTATGAATATTAAATATATAGATACTAAGCCTTGATCTAAAGATAAACTATACAAGAATTAAAAATGAGTTTTAAGCATAATACCATATTCAAATGGATTAGCATAACCTAAATATAATTTATCAGGATATTCATGATCATTGATATTTGCGTTCCAAATTGGTTCATTACCAAAGAAAAATCCTCTATCAAAATATCTGTGATCAAAAATATTTCTCCCCCAAATTGAAAAAGAAAATCTTTTTTTATTTATCCCTATATTAGAATTTATTATTTGATAAGAATCATTTTTTTGATTGTGACTGTCAGAGAAGTAATAAGAATCTTTTTTAGTAAATTCTAAATTAGCAAAAAAGCCTGAATCATTTAGATAATTAATTCCTAAACTAATATTATAAGGAGGAGCCATAGCTTGTTCTCGATTTCCTAATGTGTCAGAAGTAGTTTCGTTTATTGCAAAAATAAATTCATTTATATATGTTTTAAGTAATCCTAATGAAGCATAGAAGTTTATGTTTTCATTTAAGAAGAATTTAGTATCAATCTCCATACCTCTATTCCAACCTGAAGTAGCATTTGATGTATAAAAAGTGAAACTGTTAGGATTGCCGCTTTCTTGTTGGCTAGAAATTTGGACCTGTTGGTCTGTTCTTGACATGTTAAACATAGCTATATTTAAAGTAAATTTATTTGATCTAAATTTTGAACCAATTTCAAAATTTGTATTATATTCTGGATCGAAGAACCTATTTGAATCGGATAGTTTAGGATTCTGATTTATACCTCCAATTTTATAGCCCCTTGAAAGAACAGAATAGATATTTAAATTTTTATTCAATGAATAGGTTGTTGAGAATCTAAAGCCTAAAAATTTTTGATTAATTGTATCTGAAACTTCAGCAATAGGATAGCCCCAATTTGAACCCTGACTGTTATAAATAGTTTTATTTTGTTCAACTCTTAAATTTATCGAAGATGTAAAATTTAAAAGGTAATTGCGAGATATTTGGGCATATAGTGCATTATTATTAATTAAAAATTTACTGTTAAGATCTGTTGCATCTCCTCCAAATAAATATCCTTTAGCAGTATCTAGTTCGTTTAAATTAGAATTATAAAATCCTATTATCCATGATAAATTGGACAAGTCAGAATATAATCTAATTTCATGCGAATCTCTTTCTCTTATTCTTTTTGTTTCATCCCAGAAACTATACGCCCAACCTGTTGAGTCCTGATTAAAATTATAAGGTCCTGCAAGCCAGAAAGAATCGTTCCCCCAGTCACCATCATAACTATGCTCAATTTCATTATTAGATTTTGTATACTCATAAAATGAATTTGTATTGAAAAAATCATTTAAATTTAATTTTAAAGAATTTGCTATACTTTGCTGTGAATCATGTCCTAGGCTATCAGAATAAGTAATAAATTCATCATTATTATCAACGGCCCAAATATCATACCCATTATTAAGGTTAGCATTCAAATTTGTTAGTTCAGCAATTAACTTAGGAGAAATTTTCCATTTAATTTTAGCTCGAAAATTAAATTCGTCTTTTTTATTGGTATCAGTTCTATTATAAAATTTATTTTTACGAAATCCATTTTGAAAAGATTGTTGAATTGCTAGTCTAAAAGATAAACTGTTTAAAATTGGACCTCCTAATGCTAAGCAAATACTTTTCATATTATCATTCCCTAAACTAAGCTGCGCATCACCAGTGAAAAATGAAGTAGGTTTTTTTGAAGTAAGATTTATTTGACCAGCTAATGAATTTGATCCATTTATGGAAGATTGAGGGCCTTTGAATATTTCAACTTGATCTATATCAAAGAGTGAGCCTGCCATACCAATACCACTAAAATCTATTCCATCGATATTAAAGCCAACAGAAAAGTTAGGAGGACTTTCTCCAGCATACTGACTTCGCTCTCCAATTCCACGAATTTGGAAATATCTCGGCCTAGATGTGCCGCCATTATAGTTCAAATTTGAAATAGATTCTAAAATATTTTGAAAATGTATCTTATCATTTTGTCTTAATTTATTTGCCTGTAAAATTGATACTGAAGCGGGAGTAATAAGAATATCCTTATTTCTTAATTCACCTTTAACAATTATTTTTTTAACAAATATAGTTCTAGGTACCATAATTATATTATTTATAATAGAATCAGCTGAAATAATTACTGTATTAAAAGAAATATGAGTAAAGGTAATTTCCTCCTTGTTCTTAACTTCAATTGTAAACAAGCCTTTATCATCAGATGTAGTACCATATTCAACAGAATAAATATTTACTCCTTCTATTGGATTATTATTCTCATCGACTACCATACTCGATATAGATTTATTTTGAGTTAAAATTATTGAAAAGAAGATTGTAATAGTAATAAAGAAGTATTTCATATTTCCTCCGCTAGCATTATCTAGTTCAGGTATAAGGGTATATTCTCAGCCAATCATCTTTCATATAATTAGCACCCCTAAAGATAATTAATTTTATTATAATTTTTAGATTAATGACAAATATTTTTTCATTAATTTTTTATAAATAATAGCTTTGGTTGATAGTTAAGAATATTTTTAAATTAAAGTTATAATCAAGGCTTTAAATAAAAATTTTAAATTAAATAATATAAAATAAGGAATAAAAAATGAAAAACTTTATTAAGTATTTTGCATTTATCCCTGTATTATTAATTCAGTATTCTTGTGATGATACATCAACAGATGCTACAGTTAATAATGGTGATGTTATAGGTAGTTGGATGATGACAGAGCTCACAGGGACTTATGTATACACTATCTCTCAACCAGGATCTGAAAGTGGAGTTACCTGGCCAGCAGATAGTTCATATGGTATTATGGTAAGATGGAACTATGCTTCATCATTACCTGAAAGTTATCAAAATAGTACTGATGTATGGTTACAAGAGTTTTCTGCTGGTGATACAGCGCTATTGACTGTGCGTCAATTTAATAATGTTTCAGAAGTTGAAGCAGCTGGTTTCGGTTTAATAGGTGTATTTGAAGATGCTCCTACATCAGGTGCAGATGCAACGTACAAAATGAAAGGAGAATATCCTGGAATTTTTTATAACTATTCTGAATGTGCATCAGCTGGATCTACAGCTCCAATGACAGATCAAGGACTTTATACTTGGGATCAAACTTTAACATCTAATAATTTTGTAATTAAAAGAGATCTTTCAATTGCAGGTTCTCAAGTACTACCTCCATTTGTAGATGGCACCTTAACTGTTGACAGTACGACTTTAAACATTAAATTTTTAGATCGTGATAGTCATTCATCCTTATATTCAGAAGTTATGGAAGCTTGGGATGAAGGAATGCATCCAGATACACTTTTTGGTGGGAATGGTATAAGTTCAGGTGGTGATAGAACATATATGGCGTTTCCTCCTTTAATAGCTGATGAAGATGGAGCCCTTCTAGCACCATATGATGGTACACCAGGAACTACACCAGTATTGTCAGGTTATTACAAGAGCCCTATGTTTGCATTTTGGGGTGGTTATATGACATATTATGCTTTTGTTTATAATGCTGAATCTGGTTTGCTTAAATCTGGAATGATCTCTGGTGTTGATGCTGATACAGATGGTACTATTACAGATCAAGAAGTAGCTTTGTATATGGTTACTAACCCTAATAATACATGTAGTGGTGATCCAGATATTAAATATAGTGATATAATCACAGGAGTGGATACATCCACTGATCCGCCAACACCGCTATTTACTAATGACAGTTCTAGTGACTTTTCGCCATCAAATAAATCTCTGGGTGGTAAAATGACATTTGATGTGATTAGAGATTGTGCTGTACCAGTAGATGTTACTATTGATTTTGATGCAACTTTTACTAGATGTACAACAGATAATTGTGCTGGGGATAATTATCATGTTTCTCCAACTTGGGATTAAATAAATAGTTTGAGTTAATTTATTAAAGAGGGAATGTAAAATATTCCCTCTTTTTTTTAAGGGTCTGTAGCAATGAAAAAATATCTACTATTATTTGTTTTATTTTATTCCTTTAATTTTGCTTCTGTTACTTTGACAGGCTTTGTTAATGACAAAGAAAATAATGAACTTTTAATTGGTGCTAATATAGTTATCATTCAAAAAGATAATCAAAAAGGTAGCTCTACTAACGACATTGGAAAGTATACAATAAGTAATATTGGTATTGGAAAGTACAGTATAATTGTTTCTTATATAGGTTATGATAACTATAAACAAGATATTGTAATTAACCAAGATACTCCTACCATTTATACTTTAGATTTTAAACTAGAGGTTTCTTCTCTTGTTATTGATGAGTATGTAGTTACTGCAAGTAGAGGAAGAAAAGAAAAAATTACAGATGCGCCCGCAGCAATATCAATAATTTCTGAAAGAAAAATACGTACTGCAAGCAATCCTAATTTAGGTGACTATTTTAAAAATATTAAAGGTGTAGATTTTACCGCTTCTGGTTTAGATAGTTACAACCTAAGTGCTAGAGGATTTAATAGTAGTTTTAGTTCAAGGCTATTAACATTAACTGATGGTAGAATGGCGCAGGTTCCTTCTTTAAGATTAATCGCATATAACGTTATTCCGTTATCATCTGATGATGTGGAGCAAATTGAAGTAGTTTTAGGACCTTCTTCTGCGCTTTATGGTCCTAATGCTCATGCAGGAGTTGTAAATATTATTTCAAAAACTCCTCAACAATCTTTAGGTACCGTTGTAGGTTTGACAGCAGGCTCTCGTGATTTTAAAAAAATGCAAATTCGTCATTCAAATCAAGTAGGTAAGCTTGGATTAAAATTAAGTGCAGTGAGCTTTTCAGCTCATGACTGGGAATTGATTGAAGAAGATGAAAAAAAATCGCACTATTATCAGTGGGAAAGTGATTTAGGAGACGGTGAAGAATTAGATGATTTGCTAGATAGCGGGGAAGCTTGGTGGGATGAATGGGACATATTAGTTGACAGAAATGGAGATGGTGAAGTCGATACAACATACTTTGGTAAAGATAATATTATTAGAGATAGAAATGAAGATGGAATAGATGATATACCCGTTTTTGATATTAAAAATCAAAGATTTGATTTTCGTGCAGATTATGAATTTTCTAAAGATCATTTTATCAGTGCTAATTTGGGTGTAGCTAAAGCTAATAATATTAATATAACTGGAGTAGGTAGGTATTTAGCTGATGATTGGATTTATTCTTTTTACCAATTGAGATGGATATATAAAAACTTTTTTACTCAAGCTTATTTAAATTCAAGCGAATCTGGCGATACTCGAAATTTAAGAACAGGAGTAACTGTGATTGATAAATCTAAATTTTTTCATTATCAATTTCAACATTCGTTTGATATTCCGATATTTTTAAAAACAAAAGTTATTTGGGGTGGCGACTACCAAAGAACTATGCCTGAAACATTTGGAACTATACTCCCAGATGGAAAGGGTGGACGAAATCCAATAAGCTATGGAAGAGACGGGAAAGATAATGATGGAGATGGAGAGGTTGATGAATGGGATGAGCTAATTGTTACAAATGAGTATGGATTATATGCACAGTCCCAATCTAAGTTGAATGAATATTTTGAACTCATTCTTTCAGGAAGGTTAGATCTTCATTCTGGACAGTTAAGTGAAAATGGTTTTCGCTTTTTAGATGATCCATTGGGTGGTGGGACGAGAAATTATGTTCCTCAAACTTCACCTAAAGTTGGTTTGCTTTATAAGCCTTCTGATAGTCATACTTTTAGACTAACAGCAGCTCGAGCTTTTAATACACCTTCTTCACAAGGACTTTATTTGAATTTAAAAGCAGCTCAATATTCAGTCTTTGAAGTAAAAGCTAGAGGAAATAAAGATGGTTATAATTACATAAGAGATGATAGTAACAGGTTGTTATATTATAATGTTGAGTTGCTTTCTGAGTATGAGTTTCAACTTACCCATATTCCAGATGATTATGTATTATTATTGCCTCCTGTATTAGGAAGACCTGCGACATTTGTTAATGCTGATGACTATAGGTCTATTAAACCAGTACGATCAGAAGAAGTTTGGACATATGAAATTGGCTTTGCAGGATTGTTAAATAAAAGAGTTAGGGGAACGCTAGATTTATATTACAGTCAATATAGTGATTTCGTAAGCGATTTGACTTGGGTAACACCTGTGGTGGTCGATACTTCTCAAGGATATTATTCAGTAGAAAACCCAGACCCTATCGTAAAGGGAGTTGTGCCTTTGCTAGAGACTGCAAATATTAAAGCTGGACTTGATGGTATATTTGGAACTGATGACGATGTAATACCACAACCTCCAGATCTGGTTTTTACAAATATAAATTATGGAGATGTTGAGATTTGGGGATTGGATGGAAGTATATTTGTTTTTTTGGACAAAGATTTTTCAACCAACCTTTCCTTTTCTTATTTAGGTACAACTAGTTTTTATAACTTTCTTACTAGAGAATTTGATCCTATAAATGCTCCAAAATATAAAATCAATGGAACTCTAACATATATGCCTGAATTAGGCTTGAATTGGAATTTTGGAATGAGAATAATTCCTGAATTCGAATGGGCTTCAGGAGTCCATTATGGTAAAATTAATGCTTATAATGTTTTTGATGCAGCTTTGGGTTATAATTTAAATAAATCATATGGAATTTTATTAAATATTAATAATTTAACAAATAATTTACACAATGAAATCATTGGTGGTCCTGATTTAGGAAGGCATTTGACTTTAAAGCTTACAGCTCGTTTTTAATATGTTATATAATTAAGATTTAATTATATGCTTGATTATGAAAGTAAATATTGGTCGGCTGGTATCAAAAATATTGCTGGAATTGATGAGGCAGGTAGAGGGCCTCTAGCTGGTCCTGTTGTTTCTGCTTCTGTAATTTTACCTAAAAATATTAATCTTCCAGAAGTAAATGATTCAAAAAAATTAAGTGAAAAAAAAAGAGAGCGTCTTTTTAATGAGATTTATCTTTCGGCAACCTCTATCGGTATCGGAATTGTACATGAATCCGAAATAGACATTGATAATATTTTACAAGCTACCTACAAGTCTATGCGAAAGTCTTTAGGCGCTTTATCCGTGCAGCCAGAAATTATATTGGTTGATGGAAATAAAGCTGATATAAAACATTATGAACAAGAGAATATTATAAATGGTGATCAGAAGAGTTTAAGTATAGCTGCAGCATCTATAATTGCTAAAGTCACAAGAGATAGAATAATGAAACAATATGACTTAGTCTTTCCTGATTATGCTTTTGGTAAACATAAAGGATATGGAACTAAGAATCATATTGAAAAAATCAAGCTTCACAAAGCTGTTCCAATTCATCGAAAAACTTTTAACCCTGTGCCAAAATATTTACCTTCAATTGCATTTTATAAACACAATAAGCTTATTGAAACTTTAGGAATACAATTAGTTGCTTGTAGAATGATTCGAAATAATTACTTTATTTTAAAAATTAATTATATATCACAAGATCATAGAAAAGTTGATATCATTGCCGAACAAAATAATATTATCAATTTCATAAGTGTAAAAACTAATGTAATTGATAGTATGAATCAAATTGAGTCTATTCATTTTTTACATGATAAAAATAACATTAATGATGATCTAGCTTCATCCTTTATAAATGATAATAATTTAGATTTAGAATATAAGTATCAAAACTTTTTGGTAACTATTGGAAATGGTAAACCTGAAATAAAAAGTTATGAGTATGAAAAAAAAGTTGTAGAAATTAATTAGAGGTAAGAATGAAAGTATATCGATTTATAATTTTGATTTTCTCATTGTTATTTTCCAGGAATCCTGATGCAGTTGGAGAAAATGGAATGGTAGTATCTTCCCATCAAATAGCTAGTGAGATAGGTATAAATATTATGAAAAAAGGTGGTAATGCAATAGATGCTGCTATTGCAACAGGATTTGCTTTGTCAGTTGTACATCCTGGGGCTGGTAATATTGGTGGCGGAGGTTTTATGGTAGTCAGATTATCAGATGGGACCGTTAAAACAATTGATTTTCGTGAAGTTGCACCTTCTTTTGCATCAAAAAATATGTTTCTAGATGATAGTTTAAATGTTATAGAAGGTAAAAGTTGGAGTACTTCATTGGCTTCAGGGGTGCCTGGATCTGTAGCAGGCTTTGGTTTAGCTTATGAAGAATTTGGATCAGGAATTATTAAATGGTCTGACCTTGTCCTACCTGCATGTAAAGTTGCTAAAAATGGTTTTCCTCTAGATTATCAGAATATGAGCTATTTAAATAGCGAGTATTATAAATCATTTTTATCAAATGATATTGAAGCAAAAAAAATTTTTACAAAGAATAGTCCTTATAAATTATATGAAAACTTTAAACAAAAAGATCTTGCGAAAACTTTAAAACGTATTGCAAGTGAAGGTTGGAATGAATTTTATTATGGTCAAACCGCTGAAAAAATAATTAATTGTATGAATAGAACTTCTGGTTTAATAACTAGACAAGATTTGCAATCATATAGGGCGATAATTCGTGATCCAATAACTTTTAATTATAGAGATTTTGAAGTTCACTCTATGCCTCCAGCTTCCTCTGGTGGTATTGCAATTGCAGGAATTTTAAAGCAATTAGAAAATATTGATTTAGGTGAGTTAGGTTTCCATAGTGCAGATCATATTCATTATGTTTCAGAAGTAGAGAGAAGGGTCTATGCTGATAGATCAAAATTTTTAGGAGATATGGATTTTGTCAACGTTCCCATTGATACACTAATATCAACTAACTATGCAAATCACAGATGGTCGTCAATAGACTCTACCAAAGCATCTTTAAGCGCAAGTGTTAAGCCTGGAGATATATCTTTTTCTTATAAAGAATCGGAAGAAACTACACATTATTCTGTTGTAGATAAATGGGGTAATGCTGTTAGTGTAACAACGACAATTAATGGATGGTTTGGAAATGGAATTGTTGTTGATGGAGCTGGATTTTTACTAAATAATGAAATGGATGACTTTTCTTCTAAGCCAGGGTATCCCAATGCATATGGTCTTATAGGAAATGCTGCAAATTCAATTGAACCTAATAAGAGGATGCTAAGTTCAATGTCTCCTTCAATTGTTGAAAAATCAAATGGAGATCTGTTTTTAGTTGTTGGTTCACCTGGAGGATCCACAATTATAACTACTACCGCACAAATAATTATGAACGTAATAGATTTTGGAATGACTATAGAGGATGCAGTAGAAGCATATAGATTCCATCATCAATGGTTGCCTGATGCAATACAAATAGAGGTCAATGGATTCAATGATGAGACAATTATTGAATTAGAAAGGAGAGGGCATCAGGTTAAATATAGGCGATCTATTGGAGAAGCTAATTGTATTCATTTAGTGAATGGACTTTTATTTGGCGCTTCTGATAGTAGGAGAAATTCAAGCGCGGTAGGATTTTAGGTGGCTTTAGAAATTGAAAGAAAGTTTTTAGTAAAGTCTAATGATTTCAAACTTGATTCTAAGCAGTTAAATATTACTCAGGCATATTTAAAAATTGAAAGTAATTTTGCAATTCGTATTAGAATTCAAGACAATGATGGTACTTTAAATATTAAATCTAAGATATCAGATTTGATTAACAATGAATTTGAGTATGATATACCTATAGACGAAGCCAGTTCAATGTTAGAAATGAGTGATTATCCGCAAATTAAAAAAACAAGGTATCTAGTTAAGTATAGTAATCATATATGGGAAGTAGATGAATTTCATGGTGATAATAAAGGATTAGTTGTCGCTGAGATTGAGTTGAAAGATGAGTTTGAAACATTTGATATTCCAAATTGGATAGGACAAGAAGTGACATCTGATTATCGTTATCTTAATTCAAATCTTGTCAAAAAACCATTTTGTAATTGGTAAGTTAAGCCTCTAGTTTCATTAAATAAACTGCCTCTTAAAAAATAAGAGGCAGTTAGTGTTCATCAAGGCCAAAATAAGGAGATATTTTGGGTAAGAGTAGAGAAAGTTTTAACTTTCTTTCTTACTTATAAAATTTATGGTGTTTATTATTACTGTTTTATGATCTAGGTCACAAATATAAAATTTTAAAAATACGGAGTTAAAAAATGCAAAAAATAATTGTTTTAGGTGGGGGTATGGTTGGGTCCGTAATTGCAAGAGATTTGAAGAGTAGTGGTTTTGATGTCACTGTTGCAGATATGAATGAATCAATAATTGAAAAGCTAAATTATTTTGATATCAAATTCCAAAATCTAAATTTTGCATCTGATCAGAAGGTATTGGATTTAGTTAAGAATTTTGATTTGGTAATTGGCGCAGTTCCTGGTTTTCTTGGAAGAAAAATTTTAGAATTAATTGTATCTGCTAAAAAAAATTATGTAGATATTTCATTTATGCCTGAAGATTCAAGAGAGTTCAGTGAACTTGCTTTAGCTAATGAAATCACTGTTATAACAGATGCTGGAGTTGCTCCAGGATTGTCAAATTTATTATTTGGTCGAGCATTATCTGAATATGATAATTTAAAATTAGCAAACTGCTATGTAGGAGGCCTTCCGCAAAATCCTCAACCGCCTTGGCTTTATAAGTCGGTTTTTTCTCCTATTGATGTTATTGAAGAGTATACTAGGCCTGCAAGATTTGTCCAAGATGGTAAGATAATAATTAAACCCGCTATGACAGATATTGAGTCAATAGAGTTTTCTGAAATAGGTAGTCTCGATGCTTTTAATTCTGATGGCTTGAGATCTCTTATAGATTTACCTATTCCTAATATGGTTGAAAAGACCCTTCGTTATCCCGGTCATATTCAAAAAATAATTGAACTTAGAGATAAAGGTTTTTTTGAATCAGATAAAATAGATCAAACAGCATCTCAACTTATCAAAGATTGGGAATCTTCTGATCAGGATTATGATCAAACAATTTTACGCTTAGAGTTTTTAGGAATTAAAAATGGAACTAATAAAAAAGAGATATACGATTTAGTAGATAGATTCGATAAGGAAAATAATATTTCTTCTATGGCCAGAACTACAGGTTATACTTGTACTGCATGTGCTAATTTAATATTATCAGGAAAGTTTATAAAAAAAGGGATCTTTAATTTAGAATCATTAGGACAAGATAATGCTTTGGTTGATTCAATATTATTGCATCTATCTAATCGCAATATTAATTTTAATGCTTAATTGGAAATATTTAAAATGAAAAAACACAGATTTTATAATGATAGAAAGTTTTTAGGAAGTATGGGTGGAAGGCCGTTAAGAATTTTATCTGAATATTTAGGACCTCTAAACAATTTTGAAAGAAATAAGGTAAGAGATACAGTAGTATTTTTTGGTTCTGCTCGACTGAAAAAGGAAAATAAATATTTTAAGAAAGCTCATGAGCTTGCAATGAAAATAACATCATGGAATCTGAAAGAATTCTCCAACAAGAATAGATTTATTATAACTTCAGGAGGAGGTCCAGGTATAATGGA
>MDTB01227893.1_pt1 | contig 18631 bp, 23 predicted proteins | sample 811161 | NCBI WGS metagenome assembly MDTB01 (sample SAMN05326650, study PRJNA326480) | marine metagenome | isolation source: seawater | place: Mediterranean Sea | collected 2009
ACTGCTGATGGTCTTGTACTAGCGATATCAAATGCTTTATCTCATGATATTTACTACAAAATCATAGATCCAAAAGCTGATACGCAAAAAAGACTTTTAGTTGCTCGTGTACTTCTAGTAATAATTGGAGCCGCAGGTGCTTATATAGCCTCATTTAGGTTAACAAGTATCTTAGGTTCAGTTGCTTGGGCATTCGACTTTGCAATGTCAGGCTTGTTCTTCCCTCTTGTACTTGGTGTATGGTGGAAGAGAGCTACTAGAGCTGGTGCTATAGCAGGAATAATGTCTGGAATACTTTCAGGATTATTTTACTTGCTATGGGTATATCCTAAGTTTTCAGTGCCGATTTTCGGTGGTGTAAACGATCCTATCTTAGGTATCGACCACTTAAGATTTGGAATGATTGGAGCACCAATTTGTTTAATTGTAATGGTTGTTGTTAGTTTAATGACTAAAGAACCAGATGCAGCTACTCAAAAAATGGTAGACGATACTAGAATACCTACAGGTAAAGCTGTCTTAGGTAAGCAACACTAGTTTTTAAACTTTTAAAAATTAAAGGGGCGAATTTTTCGCCCCTTTTTTTTTGTCTAAATAATGATATTGTCTTACGATGGTTCCTACTTGGGCGATAGTTTTAGATTATATAATGGGTATGATAATGTGGACTTTAATCGGTCGCGCTTTTATGAATATTTTCCAAAGAGAAGATTCTACTTTTTTCTTTATGAAGGTTTTCGTAAAATATACTAATCCAATTATTAAATTATTTAAACCTATTACACCAAGTTTTCTTTTTGGTGGTTTTATAGCTCTATATGTGGCCTGGTTTTTTTACCTATTTAGATTTTATGCTATGCCTTACTTACTTGGCTATGATGTGTGGGGAATGTTAGCTTTTCCATTAGAAAGTGATTTTTCAAAACAACTTTATCAACTTTTTAATTAATAATTTATTTTTTTTGACATATTTATTGTTTAAAATATAAGTAATTAATGATGAAACCAATCAAAATATCTCCATCAATACTTTCAGCAGACTTTAGTAAATTAGGTGAGGAAGTGATGGCGCTAGAAAAAGCAGGCGCAGACTATATTCATATTGATGTTATGGATGGACATTTTGTTCCAAACCTAACAATTGGACCTGAAGTGATAAAAAAATTAAGACCGCTGACAAAGAAAACATTTGATGTCCACTTAATGATAGCGCCAGTTGATAAATTTATAAAAGATTTCTCAGAAGCTGGTGCTGATATTATTACTTTTCATCCTGAGGCAACACCTGATGTTCAAAAAACTATAAGTTTAATAAAAGATGAAAAAAAGAAGGTTGGCATTTCTTTAAAACCAAATTCAAAAATTGAACTAGTTGAAAAATATTTAGAATTTATTGATTTGGTTCTAATTATGAGTGTTGAGCCAGGTTTCGGTGGTCAGAAATTTATGCCACATGTATTGAACAAAACAAAAGAAATTAAAAAGATAATAGATAAAAAAAAGTTAAGTGTTGATATTGAAATTGACGGAGGAATCAATTTTGAAAATTGCAAAACAGCAAAAGAAGCCGGAGTAAATATTCTTGTTTCTGGATCTACTGTATTTAAAGAAAATCAAGGTAACTTAAAAAAAAATATAGAAATTCTTAGAGCTAATTAATTGATGTCTACATTAAAAAGTATGTATTTTTACTTTTTAGCTGCTAAAATTTCTTTCATAAAATCTATTAAAAAAATATATTATTCTACCGATGTTTATAATAAATCGTTAATTTCTAAAACGCCGCAACAGTTCTTTTATAATCCAAATCCGTTTTTACTAAATCTAATTACTAATTCTAAAAATAATCTCTTTAAAATAAGTGATGTAGATTTAAATAAATTTTGGATAAAACAAAAAAACATTTATGAAGAAAAGAAATTGCACGCTTTTCTCTGGCTTCGATTTATTGATAGAAAAAGTGAAAGTAAATATATTCAAAAAATTATAAATATTTGGATCTTAAAAAATTCAAAATATAAGAGAAATATTTGGAATAATTCTTTGATAAGCAAAAGAATAATTAGCTGGATTATTTGTTCAGATCTAATAACTAATAATTGCTCTTTTGATTTTAAAAGAATTTTTTTAGGCAGCATAGTTTCGCAGGTAAATCATTTAAAAAATAATATTAAGTTCGAAAGAGATTATTCAGTAAAATTAGAGATAACAGCTACCTTAATTTTAAGTGGATTGGTTTTTAAAGAGTATAATAATAATTATGATATGGGCATTAAAGAGTTGGAAAGATTAGTCAAAAATTATTTCGATAGCGACGGGTTTCCTATAAGTCGGAATCCAAGTGAATTAGTATTTTTTTCAAAATTTTTAATTTTAATAAAAGAATGTATTTATGATGCTCAAAAATATGTTCCAGATTTTCTTAAGGATATAGTAGAAAAATGCCTATCTTGTTTAAAAATTATTCAAACTCCTAACAATCAAATTCCTCTTTTTAATGGTGGAATAGAGGAAAATTTGTCTAGTTTAGATAAATATCTTGATAGTCGTTCTCCAAAAATCAAAGATAAAAAAATTGTAGGGGGAATAAGAGTTATAAAAAGCAAGAGTATTAATATTTTTATTGATATTGGCAATCCTCCAGACAAAGGTTTTTCGAGTTCTTATCAATCAGCTCCATTATCTTTTGAATATTATCTAGATAGAGAGAAAATAATCACTAATTGTGGTTTTGGTTTTAATATCTCATCAAAAGCAGAACTGTTAAGTAGACTTACGTCAGCACAAACTACATTAAGTATTAATGATACATCCGTAACTCAATTTGAAAGAAATAGAATTATTAATAACGTTTATGGAAATTCTATTAAGAATACTTTTAAGACTAATGAGATTAATTATACTGAAGATAAAGATGCAATTGATTTTTCAGCATCTCACAACGGATACGAAAAAAAATTTGGATGTATACTGAAAAGAAAAATATTGATTGATAAAATTAAAGGTAAACTTGTTGGATCTGATGAAATATCAAAAAGAGAAGATGGCAAACCTATTAATTACGGTATCAGATTTCATCTTTATCCTGGATTAAGCGCTGTAGAAACAATGAGTGGTAACAGTGTATTAATCCAAATCTCTAAAAATAAATCGTTAGTTTTTCAAACAAGAGATGAGCCTATTTTCTTAGAAAAAAGTATATTTTTAGGTAAAAATAAAATATTAAATAATATTTGTATTACAATAGCTGGAAACTTAGTAAATAAAGATAGAATTATTCATTGGGAAATTAGAAAAAATATTTAAAGATGAAAAAAAAAATTAAAAATGTCTTGGTCTCAGTTTCTGACAAAAGTGACTTAAATATAATTTTAGATATTTTAAGTAAATATAAAGTTAATTTAATTAGTTCCGGAGGCACCTATAAACACATCAAAAAACTAGGTCATAATTGTAAAAATATTTCATCTTTTACCAATTTTAAGGAAATGTTAGACGGTAGAGTAAAGACTCTTCATCCAAAAATTCATGCAGGCATTTTATTTGATAGATCAAAAAACAAACATAAATTAGAAATGAAAAAGCAAAAATTCAAACCAATTGATTTAATAATCGTGAATTTTTATCCTTTCGAAGAAACTTTGGCCAATAAAAGTGCAGACAAAAAAATAGTTGAAAACATTGACATAGGTGGACCAACAATGGTGAGAGCGGCAGCTAAAAATTTTAAAGATGTAACAATTATTACAGACAAGAATGATTACCCAGAATTAATAGGAGAACTAAAAATCAAAAAAGGCCAAACTACCTTAAATTTTAGAGCTAAAATGGCTGCTAAAGCTTTTGGTTTAACTGCTTATTACGATGCAGTGATTGCCGAATGGTTTAATAAAAAGAATAATATAAATTTTCCAGATAAAAAAACTTTTTTTGGTAAAAAGTTTAAAAATTTAAGATATGGGGAAAATCCCCACCAAAGCAGTTCGATTTATATTAAAAGTTTAGACGTAACTGGTTTAGGATTGAAAATAATTAGTGGAAAAGATTTAAGTTACAATAATTATAATGATATTTTTGCAGGACTAGAAATTTTAATGTCTGAGAAAAAAATCCCTACCACTGTAATAATTAAACACGCAAATCCCTGTGGTGTTTCAAGAAATAAATCGCCATTAATTTCTTTTAAAAATTCTCAAGCTAGCGACCCCGTAAGTGCTTTTGGTGGGGTAGTAGCATGTAATTTTAAAATTAACACTAAAATAGCAGAAGAAATAAATAAAACATTTTTTGAAGTAATAATGGCAAATGGATTTGACAAAAATTCATTACAAATATTAAAGAAGAAAAAAAATATGAGAATAATAGATATATCTAAATTTAAAGAAAATTGTAAACAGACTGCAAAAATTTTTGATAACTCATTTCTGTTGCAAGATAAAGATATTGAATTATTTGAGGAAAAGAAGTTAAAATTTGTAACCAAAATAAAACCTACTAAAAATGAAATTAAAGAAATAGAGTTTGCATTCAGAATATGTAAATATGTAAAATCAAATGCAATAGTTATTACAAAAGATTTTTCCACGATTGGTATTGGAGCGGGGCAACAAAATAGACTAGATAGTTGCAAGATAGCTTCTCAAAAAGCTAAAAAATTTCAGCCAAAGAAATTAAAAAATTCTATCGCTGCTTCGGATGCTTTTTTCCCTTTTTCTGATGGTGTTCAAACTTTAATTAAATCAGGTGTAAAAACAATAGTACAACCTGGGGGTTCTATTAGAGACGGGGAGGTAATCGATGCGGCTAATAAAGCAAAAATAAAAATGGTTTTTACTGGTACAAGACACTTCAACCATTAATTATAATTTATCTATTTTTGCAGCCAATATAAAATCGCTTTCGGCAAGACCTAATATGGAATGGGTTGAGATTTTTATTTTAGCATAACCCCAGCCAAAAGTTACATCTGGATGATGGCCTTCAGACTCAGCTATTTTCCCAACTTTAATAATAAATGTCTCGCTTTTTATATAATTTTCAAATTTAAATTTTTTTTCTATAAAGTAATTTTTGTTATCATCTTGCAATACATACCAGCCATCAATTTTCTTCAAATACCTATGTATTTCTTTTAATTCAAAAGCTGGTATACCACCTTCACAAGGAATACATTTTTTGTTTGCTAAATCATTCATATCATTTTGGAGCGGGCAAAGGGACTTGAACCCTCGACCTTCTCGTTGGCAACGAGACGCTCTACCACTGAGCTATGCCCGCAATATGTTTGATTATAAATAGAGGTTTTTTTATTGCAAGCATTACTTATGGTCAAATGGCGCTATAGATAATTTCTAAATTCTATTATAATTAAGTAATATGAAAAACCTTCCTAAACAAATTCCTATATTCCCATTAAGTGGGGTTATCTATTTTCCAAAAACAAATTTACCCTTAAATATTTTTGAAAAAAGGTATTTAAATTTAGTGAATGATACTATGCGTAAAGATAAACTAATGGGCATAGTGCAAGCTATCAAAGAGGAAGAAAATATATATAAAGTTGGTTGTTTAGGTAAAATAAGTGATTTTCAGAAAAGTGAGGATGGGAGAATTTTAATTAATTTAACCGGAATTACTAGGTTTGAAGTTTTAGACGAGAAAAAAAATTCAAAGTTGTATCGAGAATTTACTGTTGATTATAAAAAATTTATCTCAGATTTAGAGCCCGCTAAAGAAGAGGTCAACATTTTAACTTTGATAAAGAAAACTGAAAATTTTTTTAATAAAAACGGTCTTTTATTAAATTGGAAAGAATTTGAAAAACTTGGTGAGTTGCAGAAAATAAATACTTTATCTATGATTGCACCTATAACAAACGAAGAGAAACAAAAATTACTTGAGTCTGTGTCTTTAAAAGAAAAAGTTAAAAATTTAAGTGAGATTATTGATTTTTATCTATTGGGCTCAGATTTTAATAATCAAACGCTTCAGTAATTATAATTATTAATTAGCAGACTTGTTCATGGAGTCAAAAAAGTCAGTATTATTTTTAGTATTTTTTAATTTAGAAATTAAGAACTCTATACCATCCATTGTTCCCATGGGGCTAATAATTCTTCTAAGCACATTCATTTTTGATAAATCATCTTTCTCGAATAGAAGTTCTTCCCTTCTTGTTCCTGATCTAGTAATATCTAAGGCAGGATAAATTCTTTTATCTGCTACTTTCCTGTCTAGAATTAATTCAGAGTTACCAGTTCCTTTGAACTCTTCAAAAATTACTTCATCCATTCTACTTCCAGTATCTATTAATGCAGTTGAAATAATCGTTAAGGATCCTCCTTCTTCAACATTTCTAGCTGCACCAAAGAATCTTTTAGGTCTTTGAAGAGCATTTGCATCTACACCTCCGGTCAAAACTTTTCCTGAGCTTGGTATTACTGCATTATAAGCTCTTCCTAATCTCGTAATGGAATCTAATAATATAACTACATCTTTTTTATGTTCTACCAATCTTTTTGCTTTTTCTATAACCATTTCAGCTACAGCAACATGTCTTGACGCAGGTTCGTCAAAAGTTGAGGCTACCACTTCTCCCTTAACTGATCGCTGCATGTCTGTTACTTCTTCTGGTCTCTCATCAATTAACAAAACCATCAAATAACATTCGGGATGATTTGCGGTTATTGATTGGGCAATGTTTTGGAGAATAATTGTTTTACCAGCTCTGGGCGGAGATACTATTAATGATCTTTGGCCTTTTCCTATTGGACTGACCAAATCAATTAATCTGGCTGTATTGTCAGGTTTTTTTTCTATCTTTGTTGTTTCAACTTCTAATTTTATTCTTTCATTGGGGTACAAAGGGGTTAAGTTATCAAAAGCAATTTTGTTTTTTCCTTTTTCTGGATCATCAAAATTAATTTTATTAACCTTTAATAATGCGAAGTATCTTTCTGCGTCTTTGGGTCCTCTAATCTCACCCTCGACGGAGTCTCCTGTTCTTAAACCAAATCTTCTAATCTGACTTGGGCTAACGTAAATATCATCAGGTCCTGGTAAATAATTAGACTCTATTGCCCTAAGAAAGCCAAAACCATCCTGCAAAACTTCTAAAACACCGGTAGCCGTAATTTGTTCATTTTTTTCAGCAAGTTTTTTTAATATTGCAAACAAGATTTCCTGTTTACGTAAAGTACTTGGATTTTCAATTCCCAGCTTCTCTGCTTCATTAATAAGCTCTGCAGGGTTTTTTTGCTTTAGTTCTTGTAAGTTCATGAGGTTTTTGTTGATTAAGGAAAGTTCTAAAAATATAAGGATTTTTTATAAAAATTCAACCTTTAATTATAAAGGTTTAAATATTACAACAAATATTACTACTATCAGTATAAGTGTTGGTATTTCGTTATATATTCTAAAGAATTTTGAGGATTTTTGATTATAATCTATAGCAAAATCATTGAGATATTTGCCTAAAGTGAAGTGATAATAAGTCAAAATAACTACTGCGATTAACTTTATCTGCATCCACAATTCACTGAACACAGAGAAACCCAGACTATGTATCAATAAAATTCCAAATACCCATGATAGCGCCATAGCAGGCATCATTATGTAAAAATAAAGCTTTTTTTCCATTATCTTGAAGACTTTTTTTTGAGAATTTTCACTTGCCTCCGAATGATAAACAAATATTCGTGGTAAATATAATAAACCGGCCATCCAAGATATAACAGCGATTAGATGCAATGATTTAAATAATAGATATAAATTCATGCTAAAGATATTTGGCAACTAATTTTTCGAATAATTCAATATGATCCGAGTTGTCATTTAAACAAGGTATCAAATCAAAATTTTTTCCACCATTTCCTATAAAGCTTTCTCTTCCCTGAATGTTTATTTCCTCTAATGTTTCAACACAATCTGATGCGAAGCCGGGACATACAACTAGTAAATTTTTTATACCCTTTTTAGGCAATTCTTCAAGGGTCTTATCAGTATAAGGAGTTAACCACTCTTGTGGTCCAAACCTTGATTGAAAGGTTGTTTGAATTTCTACCTTATTAAACTTTTCTTTGATCAATCTAGTCGTTTTATGACAATAGCAATGATAAGGATCCCCTTTATCAAAATAAGATTTTGGAATTCCGTGATATGAAGAAATTATCAAGTCGGGTTCCCAATTTATTTCTTTAATTTTCTTTTCGATACTGTTTATCAAAGCAGCTATATAAAGGGGCTCACCTTCATAATGTGGAATAATTTGCAGACTTGGCTGCCATCTCATATTCATTAAAGATCTATACACCTCATCACAAACTGTTGCTGTAGTCGCGGCCGCATATTGAAGGTAAAGAGGTAAAATAACTATGTTTTCACAACCTTCTTCCTTTAGTTTATTTAACCTTGATTTAATGCTCGGGTTTCCATATCTCATTGCAAAATCTACAACTATTTTTTCATTTTTAATTTTATTCCTAAGTTTATTCGCTTGATTTCTCGTAAAATACAGCAAAGGAGACTCGTTACTTTCTTTTCTCCAAATTTTTTTATATGCGTGTGCTGTTTTTGAAGGTCTAAAAGTAAGGATAAATAAATTTAATATAATTTGCCAAATGAAAGGATTAACCTCTATTACTCTTTTGTCAGACAAAAATTCTTTTAAATATTTTCGAATATCCCACCAACTAGTCGAATCTGGGGTACCTAAATTTATTAATAAAATCCCTGTTTTGCCAAACTTTACTTCTGGATGATCTTTGTTCATTTAAAATTCCTATAAAATTCTATTAATTTTTTTACTCTATCAGGATCTGTTTCAGGAAGTAAACCGTGTCCAAGATTAAAAATATAAGGAATATCTATGAATGTTTGAATGTATTTCGTCGCTGATATAAACATCTCTTTTTCGGGTTGCAATAAAATCTTTGGACTCGGCCCACCTTGAATAACTACATCTTTTAAATTTTTTTTTACCCAATCTGGTTCTATTTCGTAATCTAAATTTATACCGTCAGATTTAACTATTTGGTTAAATTCTTTTAATTTTTCTTTAATACCTTTTGGAAAACAAATATTGGGAATTTTCTTCTTTTTACAAAATTTAACTATCTTTGCATTTGGATTATAGCAATAATCGTTAATGTTATCCTCAGGGATTAAACTGGCCCAAGAGTCAAAGATTTGAACAACATCAGCTCCAGCTTCTATTTGATTATGAATATGAATGCATAGAAAGTTAACTAATCTATCTAAAACAACATTCATATTAACATTAACGTCGGTTAGATTAATCTCGTTTTTATCTTTTTTGATATTGAGCATATAAATTAACAATGTCCAAGGCGCACCTATAAAAGCTATCAAAGATTTTTTTCTATCTAAACTTTTTCTGGTTATTTCGATCGCCTTGTATACTGGATTGAGTTTTAGAGAGAATTCTTTTTCACTAACGTTAAAAAATTTATCTTGATTAAATTTTCCCAATTGTGGCCCTCCGCCTTTAATAAATTTCACATCTTGACCTAGTGCATATGGTACCATTAAAATATCAGAAAAAATAATTGCAGAATCCAAGTTAAATCTTTTAATTGGTTGAAGTGTTATTTCAGCGCTCAAATCACTATTTAAACAAAGTTTTACAAAATCTTTATTCTTAGATCTGATTTTTTGAAATTCAGGCAAATAACGTCCTGCTTGTCTCATAAACCAAACTGACTTACAAGAATTATCTTTATCAATTAAAATTTTTTTAAGAGTGCTCATAATATAAAATTAAGATTTTTAATTATAGGTTATGTAGTAGGTATTGTTAGTTACTAATATAACTATTTATACATATTTTATACAATCCAATTCTAATAAATTCTTTAATAAATGCTATAAATCCAATACTTTTTTAAAATTATAAACAATAATTGAGCTATAATATCAACAACTAACAAAATGTTAGAATAATGTTAATAATTGTTAATTACTTTTTATTAAATTTTTAAATAATGAATAAGATTGATTTATTAAATAACTATTAACAAATTTATGAACGAAAAATACAATGTATATCTAGTGTCAGACTCAACGGGTGAAACGCTGGACAGAATTTTTTTATCTTTAAAGTCTCAATTTACAAACTTTGAGTATGAGAAAAAAGAATTTGCTTTCGTGAGAACTGAGCAACAAATAGATAAAATAATTAAGGAATGTTCAGAATTACAAAATTCAATAATTTTATACACTATTGTTGAAACCAAGTTAGCTAAATATATGTCAAATGTTAGTGAAAAAAATAATGTTCCTTGTTTTGGTATACTAGGTAATTTAATACTATCCTTTTCTAAACTTCTAAATCAAAAGGCGATACATAAACCCAGCGCGCAACACGTTTTAGATGATGATTATTATAAAAGAATTGAAGCCATTCAATTTACAATGGCACATGACGATGGAAAAAAATTAGATGACATTTCTTCATCTGATATCGTTCTTTTAGGAGTTAGCAGGACCAGCAAAACACCTACATCAATTTATTTAGCAAATAGGGGGTATAAAACAGTGAACATACCTCTTGTAATGGATCAAAATATACCCGAGGAATTAAAATCTCAAAACAACAAGACATGTACTATTGGTTTAATAGCTGATCCCGAGAGACTTGCTGACATAAGAAGGAACAGAGTTGCTATTATGAGAGAAAATAGAATTAAAGAATATACGAGCCTTGAATCAATTAAAGATGAAGTTAATCAATCCAAGCAGTTGTTTAAAAAACATAATTGGCCAATAATTGATGTAACAAGAAAATCTGTTGAGGAAACAGCTGCTTCAATTCTAAAAATTTTTGAAATTCAAAAAAATAAATGAAAATAATATTAGCATCAAAAAGCAACGTCAGAAAAAAAATTTTAGAAAATAATGATATAGAATCAGAAGTTATCGTTTCCGGAGTAGATGAAGAACAAGCAAAAGATTCTTTATTAGCCGAAGGCGCAACTCCTTTAGAAATTTCTAAAAACTTAGCTGAATTGAAATCTATCAAGATTAGCAGCAAACACCCAGGCCGGCTCGTTCTGGGGGCAGATAGTGTAGTTTCTCTAAACAATGAAATTATTAATAAACCTAAATCAAGAGAAGAGGCTCTAAAAATTTTGAAAATGTTAAATAATGCTAAACATTATCTTATAAGTTCAGTTTGCATCTCTAAAAATGGTTCAATGATCTGGAACTATTCAGATCAATCTGAATTAAAAATGAAGAATTTTAAAGAAGATGAATTAATTAAATATTTAGATAAAATTAAAACTGAGATTTTGTTAGCTTACGGGGTATACCAGGTAGAAGCTCAAGGCTTTGATCTTTTTGAGTATATTAAGGGGGATAAAGATTCTATTATGGGTTTGCCTATAAAACAGATTATAAATTATATTAAGAGTTACAAGAAATGAAAAAAAAATATGCAATTATAGGAAACCCTATAACACATTCAATGTCTCCCATTTTACATAATTATTGGTTTAAAAAATATAATATTGATGCAGAATATTCTTTATTAGATATTAACGAGAAAGACATTAAAGACGTAATAAGCAAGATAAGAAATAAAGAATTAAATGGTTTAAACGTTACTTTGCCTTTTAAACAAAAAGTTATTACTTTTGTGGATCAAGTTATAAACGACGCCAAAGAAACAAATTCAGTAAACACAATTTTTTTAGATGAATCCAATATTCTTGTTGGAGAAAATACAGATGTATATGGTTTACAAGCAGCTTATCTAAAAGAGATCGTGAACGCGGAAAACAAAGAAGCTTTAGTAATTGGTGCAGGTGGTGTTTCGCCATCTGTAATTTTTTCACTTAAAAAATCTAAAATAAAAAATATTTCAATAATAAATCGAACGCACGAAAAATCACTTTTCTTAAAGAAAAAATTTAATTTTTTAAATATTCTAGAATGGAAGTCTCTTAAACAAGAAATTTGCAATTTCGATGTTATAATCAATGCAACAAGTCTTGGTTTAAAAAATGAGAAAGACTTCGATTTTAATTTTGATAATACTAAACCAAGCTTGATATACATAGATACTATTTACAATCCTCTAGAAACTAAAACATTAAAATTTTTAAAAGAAAGAAACATTAAAACATTTAACGGCTTAAATATGTTTATTTACCAAGGTCAAAAATCTTTTTATTTGTGGAATAAGATAAACCCGGAAATAGATGATGGATTAATTGAAATGTTAATTTCTAAACTCAAATGATAAAAATCGGTATTACGGGTTCACTGGCTTCTGGTAAAACTACAGCTAGTAAAATAATTTCCAAAAACAAAGGCCCACTTTTTAGCGCGGATAAAGCTGTAAAAAAATTGTATAGCAACAAAGTTTTGAGAAAAACAATTGCAAAAAAACTAAATTTAAAATCATTAAGAAATTTAAAAAAAGAGGTGAAAAATTCAATATATAACAAAAAATCAAGTATAAAAAAATTAGAGAAAATAATACACCCTAAAGTAAGAAAAGAAATGTTTCGCTTTTTTAAAAAAAACAAAGAAAAAAAATATATATTTTGTGAAGTGCCTCTACTAATTGAGAATAAGCTTTCAAAATATTTTGATGTTGTGATTTTTATAAGATCTGAAAAAAATCTAAGACTTCGAAGATATGTTTCTAAAGGCGGGTCACCTAATTTATTCTATTTATTAAATACCCATCAACTAAAAGATAAAAAAAAATTTAAGTTTTGCGATCATATAGTTGTTAATAATAAGTCTTTAATTATTTTAAAAAGAAAACTTTTGAATATAATGAAAAAATATGAATGAAATTTTTTTAGATACAGAAACTACTGGTTTGTCTTTTGGGGATGGTCATAAAATAGTAGAAATAGCATGTATTGAGACTAAAGATTTAATCCCCACGAACAATATATTTCATAAATTGATAAATCCTAAAAGAAATGTACCCGATGAAGCATTTAAAATTCATGGGTTTTCAGAAAAATTATTAAGTAATCAAAAGCCTTTTGAAATAATTGCAGATGAGTTCTTAAGCTTTATAAAAGGAAAAAAATTGATAATACATAATGCAAATTTTGATATTGGGTTTTTAAATGGCGAACTAGGAGTGGCAAAAAAAGATTTAATAAATAAAGCTCAAGTAATTGACTCCCTAGAAATTGCTAGAAATAAATTCCCTGGCATTTCAAATTCCCTAGACTCATTATGTAAAAGATTTAATATTGATTTATCGAGAAGGTCTAAGCATAACGCCTTGTTAGACTGTGAGCTATTAAGAGAAGTTTATATTAACCTCTTAGATGTTAAAGAACCTAAATTTGACTTATCTTCAACCGACAAAAAAGTACATCAATCTTTAAATTCTGAAAAGAAGTATAATAAAATTGTAGTAGAAATTTCTGAAACAGAGCTAAAAAATCATAAGAATTTTTTAAAAACAGAACTAAAAAAGAATTACTATTGAGTTTTTTTAAAATTATACAATTCTTGGAAATCAACTTTATTACTTATTTTGATATCTTTGAACCCAGAATTTTCAAAAACAAAAATAAATATTTTTCTCAGCTCAGTATAAGCATTAGTTGGCACATTAATTAATATTATTTTCTCTATTTCTTTTTTATCAGTTATTTTTTTATCTATCTCAATAATAACCGAATATATAATTTTAGTATTTATTTTTTCAAAATCATTTTTCATAGGATTTAGGTTTAACGATATTTCAACCTCTACTAAGTTGTTTCCTAATTGGTTGCTTTTTATATCTATATTAATTTTATAATTAGATATATTTTTAGAAATTAAAGAGAATATCTTTGGTGTTGGAATTTGAAAATCGAGATGTTTAATGTATTTACTAATTATTTTATAACTCATCTTTTTTTTCCTTTTTATCTACTATTTCTCCATCTAATACATTTTCATTACTCTGTTGTTTGGCTTGATTTTTTTTATTTAAAAAAGAATTAATTAAAAATTTTCGAGAGATAGGTATCAATAATAAAAAACCAAACAAGTCTGTAAGGAAACCTGGGATTATCAAAAACAACGCTGCTATTGCTATCGATGCTCCGGACATTATCTCATAAAGAGGTAACTTATTTTGGTACAAGTTTACTAAACCAGATCTCATAGTTTTAATGCCTTCTATTTTAGCAAAATAGATACCAATAACCGCAGTTAAAAAAATCAAAGAAACTGTTGTAAGAGCACCTATTTTGCTTCCAATTTTGATTAAAGTAAAAATTTCCAAGGCTGGTACACCAATAAATAGTAAAAAAAATGGGTTCATTTGTCTGATACAAAATTATATTATTAATGTATATTTATCAAACTATGAGTAACAATTTTGGTTATATAGACATAATTTTACTGGGCATGATTGCTGGATTCATTATCCTAAGACTAAGAAGCATTTTAGGAAGAAAGACAGGCCATGAGCCTAAAATCTATCCGAACTTTGCAGAAAAAAAATTTAATGTTCCGAATAACGATACAAAAAAATTCAAACAAAACCTTGATACTTTAGAGGGGCAAGAAAAAAAAGACTTTTTAAAAGGAGCTGAACTTGCCTATGAAACAATTCTTACTTCTTTTGCTAAAGGAGATATTAAACAACTAAAAAGTTTACTTACGTCTGAGATGGCAGATAATTTTGAACAAGCCATTAAAGCAAGGGAGAGAGATAATATTAAGTCAGAATTTACTTTTATAGGAATTAAAGAGTCGAATCTCGAAAAGTATGAAAAAATAAAGAATGAACTTTTTGCTTCAGTTAAGTTCGTATCAGAGGTCATTTCTGTAAAAAAAGACAAAGATGAAAAAATAATTGAAGGTAATCCTGATAAAATCAAATTAGTAACGGATTATTGGAAGTTTTCAAAAAATATTTTAAAAAAAGGTCCTAATTGGTACTTGTCTGAAATAGTCAGCAAGTGATCAAAAAAAAAAATATTTCCAAAGATGATATAGATACTTGGCAAAACTATATCAAAAATCCAAGCGATATATCAAATAAGGATGAGTCCATCGATAGCTTTGATGCTGCTAGATATAGATTTCAGTATGATTTACATGGTTACTCTTTGAGGGATGCTCACAAAAAAGTTAAAGAAATAGTATTGATGTGCGTAAGAAAAAAATACAAAGAAATTTTATTAATCACAGGCAAGGGGATTCATTCAAATACAGACAATAACGTTTATGTTTCTAAGAATTTAAGTAAATTAAAGTACTCAGTTCCTGATTATATAAAGTCGGATTTAGATATATCAAAATATATTAGCTCAACATCTAATGCTGATTTAAAAGATGGTGGAGAGGGTGCAATTATAATTAAGCTTAGAAAATTATAGAATAAATTTTGATAAGTCAGTATCTTTGACTAAATTACCTAAGTTTTCATTTACGTATTTTTTATCTATGGTAATCGTTTCTCCCGCCTTGTCTGTAGCATTAAAGCTTATATCATCTAGAACTTTTTCAATAATTGTGTGAAGTCTCCTAGCGCCAATATTTTCTACTGACGAATTAACCTCTGCAGATATTTTTGCTAACATATTTATTCCATCATCAGTAAAAACCAATTGAACATTCTCTGTTTTTAATAATTCTTTGTATTGTTTTATTAAACTGTTATCAGGTTCCTTTAATATTCTTTTAAAATCATCTTCATTTAAAGCACTTAGCTCTACTCTGATAGGCAATCTTCCTTGTAATTCAGGGAGAAGATCCGAGGGTTTTGCTAACTGAAAAGCTCCAGAGGCAATAAAAAGAATATGATCAGTTTTTATTGGACCATGTTTCGTACTTACAGTTGTACCTTCTATCAAAGGCAACAAATCCCTTTGCACTCCTTCTCGAGATACATCACCTCCCACACGATCGCTTCTTGCAGAAACTTTGTCTATTTCATCTAAAAAGACTATTCCGTTTTCCTCCGTTGCTTTTTTGGCTTCTTTAACAATTTTATCTTCTTCGATCATTTTATCAGACTCTTGAGCAACTAATATGTCGTGGGATTCTTTGACTGTCATTTTCTTTTTCTTACCCTTTTTATTTCCCATTGATTTACCCAGAATATCCCCTAGATTTACCATACCAACATTTCCCCCAGGCATGCCTGGAATTTCAAAACTCTGTAGTCCAGAAATACTATCTTGTACCTCTATCTCTATTTCTTTGTCATCGAGATCTCCACTTCTTAATCTTTTTCTAAAACTTTCCTTTGTTGCAACACTTGCTTTATTTCCAACTAAAGCATCCAATACTTTATCTTCAGCTTTAAGCTCAGCTTTTGCTTTTACTTCTTTTCTTCTTTTCTCTTTCTCCATTGCTATTGCTATTTCTATTAGGTCCCTAACTATTTGTTCTACATCTCTCCCAACATATCCAACCTCTGTAAATCTAGTTGCCTCAACTTTAATAAATGGAGCTTCAGCTAATCTTGATAATCTTCTTGAAATTTCTGTCTTTCCAACACCTGTTGGTCCAATCATTAGAATATTTTTTGGAAGAACTTCATCTCTCATTTCTTCTGATAATGCCTGTCTTCTCCATCTATTATGCAAAGCAACTGCAACAGCCTTTTTAGCCTCTTTTTGGCCTATTACGTATCTGTCCAATTCTGAAACAATTTCTCTTGGAGACAATGCACTGACTTTGGAGTCTTGCTTCTTAGTTTTCTTAACTAAGTTTAAGTTCGTAACATTTTTTGAGCTATTCATAATTAAATTTTTTCTAAGGTGATATTATTATTTGTAAATACGCAAATATCAGAAGCTACTTTAATTGCTTTTCTTGCAATTTCTTCAGCTTTTAAATCAGTTTCAATTAAAACTTTCGCTGCAGCTAAAGCATAATTGCCGCCAGATCCAATACCAATTATTCCATCTTCTGGCTCCAAAACGTCCCCAGTTCCTGAAATTATAAAACTATGTTTTTTATCCGCCACTGCCATCAATGCCTCCAACCTTCTTAAAAACTTGTCACTTCTCCAATCTTTTGCTAATTCGACCGCAGCTCTTTGTAAATTTCCTGCATGTTTTTCTAATTTTGCTTCAAGCCTTTCAAATAAAGTTAAAGCGTCAGCGGTTGATCCTGCAAAACCAGCAATCACACCTCTACTATCAATTTTCCTGACCTTTTTGGCTTTACTTTTTAAAACTGTATTACCAAGACTTACTTGTCCATCACCTGCTACTATTGTCTCTCCACCCTTTCTAAGCAACACAATCGTTGTACCGTGCCATTTTTCAGCTGTATTCATGATATTATATGTGGAGATTAATTTTCGATCTTCAATAGTGAATTATTGATAAAATGATCATTTAATTATATATCAAAGGTAAATCAGCTTAGTATATGAAAAGAAAAGCAAAAATTACTCGGAAAACTAAAGAAACGAGCATTTCTGTCGCTGTCAATTTGGACGGCAAGGGAAAGTACAAGATTAAAACAGGAATAGGTTTTCTCGACCATATGCTAGAACAATTGTCGAAGCACTCACTTATAGATTTAGAGGTAAATGCTAAAGGGGATACTCATATTGATTTACATCACACGACAGAAGATACAGGTATAGCTATTGGAGAAGCTATTAAAAAAGCTGCCGGGAACAGGAAAGGAATTACGAGATATGCTTCTACAATGATACCCATGGATGAAACACTCAGTCGAGTTTCCATTGATGTATCGAATAGACCTTATCTTATTTGGAAAGTTGATTTAGCTGTTGAGAAATTAGGTGAGATGGATACTGAACTTTTTAAAGAATGGTTCCAAGCGTTTTCACAGTCTGCTGGAATTACTTTACATATTGAAAATATTTATGGTGACAATAGTCACCACAAAGTTGAGTCTTGTTACAAGGGGTTAGCTAGATCTTTAAAGGATGCTCTAGCAATAGATAAAAGAATTAAAAATTCTATACCTTCTACAAAAGGCTCTATTTAAATTTGATGAACGTCACAATTGTTGACTATCAATCGGGTAATATAAGCTCTGTTATAAATTCCTTTACAGAGGTGGGTAAAGGTAAAGTTAATCTAGAGGTTACATCTGACATTAACAAAATTAAATCTAGCGATAAGATTGTTTTGCCTGGCCAAGGCTCATTTAAAAGCTGCGTTGAATCTCTTAAGAATATAAACGGGTTAGTTGATACGCTTAAAGAGTTCGCATTTACAGATAAAAAACCGTTATTAGGAATCTGCGTTGGTTTACAAATGTTTGCTGATATAGGTTATGAAGAAGCTGAAACAAGAGGATTGGGCTGGATCTCAGGAAAAGTTACTAAAATTGATAATCAAAATGGAAAATTTAAACTTCCACATATAGGTTGGAATGAAATTGAGATACAAAAGAAAAATAAATTATTTAAAGACATAAAAAACAAATCTCATATGTATTTTGTACATAGTTATGAGTTTATTCCTGAAGATAAATCAGTCATTTCAGCAACAACTGATTATTCTTCGAGAATAGTTTGCTCTGTCGAAAGAGAAAACTTATTTGGTACACAGTTTCATCCTGAGAAGAGTGACAAAATTGGATTAAAGATAATAGATAACTTTATTAAACTATAATGAAGATTTTTCCTGCTATAGATATA
>MDTB01056343.1_pt1 | contig 18629 bp, 14 predicted proteins | sample 811161 | NCBI WGS metagenome assembly MDTB01 (sample SAMN05326650, study PRJNA326480) | marine metagenome | isolation source: seawater | place: Mediterranean Sea | collected 2009
TGGCATGTCCCCAGTCTCTTTTTGCTTCAAGATTTCCAAGATATAACTTTTGTTGAATTCCTTTTTTAATTTTACACAATGCTGTAACAATTTTTTTTGTAACAAAAGTTTCACCTCTCACAGGACTTTCGTGATTAAACAAAATTCCATTACAAGCAAAAATTTTATATGATTCTCTATAGTTAATTGTCACCCAATGAGCATAAACTTTTGCTACCCCATAAGGGCTTCTAGGATAGAAGGGTGTTTTTTCATTCTGGGGCACAGTCTGAACTTTTCCAAACATCTCTGATGTCCCTGCTTGATAAAATTTAGTTTTTTTTTCAAGATTATTAACTCTTATTGATTCTAGAATTCTTAATGCACCTATGGCATCAGCATTTGCAGTGTACTCTGGAACCTCAAAAGAAACTGCAACATGAGATTGGGCAGCTAAGTTATATATTTCATCTGGCTTTATTTTTTTTATCAACGTAGATACTGAAAAACTATCAGTCACATCTCCATAGTGTAAATATAATTTTTTATTTCTTTCATATGGGTCTTGATAGAAATGATCAATTCTAACAGTATTTAATGATGAAGATCTTCGTTTAATTCCATGTACCTCATATTTTTTTCTTAATAACAGTTCTGCTAAATATGAGCCATCTTGACCCGTAATTCCAAATATAAGCGCTTTTTTTTTCATGAGTAAGATAATTAAATTTATCTAATATATATGAATTAGCCAGTCAAATAATTAAATAAGCTTGATTTGAAAAATTTTAGTAATTATTTTTTTTAATATATAGAAAGGGTTTATTTTAATTTTATTCAATTGAAAGGACTTAAAGACCTCAAAATTTGAATATAATATATTTATTATACCTTTTGTACTAGTTCCACCAGATCTCATAACAACAAATGTTTTGTTTATATAATTTAAATTAACTTTATTTTTTCCAAAAAATCTTAACATCAATTCAAAATCTGAAGCAATTTTTAATTTATCATTATATAAGCCAAATTTTTTAAAAAGTGATCTTTTGAGAAATAAAGAGGTGTGCGGAGGGTGTTTGCACTTTAGCAAATCATTACTTTTTAGTTGTTTTGATTTGAAAAATCTTAAAATTTTTTTTTTATTATCTCTTTTTACAATTTCTACATTTGAGTAAATTGCCTGTAAAGTTTTTTTTTTATTTAATATTTTTAATACTTCTTTTAAAACTTTTTTATTTTTATAAAAATCATCTGAATGTAGTAGACCTACATATTTGTATTTTGCCTTTTTAATTCCATAGTTAATACCTTGATAAATTCCAATATTTTTTATTTGAAAAACTTTCACATATCTATTTTTTTTTTGAAACTTTTTAATGATTGAAAAAGTCTTATCTGTAGAGCCACCATCTACTATAATATGCTCTATATTATTTCTTATTTTTTGAGATTTAACCGATCTTAAGCAATAATGAATAAATTTTTCATTATTTAAAACAGTGGTTATTATTGATAGGCTCATTTAATTTAAATTACAAAAAAATTACTCTAATTTAAAGAGTCCATATTTGATAAGAGTATAGATTGCTTCAAAACCATCTCTTATTCCAATTTTTTTACCCTCTGATTTTGTCCTACCATTATAATTAATTGCAATCTCTTTAATTTGTAAATTTAACCTTGATACTTTAGAGGTAATTTCAGGGCAAAAAGAAAAGCCTTTTTCAACAAGATTTATTTTATTAAAAATTTCAGTTTTAAAAACTTTATAACACGTATGTGCATCTGTAAGATTTTGATTATTAACAATATTTGAAAAAATAGTAAGGATATGATTAAAAAATATTCTACTCAATGATGTAAAATTTTTTGTATGACTATATCTTGGTTTTCCCAAAACTCTTGACCCATAGACCACTTTAAATTTATTTTCAATAATTGGATTAAGTAGTTTTTGATAATCATTTGGATCATATTCCAAATCAGCATCTTGAATAATTACAAAATCACCATTTATAAAACTTTTAGCTGATTTAATTGCAGATCCTTTGCCTTGATTTTTTTTATGAAATATTACCTTTGTTGCTCTATTTAACAATTTCTTCTTTATTAAATTTACTGTGCCATCTGTAGATCCATCATCAACTATAATTATTTCTTTAGATATAAAATTTACCCTATCAATTTTATCTAATATCTTTTCAATGGTATTAATTTCATTATAAACAGGAATAATAATTGTTAGCATTGTCTAGATAGATATATTACATTTTAAAAGAGTGATTGAAATATTTTTATACTCATTGATTTCAAATTTGATGTTTTATTCTTATGGTCACTTTTTAAGATATGAACATTTTGAAAATAAAATTGAGAATTTAAATGATAGATCGATACTTGGTTGTATCTTATTATCTTTTTTAGCTTTAATATTAAATTTTTTTTTACCTTTAAATAGAGAAATAAATACACTGTTATTAATTTCTGGTATAGTCTTAATGATTATTAAAAGAAAGAACAGCTTTCAGAAAAAAGAATTTTTTTATATTATTTTAACATCTGTAATTACAAGTTCTTTAATACTTTATAGTAATGTAAATAGGCCAGATGCAGGACTTTACCATTTGCCTTATGTTAGTTTTTTAAATGAAAATAAAATAATAATTGGATTATCAAATATACATTTTAGATTCGGAGTAGCCTCAATTATTCAGTATCTGTCAGCAATAAACAATAACTTAATTTTTAAAAATATTGGAATTGTCATTCCCCTGGCAAGTATAGTAACTTATTTTGCAATCTACTTCTTTAATAAAGTTCTCAAAATAGTTAAAGACATAGAAAATATCTCCCATGCAAATATATTTGCATTATTTATTGTTGTTTTTATAAGTTATAAAATTAATAGATATAGTTCATTTGGAAATGACGCAGTAGCACACCTTTCATTATTTTATTTACTTTCAAAATTACTTGAAAAAAATAAAGTAGAATTATCTTTTGTTTCTTTAATTGCTGTTTTTGCATTTATGAACAAAACTACTTTAGTTTTAGCTTTATTAATTCCATTATATTTATTTTTGAAAAATATAAGTTTAAAAAACATCAAAGTTTTTTATTCATTTTCATCTATATTTTTAATCTGTTGGATTGTAAAAAACCTCATGATTACCGGATGTTTAGTCTATCCCATAAAACAATCTTGCTTTAAAAATTTAAATTGGACTGATATTAAAGAAGTTAAAATTGAGAGCCTTTCTGGTGAAGCTTGGTCAAAAGACTGGCCAAACCGAATTGATAAAAACATATCAATGGAAGATTATAACAAAAAATTTAATTGGATTTCTTCATGGTCTAAAAAACATGGTGTTTTTATGTTTAATATAATTATTCCATATTTTTTAGTTTGTTTCTTAATTATTTATTTAATTAAAAATAAACGAAGATCAGATGAAGTTATATTGTTAAGCAAAAACCAATTTACAAATTTTTTTCTATTTTTTAGCTTTATTGGAACTTTATTATTTTTTACAAAATTTCCATTATATAGATATGGATATTCTTACTTAATATCTTTTTTTATACTGATGATAAATTTTATATTCTTGAAATTTGATAAAAAAAATTTACTTAAAACAAGTAAATTTATTTTGATTATTTGTATTATAATTTTTTCTGGAAAACAATTTCAAAGGTATGGCAATAATTTAGGATCAGATTATATCTGGCCTAGAATATATTCTTATGGATTAAATGAAAAAGTTAAATCTACAGAAAATTATTTTGGAAACAATTTAATAATTTATCAAGTTGATGGATTGTGTATGTATAGCAGTTCTCCCTGTAGCACATACAAACTTAAAGAAAATCTATTTGTTAAAAAAGTATTTAATTATAAAATTGTAGGTTTAAAAAGATAAAAAAAAACAAATAAATTTAATTTTATATATTAAAAATTTCTTTTTTAATTGTTAATGAGATATATAATTATATTATGACAAAAAAGATATCTATTATCACTCCATGTTACAATGAAGAAGATGCTTTAAATAAATGTACTGAAACAATCAAGAATTTATTTAATAATGAACTTAAAGAATATGATTACGAACATATTATATGTGATAATAATTCAAATGATAGAACTGTTAACATTCTCAGAGAGCTATCTCTAAATAACAAAAAAATTAAAGTAATTTTAAATGCAAAAAATTACGGTTCAGTTAAGTCAACATTTAATGGTATTAAAAATAGTTCAGGAGATGCTGTTTTATTGTTTTATCCTGTTGACATGCAAGACCCATCTGAAATGATACCTGAATTAGTTGAGAAGTGGAATGAAGGTGCTGATTTTGTGGTAGGTTGTAGGAAAGAACGAGAGGAATTTTTTCTAATGAAATCTGTAAGGAATTTATTTTACATTTTACTTAGAAAGTTTTCAAAAAATAATATTCCATTAAATGTATCGGATTTTCAACTGGTCGATAGAAAAATTATTAATAAGATGATATCTATAAAGGATAATTTTCCATTTATTAGAACCTTAGCATTTGAATTTAGTGATAATTATAAATCCATTAATTATAAATGGAAAAAAAGAAAAATTGGTAAATCAAAAGAATTTATAAAAGATTACATAAGTTCGGCGATGAAAGGTTTAATATCAGCTAGTGATGCACCGTTTAGATTTATATTGTACACTGGGATGTTTGTATCAATATTTTCAATAATTTATGGTTTTTACTCATTTTTTCATAACCTTTTATTCCAAAATGATTTGGAAAAAGGTATGCCCACATTGTTAATATCAATTTTAGTATTTTCTGGATTACAACTTTTGGTATTAGGTTTTATGGGAGAGTATATTTCTTCTATTCATAATCAATTAAAAAAAGATACTGAGGTAAATGTTAAAGAAAAAATTAATTTTTAAGTTTTAAAAATAAAAAAAATTATGACTTTTACAACTTACAGTGAACTAAATATTAACAAGATAATTAAAAAATATGACACTAAAGGCTTTGTAATAGTTAAAAATTTTTTTTCGAATAAAGAATTAAATAAAATTGATCAAACTTTAAAAAATATAATCCTTTCAATTTCAAAAGATAAAAGATTTAAAAATATGAAAGATTTAAACACATTAAATTTTGCTAATCTTTTTTCTAAATTAAAAAAAAATAAACCTAAAGTTGCTGGCGCAATATATGATTCAATTCAGATTTCTTCATATTTACAATCAATACTTTCATCAAAAAAAATTATTTATCTAATAAAAAAAATTTTAAGTGTTAATGAGACAAAAATTTTCAATTTTTTTAGAACAATGAGATTGGATCTACCAATTAAAAACAACCACTTACTACCATGGCATCAAGATTTTATGCACTCAAATAAAAGAAACCTAAATTATGATAGAGGTATAACAATTTGGGCTCCACTAACTAAAGTAAATCAAACTTTAGGATCAATGAAATTATGTGTATCCAGTCATAAAAAAAGATTTAATATAAAGTTAAACAAGAGAATCAATCATAATTCATCTGAATATTTGAAAATAGAAAGCAAAGAATTAAAAAACTTTAAAAAACAGATTATTAAATGTAACAGAGGTGATGTTGTTTTTATGAATATGAATTGTGTTCATAGTTCAGTTCAAGGTAAATCAAATCTAATTCGAAGAACTATAATTTCAAGATATATTGATATTGACTCAGAAGGATTTGTTCCAGGCTCACCAAAATTTACACCAAGTATTTAAATTAAAATTTCACTATAATTTTTTTGTCTCTATTTTATTTTAAATGAATATTTTTCTTCGAAATTTAATTCAAATTAGCTTTTATTATTTTACAAACTTTTTTAATTTGATCTTCTTTCAAACAAACACCACTTGGAAGATTAATTGCACTTGAGGATAGATAGTTAGAATTTTTTAGAGATCTTACATTTTTTTTATTCCAATACTTAAAACTACTTAACTCTGGAAAAACAGGTCTACTGTCTATCTTATTTTTTAACAAAATATTCATAAGTTTGTCTCTTTTGATTTTTGCTTTTTTATTTAGAATTATACTAGTCATCCAATAAATACTTTTTGTGTTTTGTGTTTCATGATTAAGAGACACATTCTTTAAATTATTTAGATATTTATTATACCATCCAAAAATTCTTCTTTTTAAAGCTATCAATGCATCTATTCTTTCTAACTGACCTAAAGCTAATGCAGCTTGAATGTTAGACATTTTATATTTAACGCCCAAGTTATCAATAAAAAAAGTTTTTTTATAATTTCGTCCTTGATTAGAAATTTTTAATGCCTTTAAATATAATTTTTTATTATTTGTAACTAACATACCTCCCTCGCCAGAGACGAGTAACTTTGCTCCCTGAAAGCTAAAAGCTCCAAAATCACCAAATGTACCGCATTTTTTATTTTTAAATTTAGCACCAATTGCAGGCGCTGCATCTTCGATGACATATAAATTATATTTTTTTGCAATCTTGATAATATTTTCAATATTACATGGTTGACCATACAAATGCACTGGCATAATTGCTTTAGTTTTTTTTGTAATCAGTTTTTTAATTTTACTAACATCAATTCCCCAATCTTTTAAATCTATATCCGCAAATATTGGTGTTGCACCTACATAAGCTATTGCATTAGCTGTTGCAACCCAGGTTATATTTGGAAGAATAACTTCATCACCTTTTTTTATACCCAATGCCATCAATGCAATATGCATTGCACCAGTGCAACTAGATGTGGGAATCGCATATTTACAATTTAAATATCTACAAAATTTTTTTTCTAATTTTTTAATGTAATCATTAGCTTTGTTATTCCATCCTTTGCTGACGGCATCATTAACATAAGAAACTTCTTTTTGAGAAATTGAAGGTCCAGCAGTTAATATAAATTTATTTCCATTTTGTCTTTCTTTGTAACTCATTACTACATATTGCTCTTTACTTTTCTTGTTATTATTTTTGTTATTAATGATTTTAAAATTATTTTTTTTGTAAAAATTAATTGCCCTATCATTAGTATTTAACACTCTTAAAAAAAAACTATTTACATAAAATATTTGACTTGCCCATCTAATTAGTTCTTGTAATACTACTGAAAATATCTCTTTGTTTTCATCTTTTTCACCTTTAATTACGTTATCAATTTCAAATCGCATTTTTTTATTTAAACAATTAGCTAAGCCTATATGACCTATTAAATGTCCTCCATCTTTTACTACTAAAAAAAGAATTTTGTCTTCAACATCTAATAAATTATTTTTCATCCATTTTTTAGTTCTATTAAAATTTGTTTTATTTTTTTGAACGAAAAAATTTGAGTTTTTATTTCTCCACTTACAGAGTTTTTTTATAACATTAGTATCATTTAAATGAATTTTACTGATTGGAACCAACAAGAAATCATCTTTGTTTTCAACTTTAATTGATCTTAATGTGAGCTCTTTATAACTCTTACTATTTTTCAAAAATTTAAAGAAACTTGTTACACTTTTAGAGTAATCTTTATATGAAATATTATCTGTCATATTCTAGTTAGCTTCTAATATTTTTTTATTTTTCTTGATCGCTTCTATATACATATTTTTATTAAATTCATCTCTTGGTAATAAAGGAGACAAGTCTTCTATAGGATTTCCAAATTGAAGCTTGGGAACTATTTTCTGATCAGGTTTTATTAAAACTTCAATAAATTCTGGCTTATTGCTTTTAAGTGGTTTGATTAGAATTTTTTTAAGATTTTTATGATTTGAAATCAAAGTATAATTAATTCCATATGCCTTTGAAACTTTTTTAAAATCAGGGTTCACAACTCCTGTTTTTGGTGTTGTTGCTTCATATCTTTTATTTAAATAAAGTTCTTGGAATTGTTTAATTATTCCATATCCATTATTATTCATTATGATGATTTTTATAGGTAGTTTATTAAAAACTACGGTTTGCAATTCTTGAATATTCATTTGAATACTTCCATCACCATCAATACAAATTATCCTACCTTTGTCTAAAGCAATAGATGCACCTATGGATGCTGGGAAAGCATATCCCATCGGAGAGTTCCCAAATGCTGAAAATAATTTTTGTCCACTTTTAACTTTAAATGATTGAACTGCCCATGTTAAATGACCTCCATCATCTGCTATAATTACATCTTTTTTATTCAAAATTTCTGATAATTTTTCGATAAAAACATAAGGGTTCACGTATTTATTTTGAAAATAATATTCTTGTTTAACAATTGGATATTTTTCTTTCCATTCTGCACATTTGTTAAGCCAATTATTATTTTTATATTTAAAATTCTTGTGATTTTGCTCAAAAACTTTAAAAAAATCAGACAAACAATTGTTTACTTTTAAATAAAGTTTAAGTCCTCTTTTTTTTGAGAGCTCATTCTTATCTATATCGACAGAAATAATTTTTGCATTTCTTGCAAAAGTACTGGGAACACCACCAGTTATTCTAGTATCCAATCTGGTTCCAAGGCATAAAAGAAAATCTGAGTTTTGAACTGCAAAATTTGCTGCTCTTGATCCATATACACCTACATTCCCAATATATTTTTTTAAATCATGATCAACTATGTCGACACCACTCCAAGTAGTAACAATTGGTATATTAAATTTTTTAATTAATTTATTTATAATTTTTTGTGATTTAGAAATCTTAATACCCCCACCTAATAAAATAACAGGTCTCGTAGATTTTTTTAATGAATATAAAATTTTCTTAATTTTTCTTTTTAATAATGTTTTATTTATTTGTTTTTTTGGATATTCAAACTTTTTTAAAATTTTTTCATTAATTTTAGCTTTTTGAAAATTCATTGGTATATCTATTACAACTGGTCCAGGCCTACCACTTTGTGCTATGAAGCAAGCTTTTTCTAAAATATATCTTATTTCATTTGGATTTTTTAATTGATATGAAAACTTTGTAATTGGTTTAGTTATTGAAACTATATCTGTTTCTTGAAAACCTATTTGTCTTGTATTTTTAGTTCCTTTCTGTGCGCCTTGTTTCTCATAACTATTTACCTGACCAGTAATATGTATAGCTGGTATAGAGTCGAACCATGAGCAAGCTATACCTGTAATTAAATTAGTTGCTCCAGGACCAGATGTAACCATTGTACATGATAAATTAGGTCCTAATCTTGAATATGAGTCAGCCATCATTGCAGCTGCTTGCTCATGTGCTACACATGTATACTTTATTCCCTTAGTTCTTGAAAAAGAGTCAATCATAAATGAAATTGCTCCTCCTGTAATCAAAAAAACATTTTTTATTTTTTTTTGTTTGAGAAATTTTAAAACATAATCTGACAGATTCATTTCAATTAGTTTTTTTAATTTTTTTAAAACTTAATATAACTTTATGAATATATGAAATATTTTTTTGAGATAGACCTTGATGACAGCCTATAAGTAATCCATATCTCATTATATAATCAGAGTCTTTAAATTCATTTATTTTATTTTTTTTTGATATAAGTGAATTAAATGCAGGATGTCTAAGAATATTTCCTGAAAAAATAGGTCTTGTTTGTATATTATTTTTTTCTAAGAAGATTTGAAGTTCTTTTCTTGTAAAATCTATATTCTTTTTTAAGATTATTGGATAAGCTAAAAAATTTGTTTTTACATTAACATCAATTTTTGGAACAATAAAAAATTGACTATATTTTTTGAAAAATTTATAATGTAGATTAAAATTTCTATTTCTTATTTTAGCAAACAATTTAAATTTTTTAAGTTGCTCTAAACCAAAAGATGCACCAATTTCTGAAGGCTCAAAATTATAACCTATTTCTGAAAAAACAAATTTTCTATCATAATCAAAACCTTTTAATTTAATTCCAAGTCTTTTATTGATATTTTCGGAGTCCTTAATCAAAGTAGACATGCGACCCCAACTTCTTAAAACTTTTGCTTTATTATAATATGCTTTATTATTAGTTAAAAAAATTCCTCCATTCCCTGCACAACTAATAACGTGAGAACCATAAAAGCTTGTAATTGAAATATCGCTATACTTGCCTGTGGAATAATTATTAATTTTTGCACCCAGAGTATCTGCTGAGTCCTCTATTATTTTTAAATTATATTTATCTGCAATCTTTCTAATCTTTATCCAATCAGGAATGTTTCCGATTAAATTTGGAACAAGCAACACTTTTGTTTTTTTTGAAATCTTGCTTTCAATTTTGTCTGTATTTATTTGAAGCGTCTCTAAGCTACAATCAACAAATACTGGCTTAAGATTAGATAATAATATTGACGACACTGCAGTACCAAAATTTAAACACGGAGTTATTACTTCAGAGTTTTCTTTTAAGTCTAATACTTTTAAGGCTAATATAAGTGCTGATGAACCAGAATTAACCATCAATCCATATTTTTTTGAAAAAATTTTTGATATATTTTGTTCAAACTTGCTAACCGAACTTCCCATTTGAGTTCCAGCTTTTAACGTATTTATAACAGCAGTAATTTCTTTTTGATTATAAACGTTTTGCCCATAATTAATTTTCATTTAAATTTAGATATATAATTTTGAATTTGTTTACAAGTATATTCATAAATATTTTTTTTATTAATAAAGTTTTTATACCAATCCAAAGTAAGATTAATTGACTCATCTAGAGACAAAACTGTTTTCCATCCAAGTAATTTTTTAGCCTTATTACTATTTAACTCTAATAAAATTTTTTCGTGATATTTTGAATATTTTTTTTTAACTTTTGGTTTTTTTGAAATATGAAATTTTTTTATCATCTTTGAAACTACTTTTTCAACATTTGTAAATTTATTTTTATCTGGGCCAAAATTAATTGCTTCGATACTATTATAATTTTTCCTATTATGTGTCTTTTCAACTAATAAAATATATCCATACAAACATTCCATGACATGTTGCCAAGGTCTAATATGTTTGGGATTGCGCATTACAAATTTTTTATTTTTAATAATTGAATTTATAAAGTCTGGGATCAATCTATCTTTTGACCAATCTCCTCCACCTATTACATTACCCGCTCTTACTGTAACAATTTTTATTTTTTTCCCATAAAAAGATTTTCTGTATGAATTTACTAGCATTTCGACAGATGCTTTTGAATAACTATAAATATCATCACCTCCCAATTCATGCATTTCATTAAATGCAATTTTTTTATTTTGGTTTTTGTATACTTTGTCTGTGGTAACAATAACTAGGGTTTTTAATGTTTTTATTTTTCTGCATATATCAAGAATATTTGCTGTTCCAACTATATTAGTTTTTATTGTATCAATTGGATTTAAGTAAGATTGTATTACAAGAGGTTGCGCGGCTAAATGAAATAATATTTGTGGTTTAAATTTTTTTATTTCATTTTCAATTTTTTTTTTATTTCTTATGTCTAAAAATATATTTCTACTAATTTTTTTATTTAATTTACATAACTCATATAATCCATTTTTTTCTTTTGGTGGAAGTGAAATACCAAAAATTTTAGCTCCATATAAATGTAACCACAGTGAAAGCCAACTACCTTTAAATCCAGTATGACCAGTAATTAAAACTTTTTTATTTTTCCAAAAAGAAGATTTCACTAAGTTCTTTTTTATTTCCAAATTTTCCAAGGAGCGCTATTGGTGCTCCATAGTTTCTCTAAATAATTTCTATCTCTCAATGTATCCATTGCGTACCAAAAATGTTTATGTTTAAAAGCACTTACCTCCTTTTTTTTTGCTATTAATGGAAGAACATCTGTCTCTAAAGTTGAATTATCATTTTTTATAAAATTCAACATTTTTTTGTTAATTACAAAAAAACCTCCATTTATCCATCCACCGTCACCGACTGGTTTTTCCTCAAAATTATCGACTATATTTTTTTCTAATATTTTTACTGCACCAAACCTACCAATAGGTTGAACAGAAGTAAGGGTAACCATTTTTTTATTTTTTTTATGAAATTTTACTAACTTACTAATATTTACATTACTCAATCCATCACCATATGTAAGTAAAAAACTATCTTTTAAATAATTCTTAATTCGCAAGACTCTACCTGCAGTATTTGTTTCATCTCCTGTATCAATTAATTTTACGGTCCAATTTTCTTTAGTTTTGTTTAAAATTGAAATTTTTTTATTTGAGGTATTAACAATAATATCAGATGAATGAAGAAGATAATTTGCAAAGAATTCTTTCATTAGGTAACCTTTATAACCACAGCAAATTATAAATTCATTAACACCAAAACAAGAATAATATTTCATTATATGCCAAATTATTGGCATGTTTCCAATTTCAATTAAGGGCTTAGGTCTAAAAATCGTCTCCTCAGATATTCTACTACCTTTTCCTCCAGCTAATATAACTAATTGCATATTAAGTTTATAAATTTTCTATATATATTATTAAAAAGTATGATTTTTAAAAAAAATTTAATACATATTACTCTAAATACAAATATAAATAAAATAAACAAAAATAACATAATTTTTTTATACGTAATCTACCTAATATTAGTAATTTCTATTTCGATAATTTTTTACTCTCAATTTATTTTATTATATCCTGATATCTTAAGTGTTGATGGAAACATTAACTATAAAAATATTCCCTTTGAATATGGACCGCTGATAGAAAACTTAATTAATAAACAAAAATATTTTGATCAAATTAACTTAATGGGTGAACCTGTAGATTTTTATCTCAGTAGAATGCCAATTCTCCCTTACTTATTTTTATTATCAAGTTTTTTTTCTTCTAAATTATTTTTTTTCATAATATTTAAAAATATTATTTTTTTTTCTATTATTTTTTTTTCAATATTAAATTTTGCTTATGAAAAAAAATATAATTTTTTTTCATTTTTAATAATCATGCTAATTTTTTTTTACAATCCATATAATTTAAAAATTATAACAAACTTTGTATATGCTGATTTTATTACCTCTACAATGATTCCTATATTATTTTTAATTAGTGTCTCAAATTTTAAATATAAAGATTACTGTTTGGGTCTTTTAATCTTTACATTATATCTTTCAAAAACAAGTATGATGTTCATTTGCATCTTCATATCAATCTATTTTCTTTTGGTTGAAAAAAAAAAAATACCTATATTTTTCCTTTTAATTGCAATTATATCTTGGGGCACATTTGGCTATGTAAAAACAAATAAATTTCCTTTTGCGCAAAGTATGCTCTCTACTAATTCACATGCTCTGGCTATTTCATTAAATGAAAATTTTAATAAATTCTATCCATTAATTTCAGTAGATTATATTCCACATTGCAACTTAAGAGCCAATGAAAAAGAAAATTGCACTTTCATTCCAGAAAAAATAGAAAATGAATGGGACTACTATAATTTTTATAAAAAAATAAATTCTGAGTATATCAAAAAAAATCAAAATATTTTTTTTAACAATTTAATTCTAAAATTAAAAACTATATTTTTTAACTTTTATGAAGATGGTCAAGTATATAAGAAAAATCAACAACCTGAAAAAAAATTTCAGTATTCTGTTTTTTTAAATAAATTAATTTTTATTCTGGCAATTATTGTTGCTCTTAGATCAATTATTAAAAATTTTAAAATTTTAAAAAATAAATTAGAAATTTTATTTTTAACCATTTTAATTTCATCATTACCAGCATATTTGGTTGGGTGGGCTTTAAATAGACATTTAGTATACCTATTTTTAATATCACATATTTATTTATTCTTAAAATTTAAATCAGAATAAAATGATAAATTTATTTTTACCATTTTTATTTTTATCTTTTATAAGTTTACTATTTTCAGCAAACTTAAAGATTAACCTCAATAAATCTTACCTTATTTCAACATTAAGTATTCCACTATTAATATTTTGCATTGGAAATTTTGTTAACTTGTATTGGGCAATTTATATAATTTTAATTCTTGGCTTAATTTTTCTAACAATAAATAAAAATTTTAATAAATCTTTTTTAAAAAATTCATTAAAGGAATTGGTAATATATCTAATAATTTATTTTTTAATAATTATATATACATCAAATTTTTTTTTACATAAATTTGATGAATTTTCTGAATATGGAATAGTAAGTAAATTAATTTTCTCTGAGGAGAAAGTAACGAACAATATTTTTAATATTTTTGCTAAAGGTAGCTCTCATAAAATTAATATAATGGGTTATTTAAATTATTTTTTTTTAAAAATAAGCTTTTTAGAGTTTAAGGAGCAAATTTTATTTATAAGTCAAAATTTTCTTAATATAGTAATAATTAGAAACCTTTTAGATTTTATATCGGGATATAAAAAAAAAACACTATTTTTCATAATAATATTTTTTTTAAGTTTTGTATTATCAACCGGATTTGATAAAATTTATTTAGACACAACCGCAGCCTTACTAATTAGTCTAATAATTGCAACTCAATTTCAGGACAAAAATAAATTTAAGTATTTAGTTATATTTTTGTCTATGATCTTTTTATTTTGTCTCAAAACAAGTACAAAAATTATTTTTATTGGCATATCTTCAATATTTATTTTTTATTTTCTTTTTGAAAAAAATTATAAATTAATAGGTTATTATTTGGTTTTAATTTTATCAACTTTTACGATAGAAAAATTTTATTCACACAACTTTCAGTTAAACAAAATTAATAAAAATTTATCTATTAAAAATATTTATTTATCTAATAGTTCAAATGCTCTGGATTATAATAATAATATTAACATAATTAAAAATATTAAAATTGATAATTTTTTTTCTCAAACTAATTATTTATTTTTAAAAAAAAATTTTATAGATCTTACTAAAAAGGGTATTTATCACTCTAGTACTTTTTTAATATTTAATAAAATATTTCAAACACTTAGTATAAATTTAAAATTAATTGAAATACCTTTAACTATATTTTTTTGGATACTTTTGTTAATTATTTTAACAAAAATTTTAAATATAGAAAATAAATCTAGATTAATTTTTTTTGTAAATATTTATATTCTATTTATTTTTTTCTACTGGTTAATAATATTGTACTGGTCATTAACAAATAATCTAGTTAATGAGGATTTTTCTATTGAAGCTTCATGGCAAAGACACTTAGGTGTTATCATTCTGGGTATTTTATTTTATCTTACAATTGTTTTATTTCAAAAAAATGATATTGGACCAAAGTATATTTTAATAATATTAATTTTTCTAAGTGCTGTTTCAAAACCAAATTCTATTAGAAATTTTTTTCCAAAAGAATTTGTAATGAAAGATCCTTTTTGGTCAAAAAGATACATGCAAAGAACAGAGGTAAAAAAAATATCTAATTTTGTTAACAAAAATACTGAAAAATATTCAGTTGTATTTCTTTATTCAATTAATGAAGACGTATATTTTTTTCCAATATTAAATTATGAGTTAATAGATAAAAGCTTAGTTAATACTAATTTTAAATTTTGGAAAAAATTTTATAATAATTACATAATAAAATTTCCATTTCTGAAAGATTTAGAAAATTTATTTATTTTATCTAATCAATCTGATAATCAAAAAATATTGGATTTTATTAGCTCAAATAGTTATGAGATTATATCTAAAAAAGATTTTAAGAATCGATATTCAATTTATAAAATTAACTTAAAATGAATAAAATAATATATTTAGTAATAACTTTTATTTTTTTTGTCTCTATTGAATTGTACTTAAGATATTTGGGCTTTGGTGATCCAATAATTTATATTAATTCTGAAAACAATAATTATTACCCAAGACCAAATCAAGAGACAATTAGATATAAAGGTGCAAAAATAAGAATCAATCAACTAGGTATGAGAACAAATTCAGATTGGAAAAATTTTTCAAATAAATCAAAAATAATTTTTTTTGGAGATAGTGTTGTTTACGGTGGATCGTATATTGATAACAAAGATTTGTTCTCTCAAAAAGTTTGTGATGATTTCTTCCAGAATACAATTTGTGGAAACTATGGTGTAAATGGCTACAACATTGAAAATATTCACCTAAGAATAGAGGATATAGATAAGAAATACTATGATACTATCATTATATTAGTTAGTAGTGAAATTGAAAACAATTTTTCACAGTTTAATAATTTTCCATTTTATAAAAAATTTGATTATTTTTTTTTTAAAGCCTCATTTGAAATTTTAAATCATTTTATGTTTAATTATAAAATTTATAATGCCTATCATAATAATTGGCCTAAGAATTTAACATTTGAGGCAAAAAAAAAACAAAATTCTTTTATAAAGTTACTTAACTATATTGCTAATGATAAAAAAGTAATGATTTTCATATTGCCTACTATGGAGAATCTAGTGAGTAAAAACAAAAAAAATAATATCTTTGAATTATTAAATTTTAAAAATATACAAACTATAAATTTATTTGATGATATTTTACAATCTAATTACAAGGATTTATATTTCAATAATGCACATTTAAATAAAAAAGGTCATGAACGTGTGGCAAAAATAATATATGAGTATATCAAATAATAATGCCTTTCAAAAAATTAATTAAAATAATAATAATTACAACTTTGCTTGTTGCGTCTTATATGCTCTCAAAATATATTAGCTCAGATATTTTTAACTACAATTTCTTATAAAATTATTGGTGAAAAATAAAAGATATTCATCTATTGATCAATTAAGATTCATTGCAGCGCTATGTGTAGCAATATCTCATCTTATAATTTTTAAAAAGGGATACAATATTAGCTATGAAATATTCTCATCAATCGCTGTTGAGGTGTTTTTTATAATAAGTGGTTTTGTTTTAGCTCCTCAAATCATCAATCTATTAAATCAAGATAATTTTAAAAATTATAGAATTTTCATATTAAGAAGATGGTACCGAACTATACCCTTATATGTATTAAGTCTTGTTCTAATTTCTATTTTATTAGGTAAATTCATCAGTTTAGATTTTTTCAAATATTTATTTTTTATTCAAAATTTTATTTCTATTTTGGTAAATGCTGACTATTTTTCTATTGCTTGGAGCCTTTCAGTTGAGGAATGGTTTTATATAATTTTTCCTATGTACTTAATTTTAATAAATAAAATTTCAAATAACATCAATATTTTTTACTCTTGTTTAATTTTTATTATAATAATTTTAACGATAAGATTAATATTTTCACCTGATGTTGAATGGGGTCAAAATGTAAGAAGAATAGTTATATATAGATTAGACTCAATAGTTTTTGGTATTTTGTTATTTTTAATGAAGAATAAAATTAAAAATATAATAGCAACAAAACTGATATTACTTTTCTTAGTTTGCATTTTTTCTATAATTGTTTTTGAAATACTAAAAACAAATGCTGTTGAAAATAAATATTATTATCAAATAGCATTTCATTACGTTGTTGCTATTTGGGGCTCTTCAGTAGTTTTCTTGTTTTATGTTTTGGACAAACAAATTAAAAATAAATTTTATATAAATTTTAATCTTTATTTAGGTAAAATTTCATACTCTATATATCTTTTTCATTTATCTATTATTTATATTATCTCCCCCTTAAATTTCTCACTTATAATATCAATTTTAATTTTTTTTATTATACAGATTATATTCTCAACATTAATTTACTATTATTTCGAAGAACCTATTATTAAAAGTAGACCAAAATATGAGAATTAAATATCAAATTTTTTCAAGGAAAATATGAAACCTAAACTAAACCAAGTAAGTGTCATATGAAATGAATTAAAAAAACTTCCTGTTGGGATTAACGGAAAAAAGAAAATAGAAAAATAAGCAATAATAATTGATCTTAAAAATCTACTATTAGTTTTTTTAATTTTAAAAAAAATTAGATAAAAAATAGAAATAATCAAAACCAAAGCAGATAGAAAACCTCCATCGCTTAAAAGTTCAATTAAAAAATTATGTGGATGAGTGCTACAAATATTTTTTTTTTTTGGACATACGTATCTGTATGATTGTGGTCCTGTGCCAAAAAATATATTTTCCTTAAAAATTTCAACACCATTATTGTACAATTTAGGATAAATGTTATGTTTAGACTGTTGAATTGTATAATAAAATCTCTCTTTGATAATACTGTTTTTAAGATTAAATAAAACTATCAAAGAGAATAAATATATTGAAATATAGGTAGCTAATTTTTTCTTTGGTATTGAATTAAAATTTAAAGCTGTCAATAAAAAAACTAATATTGATGCCAGGATAATTGATGATCTTTCACCTGTAATTATTATTGAAAAATAAATAAATAATAAAATTAAAATTTTATATTTAAATAAAAATTTATTTTTAAAATTTTGAAATAAATAATAAATCGAAAAAATAGATAACTTTAATAAAATTCCACCTGGTATTTGCTCATCTTTGAAGACAGATGTTAATCTATCCGCTTGTTGTTTTGGGTATCCAAGGATACTGTTTCCAGATATTTTTTGAATCCATAAATCTATGCAAAGAAACATAGTTAAAAAAAAAATAAATTTAGATAGCATAAATATTTTATTTTCATTTTGTTTTTCAGAAAAAAATAAAATTAAAGCTAAAAATAAAATGATATTAGAAAAAAAAGAAAATGAATTCTCAAATGAAGTTAGTTTATATTCTGATAAA
>MDTB01140527.1_pt1 | contig 18629 bp, 19 predicted proteins | sample 811161 | NCBI WGS metagenome assembly MDTB01 (sample SAMN05326650, study PRJNA326480) | marine metagenome | isolation source: seawater | place: Mediterranean Sea | collected 2009
ATACTTTTTGATGGATCTATTCCACAAGCAATAAATGTAGCTGCTGTTTCTCTGACATTTTTTTTTTAATAACTTTGGATCTTGATGAACAGTTATTGAATGCAGGTCAACTACACAAAAAATACAATTATTTCTGTCATCATTTTGCAATTTTGTAAAATTTTTAATTGCTCCAAGATAATTGCCTAAATGCAGATTTCCGGTGGGTTGAACTCCTGAAAAAATTTTTTTTGACATTATAGTTAGTACTTTAATTTAATATCTGATTTATTGAAAGCTTTAGTAATCATAGAAATAAAAATATAAATCATAAAAGTTATTAAAACTAATAATATTATAAATAAAAGTTTAAAATTGCTTTCATATACTAAATAACTTTCAAAAAATTTAATCAAATTAAAAAAAATAAAGGACGCTAAAAAACTAGAAATTAAAATTCTTGTATACAATAACAATGAATTCTCTCTAAAACTAAAATATCTTCTATTATATAAGAAGACAAAAAGCATTATTGCATTTACCCAAGAAGCTAATGTAGTTGAAATAGGAATTATTATAAAACCAACACGACTAAATAATGAAATGCTTATAGCTATATTAATTAATACTGAAAATAGTGAAAAGTAAAATGGTATTTTTGTGTTATCTCTTGCAAATAAAAAACTTGAGAAGATTTTTATTATAGAAAAAGCAGGTAAACCCATTGAAAAGTAAAACAATGCTAAAGCAGAGTTGTCAACACTTTGAATATCAAACGAACCATAACCAAACAAAGCTGACGTAATTTCATTTGATCCAATTAATAAACAGATTGCAGCCGGCAAACTTAAAAAAAGACTTAACTCAAGGGATTTATTTTGGATAAAATTAATCTTAGATTTATTTTTTGATTTAACATATTTACTTAAATTAGGAAGTATTACTATTCCTATTGCAATACCAGCAATAGCTAAATTAATTTGATAAATTCTATCAGCATAATATAAATATGAGACTGCCCCAGCTTGAAAAGATGCAATAATTGTACCAATTAAAATATTAACTTGAGTGACACCTGACGAAAAAATACTTGGAAGTAGTTTTGAAAAAAAAATTTTTACTCTTTTATCACTTTTAAAATTAAAATCTATTTTTGGTTTGTATAATTTCTTCACAAAAAAGATTAAAAAAATAGTCTGGACAATTCCTGCAAAACTAACCGCATAGGACAAGTAAAATACTAATTCATCATTAAGATATTGGCCAAATATAAGAACTGAAATTAAAAAAATATTTAATATAATCGGTGCTGCGGCAGCAACTGCAAATTTATTGTGTGAATTTAAAATTGCTGAAAAAAAAGATGAAAGACTTACAAAAAGTAAAAATGGAAAAGTAATTCTTGTAAGCAAAATTGTTATTTCTAATTTTTCACTATTTTCTGTAAAACCTGGAGCTAAAATAAAAATAAATCCAGGCATGAATACTTCAATTAAAAGCACCGTTATTATTAAAAATATTAAAAGTAAGTTAAATATTTTGTTGGCAAATTGATTAGCTCTTGTCTTGCTCTTGCTTAATTCAGATGAATAACTAGGAACAAATGCAGCATTGAATGTTCCTTCAGAAAATAATCTTCTAAATGTGTTAGGAATTCTAAATGCAACAAAAAAGGCATCAGCAATAGGTCCAGAACCAAGATAAATGGCTATTAAAAGATCTCTAAAGTAGCCTAAAACTCTACTTACTATAGTAAAGAAACTAAATGTGCCAGTTGACTTAATGAGGTTCATAAATCATATTAGTCTTAATTTTATCCAAATTGTATATCTTAATATAGAAAATGAAAAAATATAAAATCGAGCATTATTCAGAGAAAGAAGCCTTAGAATTTCATAATACTGGTAAATCTGGCAAAATTGAAATTAGTTCATCTAAACCAATGACTACTAAAAGAGATTTGGCATTAGCATATTCGCCTGGTGTTGCAGCGCCAGTAAAAGCTATATATCAAAACCCTGATTTAGCCTATGACTATACATCCAAAGGAAACCTTGTAGCAGTTATTAGTAATGGATCAGCAATTCTAGGCCTTGGTAACTTAGGAGCTATAGCTTCTAAACCTGTAATGGAAGGTAAAGCAGTTTTGTTTAAAAGATTTGCTGACATAGATGCTATTGATTTAGAAATAGATTCAAAAAATACCGATGAAATAATAAACTCAATAAAAAATTTTGCTATAAGTTTTGGTGGTATAAATTTAGAGGATATAGCAGCTCCTGATTGTTTTGTTATAGAAGAAAAACTTAAAAAAACTTTGGATATACCAGTCTTTCATGATGATCAACATGGAACTGCAATCATAACTTATGCTGCACTTATTAATGCAATAGATATAACAAAAAAAAAAATCAAGAATATTAAGATAGTTGTAAATGGCGCTGGAGCATCTGCAATGGCTTGCACTAATTTAATAAAAAAATTAGGTATTCCAAGAAACAATATCATTATGATTGATAGTAAAGGAGTTATTCACACAGATAGAAAAAATTTAAATAGATGGAAATCTTCCTTTGCAATTAAAACGAAAAAAAGAACACTTAGTGATGCAATAGAAAATGCTGATGTCTTTCTAGGTTTATCAGCAAAAGGAATTTTAAAAAAAAAATTAATAAGCAAAATGGCAAAAAATCCAATTATATTTGCTTGTGCAAATCCAGATCCTGAAATTACCCCAGAAGAAGTTGAAGAAGTTAGAAGTGATGCGATTATAGCCACTGGGAGATCAGATTACCCTAATCAAGTAAATAATTTAATTGGTTTTCCATATATTTTTAGAGGAGCTTTAGATGTAAGGGCTAAAACAATAAATGATGAGATGAAAATTGCTGCTGCTAATGCAATTGCTCAGTTAGCAAAAAAAAGGGTTCCCGACGAAGTTGCGGCAGCCATGGGGGGTGAAAGGCCAAAGTATGGGAAACAATATATAATTCCATCTACATTTGATCCAAGACTTATTAGTGTTATTCCACTAGCTGTTGCAAAGGCAGCTATAAAAAGTGGAGTTGCAAGAAAAAAAATTATGGACTTTGATTTGTATGAAGAAAAACTTAAACAAAGACTCGATCCTTCTGTGACTATCATGCAAGGAATAAATAATAAAATAAAAAAGAACCCAAAAAAAGTTGTATTTGCTGATGGAGAAGATGAAAATACCCTTAAAGCGGCAATCGCGTTTAAAAATAGTGGCTTAGGAATACCTATAATAATTGCTAAAGATCAAATTGTTAAGAAAAAGTTAAAAGAAATTGGTTACAGCGAAAATTTCGATATCAAAATAATCAACTCAAAAAATAAATTACTTAGGGAAAAATATCTAGATTATCTTTTTAAAAAACTTCATTTAAAAGAGGGCCTATTAGAAAGAGATTGTGATAAAATGATAAGAAATGACAGGGTAGTTTGGGCATCGTGTATGGTAGAATGTGGGGACGCGGATGCTATGGTAACTGGTAATACAAGAAGATACTCAGCTTCTTTAAAAAAAGTTTCCAAAGTAGTTGATGCTAGACCAGGAGAAATAATGTTTGGTTTAAATATGATAGTTAATAAAGGAAAGACAGTTTTCATAGCTGATACAACCGTTCACGAATATCCTACCTCAAAAGAACTTGCAGAAATCGCTATATCAGCATCAAGAGTAGTAAGGTTATTTGGGTTTGATCCAAAGGTTGCATTTCTATCTCATTCAACATTTGGTCAGCCTATAACTAGTAGGACAAAACACATAAGAGATTCAGTTGATATTCTAAAAAGTCAAAAAGTAGATTTTAAATTTGATGGAGATATGCAGCCAGATGTTGCATTAAGTGAAGAATATAGAGATCTTTATCCGTTTTCTGAAATTGTTGGGAAGGCTAATGTGCTTATTATGCCTGGACAGCACAGTGCCGCTATTTCGCAAAAAATTATGAAAACATTGGGTGGTGCTAAAATTATCGGCCCACTCTTGATAGGTTTAGGTCAAGCAATTGAAATTGCTCCTTTAAGATCTTCCACATCAGAAATTCTGGATTTAGCATCAGTTGCAGCATACTCTGCAGGGGTAATAGATTATAGTAAGTAATTTTTAGGAACTAATATGTTAATAAATCTTTTTATACTAATAGTTCTATATATCTCTTTTAGATGGTCTGTTGCATGGATTAAGTACTTCAACGATCTTGACAGCAGATTTGGAAAATCAATTTGGAGGTGGAGCTATGATTATCCTGTTGTAGGCAAAAGAGATGTTTCAATTCTTGATGACAAAGAATTTGTATTGCTGAGAAGAAAAAGAAATCGTGCAGTAACAATCATGTATTGGATCTCCTTACTTATTTTTATACTAGTTAATTCTATAATGAGCCATATATTAATACAAATATTTGGTTAATTTTTTTGAATTCTCAAGTCCTCAACTAATAAAATACTTGCTACCACATCTTCCACATCTAAAATTTCTTTTGCCTCTTGGATAACAAGTTTTCTTTCATCTTCATCAAGAGCTATACCATATACATAGATTTTTTTTTTATAAGTATCAATTTGGTAATTTGCAGAACTAATTTCTTTATTAATTAGCATTGCGGTTCGTAGTTGTGATGTGATTAGCAGATCTTTAGCTGATCTTTTAAAATTAAATTCTTCTTTAACTTTTATATCATTTTTTACTGATCTTGTTCCTCTAATTTCCCAAGCTTTTTTTGTTATAATTAGTTTCTCCTCAGGGGTATCAACTTTTCCAGTTAAAAAAATTCTACCATCAATTACTTTTGCTTTTACATGAATAAAATAACTTGCATTCAAGGTTGTTAACCTTCCAACAAGATTTTTTTGCATAATTGAATCATCAATTTGTGTACCAAGGGTTCTTGGATCAAAAGCTATGCTTACCCCGGTTCCTAGTAAACCTTTACTACTTGTGCCACAACTAGTTAAAAATAAAAATACTAAGATTAATTTTATTAAATTATTTTTCATTTTTTATTTCAATACAAAAATCATATATTTTTTTCTTTGAAAAATTTTTTTGTTCTCTAAAAACATTTACGATATCTTTAATACTATTTTTTTTGATCATAGAGCGTATTAATTTTTTATCTGATTCGTTCAATTTATTCGATCTATTTTCAAGTTTTTTTTTATTTGAAATTACTATTGTGATTTCTCCTTTTAATGGAGGGTCATATTTTTCCATTTTATCTATATCAAGCCTTGCATACTCTTCATAAAATTTAGTAATTTCTCTACAAATCAAAATTTGCCTTCCTGAAAAATAATTTTTCAAATGTATAATTATTTTGTTAATTTTATTTGGTGATACAAAAAAAACTATTGATGAGTCTAGTTTTGATAATTCGTCCAAATCATTTTTAATATTTTTTTCTTTCTCAGGAAAAAAACCATAAAAATAATATCTTTCACCAAACCCACTTACAGATATTGCCGCTGTTACAGCAGAAGGTCCAGGAATAGGAAAAATATTAATATTATTTTTAATACATTCGTTAATTAATAAACTACCAGGGTCAGAAACAGAAGGTGTGCCTGCATCAGAAATGATAGATATAGATTTATTATTTTTTAAACTTTCAATAATTCTAGGTAAATTTTTTTTTTCATTAAATTTATGATTAGAAATTAGTTTAGCTTTTATATCATATCTATTCAAAATTTTTTGGGCAATTCTTGTATCTTCACATAATATAGTGTCGGAATCTCTTAAGATATCTAAACATCTTAAACTTATATCTCTTAAATTGCCGATAGGAGTTGAAACCACATATAAGCCAGGTTTTAATTTATTTATTTTTTTATCTGAGTGTGGAATCATTAAAATTAAACATCTATAATATCATTAAAATGAAAATAATTCTGAAAATTTTAACGTTAGCCTTAGTTATATTTTTGCCAAATATTACAACTTCTGCATATTCAATAGAAAAAATTAAAATTGGCTTACTTGCTCCTATCACTGGAGAAAATTCAAATTTAGGAAAATCTATACTTAAGGCTGCTAGAATGGCAATTAATAAAATTAACGATCCAATTTTTGAAATTGTTCCTAAGGATACAGGCTCTAACCCTGAACAAACTTTAATTTCAACTAATGAATTAAGAGCGGAAGGAATTAAGATTGTAATTGGACCAATATTCCAGAAAAATCTTCAATACCTTGGAAGTTTTAACGAAATGACATTTATATCATTTACAAACAAAAATTATAAAAATCCAAGGAATGTATTAAGTGCAGGAATTAATGCTGAGTCACAAATTAATACTATAAAAAAATTTTTAATACAAAAAAAATTAAAAAAAACTTTAGTGCTGATACCAGAAAATGATTTTAAAAATGAGGTTGATTTTGCAATTGAAAGATCAAATTTTGATTATAAAAAGAAATTTTACTACAATACTTCGCCAATAAAAATAAATGAACAAATACAAAAATTTACGAATTATAATCAAAGAAAAAAAAATCTTGAAGACGAAATAAAAAGGATAGAAAATTCAAATATTGAAAATAAAGAAAAAAAAATTGAGGAATTAAAAAAAAAAGATACCTTAGGCACAATAGGATTTGATTCAGTTGTTATTTGTGATTTTGAGGAAGGCTTAAGAAGTGTAGCTACTTCCTTATTATACTCTGATGTTTCTTCAAAAGAAGTTGCTTTTATTAGCCTAAACCAATGGTTTAATAGTCAATTAGTAAAAGAAAAAACAATCCATCCATTATATTTTCCTTCGATAAATGATGTAGAATTTGAATTATTCCAAAATAATTTTAATAATCATTTTGATGAAATACCTTCACATTTGTCATTGATGAGTTATGATTTAATTGGGCTTGTATATTATCTTGTTGTGCAAAATAATTTATCCATTGATAAAAAAATCTTTCAAAAAAAAAATAAATTTAAGGGTACAGTTGGAATTTTTGAAATTAACAAAAATAAAATAACTCACATTTTAAATTTTTACGAAACTAATGAGCATGGTTTTAAAAAAATTTTTTAATATTTTTATAAGCTTGCATTCGATGATCAATTTTTGCTTTTTCAAGTCTTGAAATCTGTCCAAATGTAAGCTCACTTTCATTTGGAATAAATATAGGATCATAACCAAAGCCAAATTTTCCTTTTTTGGAATTTGATATTCTTCCCTCTATTTTACCCACAGAAGTAATAAATTTACCGTGTGGCCAGTAAATTGTCAAAGCACAAATAAATCTTGCTTTTATTATTTTTTTTTTCCACTTTTTATCCTTACGATTTAGGTGATTAAAAATTTTTCTAATTGCTAAATTAAAATTATTTTTATTACCAGCCCAGCGGGCAGAAAAGATTCCAGGCTTTTTATCTAATAAATCGATTTGTAAACCAGAGTCATCTGCTAAACAAATTTTGTTTGTTTTTTTTGAAAAATATTTTGCTTTTAGCAAGGAGTTTCCTTTGAAAGTTTTTCTATTTTCACTTGGACTACGTATTTTATAACTTTTTGCAGAATATAATTTTACTGATTTTGGCAATAATTCACGAAATTCATCAATTTTTCCTTGATTATTCGATCCTATTAATAAGTTAGTAATTTTTTTTTTAACATCTGGAAATTATAGAATTTCTTACCATATAGATCTTTATGGAAAAAGAAGAATTAAATGAAAATATAAGTGTGGAAAATGATCTAGAATCAAAAGGTAAAGAAGAAGATGTTATTAAAAAAGAGACAAATCTAGAGGATAAGAAAGAGACAAATCTAGAGGATAAGATTGTAGAGCTTGAAGACAAACTAACTAGAACTTTTGCAGAAATGGAAAATCAAAGGAGAAGATATGAAAAAGAAAAAGATGATGCATTTGAATATGGCGGATTTTCTTTTGCAAAAGAGGCTCTTAATTTATTAGATAATTTAGAGAGATCAAAGATATCTTTAGAAAATGATAAGGATTTAAAAAATTCAGAAGCACTTACAAAGGTAATGGAACATTTAAGTATTATTAATAATGATATGATATCAATCTTTAAAAAAAATAATATAAAAGAGATTGAATCAATTAACGTTAAACTTGATCCAAATCTTCACCAGGCAATGATGGAAATTGAGGATGATACCAAAGAACCTGGAACAATTGTTCAAGAGATACAAAAAGGTTTCATGATGAAGGATAGATTATTAAGACCATCATTAGTTGGGGTTTCGAAGAAGAAAATTGAAAAAAATACTGATGAGGAAGTAAAAAGTGAAGAAAACAATGAAAAAGATAAGGAAAATTAGTTTTTTATAGAGCTTGTAGTTGTAAAATAAGCACTTATATGAGTTCTGATTAGGAAAAATTATGAGCAAAGTAATAGGAATAGATTTAGGAACTACCAATTCTTGCGTAGCTGTAATGGAAGGTACACAAGCTAAAGTGTTAGAAAACGCTGAAGGCGCTAGAACGACGCCTTCTGTTGTTGCATTTACAGATGAAGGAGAAAAACTAATAGGTCAGCCCGCAAAAAGACAGGCTGTAACAAATCCAGAAAATACAATTTTTGCTGTTAAAAGATTAATTGGAAGAAATTTTGATGATCCAACTGTAAAGAAGGATGTTGAAACTGCTCCCTTTAAAATTATAAATTCTGATAAAGGTGATGCATGGATAGAAGCTAAAGGAGAAAAATATTCACCATCTCAAATTTCAGCCTTTACTTTGCAAAAAATGAAAGAAACTGCTGAAAAGTATTTAGGATCGGAAGTAAAACAAGCAGTTATAACTGTCCCAGCTTATTTTAACGATGCACAAAGACAAGCAACGAAAGATGCTGGAAAAATTGCTGGTCTTGAAGTTCTAAGAATTATTAACGAGCCAACAGCAGCTTCACTTGCTTATGGTCTTGATAAAAAAACAAATAAAAAAATTGCAGTTTATGACTTAGGTGGCGGAACATTCGATGTATCAATACTTGAATTAGGTGATGGTGTATTTGAAGTTAAATCCACAAATGGAGATACCTTCTTAGGTGGTGAAGATTTTGATAATACTATCGTAAGTTACCTCTTAGATGAATTTAAAAAAGAAAATGGTATAGATTTAAAATCAGACAAACTCGCTTTGCAAAGATTAAAAGAAGCTGCAGAAAAAGCTAAAATTGAATTATCATCTGCTACACAAACAGAAATTAACTTACCTTTCATTACTGCTGATAAAACAGGCCCAAAGCATATAAATATGAAAATGACTAGAGCTAAACTTGAAGCGCTAGTTGAAGATTTAGTTTCAAGAACTATTCCACCATGTAGTACTGCACTTAAAGATGCGGGTTTATCTGCAGGAGAAATAGATGAAATAGTTTTAGTCGGAGGAATGACAAGAATGCCGAAAGTAATCGAAGAGGTCAAAAGCTTTTTTGGAAAAGAACCAAATAAATCAGTAAACCCCGACGAAGTTGTTGCAATGGGTGCAGCAATTCAAGCTGGAGTTTTACAAGGTGATGTAAAAGATGTTTTATTATTAGACGTTACCCCATTATCATTAGGTATTGAAACTTTGGGTGGAGTATCAACGAAGTTAATTGATAAAAACACCACTATACCGACAAAAAAAAGCCAAGTCTTCTCAACTGCTGAAGATAACCAGCCAGCAGTATCAATAAGAGTATTACAGGGTGAAAGAGAAATGGCTTCAGATAATAAGATTTTGGGTAATTTTGAACTTGTTGGCATAGCTCCAGCTCCAAGAGGGGTTCCTCAGATTGAAGTTACTTTTGATATAGACGCCAATGGAATAGTTAATGTTTCAGCTAAAGACAAGGGTACAGGTAAAGAGCAAAAAATCCAAATTCAGGCATCTGGTGGTTTGAGTGATGATGAAATTAGCCAAATGGTAAAAGATGCTGAGGCAAATAAAGAAGCTGACAAAAAGAAAAGGGAATCAGTTGATGCAAAAAATCAAGCCGAAACCCTTGTTCATTCTACAGAAAAAAATTTAAAAGAATATGGATCTAAAGTTTCAGAACAAGATAAGAAAGCAATTGAAGATTCATTATCTCACCTAAGAAATGCACTTAAGGGTACTGATGTAGAGGAGATTAAGAAAAAGACCCAAGATTTAGTTCAATCCTCAATGAAATTGGGTGAGGCAGTATATAAATCACAACAAGAAGCAAAACCTAATCCAGAAAACAAAGATGACCCAAAGAAAAATGAGGAAAAAAAAGACGATAATGTTGTTGATGCAGACTTTGAAGAAGTAAAAGACGAAAATAAAGAAAAGAGCGCCTAATACTAACAACTTTTGTCTAAATGATTAGTTATGGCAAAAAGAGATTATTACGAAGTTTTAGGAGTTAATAAATCAGCATCTCCAGATCAGATTAAATCTGCTTACAGAAAATTAGCAGTAAAACATCACCCAGACAAGAATAAAGGCGATAAAGCATCTGAGGAAAAATTTAAGGAAGCAAGTGAGGCTTACCACATTTTATCCAATCAAGAGAGAAAACAAAATTATGATAATTTTGGCCACTCAGCGTTTGAAAATGGTGGCGGAGGAAGAGGTGGATTTGAAAATTTTGATTTTTCTGGATCTTTTTCAGATATATTTGAGGATTTTTTTGGAGAAGGTTTTGGAGGTAGAGGGAGAAATAGAAGATCGAATAATAGAGGATCAGATTTAAGATATGATTTATCTATCTCTTTGGAAGAGGCATATTCAGGAAAGAAACAGGATATCAAATTTTCAACTTCTGAAAAATGCAATACTTGTAGTGGAAGTGGTTCAAAGCCTGGTCATAATACAAGCTCCTGTTCAATGTGTGGTGGTCATGGTCAAGTTAGATCAAGTCAAGGATTTTTTACTGTGCAACAAACATGTCCCCAGTGTTCTGGATCTGGAGAAGAAATAACAAACCCCTGCGGAGGATGTGGAGGATCTGGAAAAAAACAAGCATCAAAAAGGTTATCAGTCACTATACCTAAGGGTGTAGATGATGGAACAAGAATACGATTAGCTGGAAAAGGTGAGGCGGGATCTAGAGGTTCTAATAGTGGAGATTTATATATATTTGTAAATGTTTATTCGCATGATCTTTTTAAAAGATCAGACGAAAATTTATTCTTTGAATTTCCTATTTCAACAACCGATGCTGCTCTTGGAACAGAATTAAAAATTCCAACAATAGATGGTGGTAAAGCAAAAATAAAAATACCTTCTGGAACACAAAATGGAAAACAATTTAGATTAAAAGGCAAGGGAATGCCTCTCATGAGAGGAGGTGATTATGGAGATCTTTATGTTCAAATCACAACTGAGGTTCCTGTATCATTAAACAAAGAACAAAAAGAATTACTTGAAAAATTTAGAGAAATAGAAAATGAGAAATCTAATCCAAGCATCAAGAAGTTTTTTCAAAAAGCAAAAAGTTTTTGGAAAAATTAGGTGGTAATAGAACAAGTTTTAACAACATTTTTTTTTATTTGTATACTTATCATGGTTTTACCATCTTTTTTTGCAACCAATAAAAAACTAAAACAATTTTTTAAAAATCTCTCTATTTGGGCTATAATTGTAATTATTGTTATGATAGTTTTATATTTAATATCATAAATGAAAAAACTAAATATATTAATTACTGGTTGTATGGGAAGAATGGGACAACAACTAATCAAATCATCCTTAAAAGATAAAAACATAAGGCTAGTTGCTCTAACAGAAAACATAATTATGAAAAAAAAATTAAATGGAATTAAACTAGAATTAAATACTGAAAATGCTTTTAAAAAAGCTGATGTGGTTATAGATTTCACAATACCCACTTGTACTTTTGAGGTACTAAAAATCGCCTCAAAGCTAAAAAAAAAAGTTGTAATTGGAACTACGGGATTTACAAAAAAAGAAGAAAGTTTAATCAATAAATTTTCAAAAAAAATATCAATTTTAAAAGCTGGAAATATGAGCCTGGGCATTAATCTTTTAATGTATCTTACTGAGATTGCAGCAAAATCACTTGGAAATAAATATTTGAGTAAAATATATGAAGTTCACCATAAATATAAGAAAGATTATCCATCTGGAACAGCACTTATGCTTGGTAAAGGAATAGCTGTAGGAAAAAATAAAGAATTTTATAATTTGATTGGAAAAAAATTTCTTAACAAAAAAAATTTTCCCTACAGTAAAAAAATTAATTTTAATTCAATTAGAAAAGGGGAAATTGTTGGTGAGCACGAAGTAAACTTTTCTAGTGGCAAGGAAATAATTACCTTAAATCACGAAGCTTTTGATAGAGCATTATATTCTGAGGGTGCCTTAGCTGCAGCTAAATGGTTAAGGAATAAAAGACCTGGTCTTTATTCAATGAGAGATCTTTTGAATTTTCGATAATGAGTGAAGAACAAAGAGCTAAAATTGTATTTAAAATTTTAAATAAAATATACCCACGAACGCCAATACCCTTAGAACATAAAAATACTTTTACTCTTTTAGTTTCTGTTTTGCTTTCTGCACAGTGTACTGATGTAAATGTGAATAATGTAACAAAAAATATTTATCCAAAGTATAATCAACCAAAACATTTTGTTAAATTAGGAAGAAAGAAGATTGAAAATTTAATTAAAAAAATTGGCATATTTAGAATTAAGTCGAAAAATATTTACAATCTATCGAAAACTTTAGTGAACAAATATAAAGGGAAAGTACCAAGAAGTTTTGAAGAATTAGAAGAACTTCCTGGCGTTGGACATAAGACCGCAAGTGTAGTTATGGCTCAAGGATTTGGTGTTCCAGCTTTTCCAGTTGACACACATATACATCGTCTGGCTCAAAGATGGGGCCTGACGAATGGCAAAGATGTTGTGCAAACAGAGAAAGATCTTAAAAAATTATTTCCAATAAAAAATTGGAATAAGCTTCATTTGCAAATTATTTATTATGGAAGAGAGCATTGTAAAGCAAGAGAATGTTATGGTTTAACTTGTAAAATCTGTACTACTTGCTATCCTAATAGAAAAAAACCAATAAAAACCAAGAAAGCTTAATTATGAAAATTTTAGGAATAGGTAATGCAATAGTAGATGTTATCTGCAAAGTTGATGATAACTTTATAAGTAAGAATCAATTAACAAAGAGTACGATGAAGTTAATTTTTGATGAAAATGAATTTAAAAGTCTATTATCAAACTTAAAAATTGAAAAAACAGTATCTGGAGGATCTGTTGCTAATTCTATTGTAGGTTTGTCTCAGCTAGGAGATGATGTTGGTTTTATTGGAAAAGTAAGTGATGATGAATTAGGTGAAAAGTATGAGGAAGGGTTAAAACAAGAAAATGTTCAATATTTTTATAATAAAAAGAAGGAGGAGCTTCCTACTGGTACTTGTTTAATTTTAGTTACACCAGATTCAGAAAGAACTATGTGTACGTTCTTAGGAACTGCAGGGAAAATTAATGAGAATGATGTGAGTGCTGATGCTATAAAAAAAAGTGAAATAATTCTTTTAGAAGGATACCTTTGGGACGAAGGAGACCCTAAAAAGGCATTTGATAAAGCAATTCAAAATGCAAATAAAGTTGCAATGTCATTATCAGATCAGTTTTGCGTAGATAGACATAAATCTCATTTTTTAGAATTAGTTAGAAATAAATTAGATATAACATTTGCTAATGAACAAGAAATAATGTCATTGATTGATGCCAAATCTTTTGATGAAGTTATTACTTTCTCAAAATCTCTTGGTAAAATTATTGTTTTGACTAGAGGCGAAAAAGGTGCAATCGCAATTAACGGGGATGAAGTTGTCGAATGTGGAATTAAGCCAGATCTTAAAATAATTGATTTAACTGGAGCGGGTGATCTATTTGCTGGGGGATTTCTTCACGGTCATGTAAATAATATGTCTTTAAAGGAGAGCTTAGACAAAGGAACAGAAATGTCTTCTAAAGTAATCCAACAAATAGGCGCAAGACTTTAAAAAATTTTAAAGATTATTATTTTTTTTTTCTTTTGAAGCTACCTTTGCCTTTTTTCGGTTTAACTACTCGTAGCTTATATTTTTTGGATAATAGGTCTTTGGCAATTAAATTTTTTTTTTTCATTTAATTAAGTATCCATTTTCTGAACTTAAAATTAATGAATCATCCTTAAAGGTATCTTGAATTTTTTTCCTTAAACGATATATGTGAGTTTCGACAGTATGGGTTTCTAAGTTAGATGAATATCCCCAAACTTTATCTTGTAACTCTAAAATTTTTTTTGGTTCATCATTTTGAATTAAAAACAATATAATATTAACTTCTTTTTCTGTTAGCTTTATTTTTTTTTTGTCAAAAGAAAAATTTCTTGAATTGCAATCTAAAGTATATTTTGAAACTTTAATATTCGACTGATTTTCATATTTTTTTTTTAACAAAAGTATATTTATCTTTTCAATTAATTGTTCAATTTTTAATGGATATTTTAAATTTTGGTTGTCAAATATAACCAAATTTTCTTTACCATGATTTTCTATATACTCAACTTTAAATGGAATTGACTCCTTTATTTCAATCAAAGTGTCGTATAGAATTTTATTTTTAATAAAAATAATATTAGTGTTCATAATTTAATAATTAATTTATGCTATTAAAACTCAAAAATAAAGATACCCTAATTGTGGATGACTTTAAATTTAAATGCTCTATAGGAAAAAAAGGTACTAGAAAATTAAAAATTGAAGGTGACTTTTGTACCCCAAAAGGCATCTTTACCTTTGGGAATGTTTATTATAGGCCAGATAGAATTATTAAACCTCAATCTAAATTAAAAATATATAAAATTACAAAGAATATAGGTTGGTGTGATGACCCAAATGATAAATCGTATAATAAGCAGATAAAAATACCTGCAAAAAAAAATTATGAAAAATTATATAGAAGAGATAAAATTTATGACATGTTAGTTGTCATAAATTATAATACGAAAAAACCTGAACGTTTCAAAGGTAGTGCAATTTTTTTACATTTAACAAATAACTATAAAAAAACTAGGGGATGTATTGCTGTAAAAGAAAATGATTTATACATAATTTTAAAACTTATTAACAAGAAATCAAAAATTAAAATTTCTTAACCTCTACTACCAAAAATTTTAGAACCTATCCTTACATAAGTAGATCCATTTTTAATAGCTTTGCTATAATCATTTGACATGCCCATACTTAGTTCATTTAAAGCTAATTTCTTAGATAAAGATTTAATTTTTTCAAAATGAGGCTCCGGATCTTGATCAAACGGAGGTATGCACATTAAACCAATTATATTTAACCCCAAATCGTTTTTACAAATATTGTAAAAATTTTCTAAATCTTCTTCATAAATACCATTTTTCTGATTTTCTTTACCAACATTAATTTGAATAAATATCTTTGCAATAAATTTTTTTTTCTTTTGCTCGTCAGAAATTTTTTGAGCTAGTTTAAGGCTATCTAATGAGTGTAAATAATCAAATAAAGGAAATACAAATTTTACTTTATTTGTTTGCAGCTTGCCTAATAAATGAAGTTTAATATTTGGCATATCCTTTTTAATATCTGACCATTTTTCTATTGCCTCTTGCACTTTATTTTCTCCAAAATGATTGTGGCCATGATTTATTAATGGAAGAATATGGTTTATTGGAAAAGTTTTTGACACCGCTATAACATTTACCTTTTTATTATCTATTTCAGATTGTATAGATAATAGATTATTTAAAGAATTATGCATAATTTTCCCAAAATATTTTACTTTGTAGATAGCTTTAATAAAGAAGAATTAAAAAATTTAAATAAAAAAATTGGTATTATTTATAGAAATTACAAAAAAGTAGATTTTAGTGAAATAAATAGACTTAGAATTTTTTGTAAAGAACATGGGAAAAAACTATTTTTAGCGAATAACGCCAGTTTAGCATTTAGATTAAGATTAAACGGTGTTTATATTCCATCATTTAATAAAAATTTAAGACTCTGTAAATACAAAAATTATAATAATTTTCAAATTATTGGCTCAGCTCACAATATAAAAGAAATCGTCATAAAGAAATTGCAAGGAGTGAAATTTTTATTCATAGCTCCATTATTTAAGACTCAAAAAAGCCAAAATTTTCTTGAGATTTACAGATTCAAAATTTTAAAAAAAATTGCAAAATTACAAACTTTTGCTTTAGGTGGTATAAATAAAAAAAATATTAAAAGAATTAAATTGACTGAATGCTATGGTTTTGCGTCCATTTCTTATATAAAAAACAATATTACACAAAGAAAAATTAAACATTAATTTTTATGAATATAAATAATGAATATAAAAAAATTCTTCAATCATATAACTCTAAAGAATTTAATATCGTAATTAACAAAGGTAAAAAATTTGTTAAAAGATTTGGTGAAATGCCTGAAATTTATAACTTAATTGGTCTATCTTATGAGATGTTGAATAATAAACTAGAGGCAATAAGTAACTTTGAAAAATCATTAGAATTAAATCCAAAAAGTCTGTCTGCACTTGTGAACCTGGGTAATAATTATAAAGATCTCAAAAACTACAATAAATCAGAAGAATTTTATAAAAAATTAATCTCGATAGATGCAAACTATCTAAAAGCTTACGGTAATTATGGAAATCTACTTAGAATGAAAAATGACTATGCTGGAGCAATTAAACAATATCAAACTGGGATTTCGATTTATGAGAAACAAGGTAAGCAAGTAAATAATATACAATTGTTCTACTATAATTTAGCTCTAGCGTATCAAAGCATGGGGAATTTTAAAGATACAATAGAACAAGCAAACATAGTTTTAAAATTTGATCCAAAATTTACTAGGGCAGATCATCTCATTTCAGCTTGTAAAAAATACCAATCACCAGAAGATCCACATATTTTAGAAATGGAGCATAAATTAAACAATCTTAAACTAAGTGAGTTTGGCAAAATATGTTTGTATTATGCTTTGGGCAAAGCTTATGAAGATATACGTGATTATAAAAAATCTTTTAACAACTTAGAACTTGCAAATGATGGTTACCAAAAAATTTTAAAATATAATTTTAATGAAGAGATTGAATTATTTAGACATATTAAGAGTGCATTTGATAAATTTCAAATTGATGAGTCATCAAATTACAATAAAAAAAGAATGATATTTATTGTTGGTATGCCAAGATCTGGGACAACATTAATGGAACAGATAATAACGACAGATCGAAATATTAGCGCAGGTGGAGAAATGGATATTTTGCCGAGTCTAATAGGAAAATACTTTGCAAAAGATAAAATAAAAGGTGAGATTAAAGATATTAATGAAGTAATTAAAAAAAATAATTTAGATGAAATTGCTGAAGAATTTTATGAAAATCTAACTAAAATTAATTTAGATAAAAACATAATTACTGATAAATCTCCGTTAAATTTTTTATGGATTGGCTTTATCAAAATTATATTTCCTAATGCAAAAATAATAAATTGTACTAGAGATCCAAAGAATAATTGTTTTTCAATTTATAAACTTTTATTTGAAGGGAATTTGTATTGGAGTTATTCCTTAAAAGATGTTGCAAGATACTATAAATTATACTCTGAGTTAATAAAATTTTGGAAAAGTAAGTATCCAAATTTTATATACGACGCGTCTTACGAAGATGTGGTAAATAGTCCAGAAACAACCATTAAAAAAATAATTGAATTTTGTGATCTAGAATGGAATAAAGAATTTTTAAAATTTTATAACAATAAAAACCCAATAAAAACTAATAGTTCAAATCAAGCAAGAAAACCTCTTTACAAAAGTTCCTTGAATATTTCTGAAAAGTACGGAAAATATTTAAATGAAATGTTTAAAATACTAGAGAATTAAAAAAAAAGGGCCCCAAAAATGAGGCCCTTTTAATAAGTAAGTAAAGACTTAATTAGAATGCAAATGATACTGCAACTTCTAAGTTTTCGTCTTCAACTGCTGTAGTACATGTACCACCACCACATTCTCCTTCGTTTCTTTGAACAGAGAATGTAATTCCACCTGATGAGTAAGCAGCACCAATACCAGTAGTTTTCATAGTATCACCTTTGCCTGAAGCACTGAAATCAGTTGCTTTTACACCGTAAGAAATAGATAAATCATCATTTACAGAGTAAGCAATTGAGTACATAGATGACTCTTCGTCAGAGTTTGCAGAAGCTGCATCATCTAAATCATACATTTGATAACCAAGTGATAAACCTGTTGGAGAAGCGTATGTTACATAAGCTGTAGTTTCTACATCATCACCATCAGCAAAAGTGTTTTCTTTCGAAGCACCTCCACCAATTTTCAAACCATCAACACCTAGTGCAGAAGTTTGTAAAGTGATTGCTCTGTGACCACCACCAGTTGCTCCACCAGCAGAAGTTCCACCATCAGAGTTAGTAGCAGCTCCACCTTTTCTGAATAGAACGTTTACGTCAATACCACTAAATGAATTAGTATATACTAGTCCACCTGATGCGTTTGTGTCTGCTTTACCAGCTTTGTATGCATCATCTAAGTTATCCCATGACTCTTCGTAAGCTTTTGGAGTAACATCATCGATGTCCTGCATACCACCACCTGAACCTTGGTCAAGTGCGATTGTACCAG
>MDTB01090220.1_pt1 | contig 18627 bp, 14 predicted proteins | sample 811161 | NCBI WGS metagenome assembly MDTB01 (sample SAMN05326650, study PRJNA326480) | marine metagenome | isolation source: seawater | place: Mediterranean Sea | collected 2009
AATGGGTCTCAGCTAACCCGTTTAAAGCCGAAGCTTATTGTTGCTTGACCAATAATAAAAACAGAGGAAGAGTCACTCATCAACCGGTCAACGCAGCTAATCCCAGGGCGGACAATAAATATGGGCAGATTATCCGCTGGGAACAAACCAACAATGACCACGCTTCAGATAGTTTTATTTGGGATCATTTTGTTGTTGCTGGTAATCCTACAGTTTACGAGAATGAGTACGCAGGGTCTCGTAACGTTAAGGCTGATAATATGTTTAATTCTCCGGATGGGTTGGCATTTGACACCTTAGGGAATTTGTGGATTCAGACAGATGGTAATTACTCTAACCAAGGCGATTTTGAAGGGATGGGGAATAACCAAATGCTTATGGCTGATCCAAGCACCGGAAATTTGAAAAGGTTTTTAGTCGGTCCCAAGGAATGTGAGGTAACCGGAATGACTTGGAGTTCGGATAAATCAACAATGTTTGTTGGCATCCAACATCCTGGAGAGAAAAATCCAAAAAAATGCTCATTTCCTGGGGGGAAAGGAACCGTTCCAAGGTCTTCGATAATCGCTATTTCTCGCGATGATGGTGGGGTTATGGGGTAGGTACCTCATTGATATTTCCAATCCTAGAGTACTTTTTGAAGTCAGGTTTTTACTCGGTAACCAGTTCGGAAAATGATAACAATTAAAGTTAAACTTAAAAGAAATATTACAGTGATCACACCCAAACTTACGTAGATGCTTACCGGCGAGACTCCTAAAAAGCTCCAACGGAAAGTACTTATTATGTATATGATCGGATTCAGTAGCGTGGCTGTCCTCCAAATTTCTGGCAGCATGTCTATTGAATAAAAAGCACCTCCAAGAAATGTGAGTGGTGTGATGATTAAGAGAGGTACAAATTGCAATTGATCAAAGCTTTTCGAGACAATTCCAATGATAAATCCAATCATACTGAATACGAAAGAAATATAGATAAGGAAGGCAAACATCAAAAAGGGGTGCTGAATCGGAATATCGATAAAAAAAATCGCAGTACACAGGATGAGAAGCCCCAACAGTATTGATTTACTTGCGGCCGCGCCGACATATCCAAGCGCGATTTCGTAGGTAGATAGTGGGGCCGATAATATCTCATAGATTGTTCCATTAAATTTTGGCATATAAATACCAAAGGACGAATTGCTGAGACTTTCATTTAAGATTGTAAGCATTATTAATCCCGGAATAATAAAAGCCGCGTAGCTCACGCCACTAATGCCCCCAACCCTCTCGCCTATGGCGTTCCCGAAGACCAACAAAAATAGCATTGTTGTAATGATCGGAGTTACAAGACTCTGCCAAAATGTTCTTTTGAAACGTGACAGTTCAAATTTATATATTGCGAGTAATCCAACGTAGTTAAACCGTTTCATTATTTTTTCTTTACAACTAAATCCAGGAAAATTTCCTCTAAAGAGCTTTTTTTTGTTTCGAGTGTTTTGAAATGTATTCCCTCTGCTGCAAGTGCTCTAATTAGATCTGAAATTGCAGTTCCTTCCTCATTTTCATCAAACGTGTATTCAAGCTCTAATCCGTCGTTTTTTACGTCTAAGTTGAATCTGCTTATTACATTCGCAGTTTTATTTAGTCTTTCTTCTAGATATATTACTAACGTTTTTTTACCAAGCTTCGTCATTAGTGATATTTTATCTTCGACGAGGATTAGTTTGCCTTGATTTATCACACCCACTCTGTCAGCCAAAGTCTCTGCTTCATCAATAAAGTGTGTTGTCAGAATTATTGTGACTTTTTGTTTTTTGTAGGATCGGATTAATTCCCACATATCTTGTCTGAGTTCTACGTCGACCCCTGCTGTTGGCTCATCTAGAAATAGTATTCGAGGCTCGTGGGCAAGAGCCTTAGCAATCAAAACACGACGTTTCATACCTCCCGACAAATTCTTCATTATTTCCCGTCGTTTGCTCCATAAAGATAAGTCATTTAATATTTTTTCGACTAATGGCGAATCCTTAGGGAGGCCAAAAAGTCCTCGGCTGAAACAGACCGTATCCCAAACAGTTTCAAACATGTCGGTGTATAATTCTTGTGGTACTAACCCAATTAATTGTCTAACCTCCCGAAAGTGCCTTTCAATATCAAGTCCGTCGACCTTTACATCTCCTGAGGTTCTGGTAGATAAGCCACAAATAATGTTTATTAATGTCGTCTTGCCAGCACCATTTGGGCCTAATAACGCAAAAATTTCCCCTTCCTGTATTTCAAGATTAACTCCATCTAGTGCGACTAAGCCGTTTGGGAAAGTTTTAACGAGGGATGATAAAACGATAGGATTTGACTTTTGCAATTTTATTTCCTGAATTTTCTTAGAAAAGCTACCTTACAATATACTAGTAAAAAAGCCAGTATGGGGTAAATTTTAAGTAATCATTTTAACAGTGGATAAATAATTGGGGGGAATTTATGTCAAAAGTTAAAGCAAATTGTTTGTGCGGAATCTAAGTTTCACAAGTTCTGCCAAACCACAGCTGACTGCAGTTTATCATTGAACCGATTGTCAGAAGCAAACGGATAGTGCATATTCAATAGTGACGGCAGTCACACTTACATCCTTTCAGATAAATGGTGAACAGCCGTTCTATACAACATATAGTGACCTTGGTCGTTATGTGTATAGAAAGGTTTGTGGTGATTGTGGTTTACCCATTACTTTTATTGCGGAATTTGCTCCGAATCTTTTTGTTTTAAAGGGCGGTGTTTTAGATGCTTCTGCGTGGTTAAATCCAGAGTTTGAATGTTATACCGATAACGGATTGTTCCGCGCACCAATCAGCGATTTGCAGCAATTTCCAAAAATGCCGAATATGAGCTGAAGCTTTTTAGATTATCTTTAATGGTGATGCTCAGGGTGTGCTTTTTTCGAGCCTATGGGCTCCCATACCTTGAAGGGAATATTTAGGGCTCCAGATTTTCGAAAATATAATGTAATTTCATGAGTATCCCCTTCTATTATGGGTGTTTTCAGTTCGATAAACATGAGATGATGCCCACCTGAACGCAACTGTAAAGTTGCCCCACTCTTAATTTCTAATCCATCTTTAACTTTACGCATCTTCATAATGTCATTTTCTATTTTCATTTCATGGATCTCGGTTTTTTGACTGATAGAACTATGAGCAGAAATTAACACATCATCACTTACGCCAAAATTATTGATTATCAAATATCCAGCAGCAACGGTTGCCCCCGGAGGTGTTTCCCTTAAATGAGGTTTTATAATCTCAAGATTCTCGAACTTGTATTTGTGTGCAAAACTGTTGCTATTAATCGCCAAGCTCAGGGCTAAAAAAGTTAAAATTCCTTTGATTAATTTCATGGTTGTTATGTTAGGCTATAAATGACGTATTATAAGACATGCATCAGTTTAAAAAAAGCTTACACAGGTAAAAAATGACTGATAATAAAGAACTGCAACGGGATATTGAGAAGCTGCTTGATCTTTACAGATCGCAGCAATATAAAAAACTAGTATTAATGGCTAAACAACTTGAGTCTAGGTGGGTTGATAGTGCACTGGCACATGAAATTATTGCTGCTTCTTATGTGCAGCTGGGTATTTCTGATAGTGCAATTAATCACTATGAAAAATCTATTTCTATATTGCCAAACAATCCAAAAAGTTATAACAACTTGGGTGTTGTTCAACTTGAAATCGGGCTAATTGATGAAGCCGTAAAATGTTTTAGCAGTGCTTTGAAACTTGATCCAAAGTACGCGTCAGCGTATTTTAATCGAGGTAATAGCCATCGCCAAAAAAAGAATTTCGAAGAAGCAATAAAGGACTACCAAGAAGCTCTTCGGCTCACTCCATTAGATGTTGACACACTAAACAACTTGGGTGCGATTTATCAAGAAAAAGGACAACTTGATGAAGCGATTAATACATTTAAAGAGTTAGTTAATATTAATCCTAATTATGGGAAAGGGTATAACAATTTAGGGATCGCATTTAAGTGGAAAGGAGATTTACACCAAGCGATAGACTCTTTTTCGAAAGCAGTCCAAATGTCTCCAGAGGAAATGACTTTTTGGGAAAATTTAGGGTCAACATTATCCTTGTCTGAAATAAATTTTTCTCAATACAGTATCTTCTATGAAAACACCTTATGGCAATTGTTGAAAAGGCAAAACACCCATAACCCCATAATGATTGCTCAAACGATAATCAGGTTCCTATCCAAAGATGCGAGTTTTGCGAGATGTTTCGAACACGAAGCAGGCGATTTTCAAGAAAAAAAGTTTAATGTTGAATTAATTAATGAGCTTTCATCTTTTCGCTTGTTTTTGAAATTAATGGAGCTTTGCCCAATAGCTGATGTGGCGATCGAAAAAATTCTCACAAATTGTCGCAAATTAATTTTATTAGATTTTTGGCAAATTGATAAAGTCTGCGACTTGAACAAGTTTTTGCACGCACTAGCACTGCAATGCTATACGAACGAATATGTTTATTTTCAATCTGCTCAGGAGTTGGATACGGTTGATGAGTTAGTTTGTTTGATCGAGAGGGAGCTTGATCAAGGGGGTGTTATAAAACCAACTTTGTTGGCAATGGTTGCGTGTTATCACCCGCTTAATAAATTCTCCTGGTGTAAAAAAATTGTGCGAACGGAAATGAATCAAACCTTAATTAAGAGGCAAGTTGATGAAAGGCATTGTGAGCAGCGCCTTTTGAGAGTAATGCCAACCTTAACTAAAATAAATAACAAAACCTCTGTCAAAGTAAGACAGCAGTATGAGGAAAACTCTTACCCGCGATGGGTAAATTCGGTTATTTTTAATCAGCCGATATCTGTTTACGATTTGTTGCGCGATATCGGTCTAGATCCCGCTGACGATATTAAAGAAATAAAAGCGCCAAAAATTTTGGTGGCAGGATGTGGTACAGGAAAACACGCACTGGCTACGGCAAGTAGATTTAAAAATTCTGAAATAACCGCTATTGACCTTAGTTTGAGTAGTCTCGCTTATGCTAAGAGAAAAACCAATGAAATAGGATTAAATAATATTCATTATTCCCAGGCTGATATACTAGATCTTAAGGAACATCCGACAAGATACGATATTGTAGAGAGCATAGGTGTCCTTCATCACATGGAGGTTCCTGAGGATGGATTGGCAATTCTTAAGGATTTATTAAATCCAGGAGGGCTCCTTAGGATCGGGTTGTACAGTGAATACGCCCGAAAAGGGGTAATCCAAAGCCGGAACCTCATAAAAAAAATAAACCATAAGGGTGCAATCGAAGAAAAAATACGCAATTTCAGACAGTCCATAATTATGAAAACAAGTCCGGAGTATAAAAGCTTATTTTATGTCACTAATTGGTCCGATTTTTTCAGCATGAGTGAATGCCGTGATCTTTTTTTTCATGTAAAAGAACATCGTTTTACACTGTTGGAAATAAAAAAAATGATTGATCAGATGGACTTAATTTTTATGGGGTTCGAATTTAATGGAAGTGCAGCGCCCGACGGATTTAAAAATAGGTTTAAACAAGATAGTAATTTATTGTCACTGGATTGCTGGGATGAGTATGAAAGGGACAATCCCACAACTTTTTTGGGTATGTATCAATTTTGGTTGAGAAAAAAAATATAAGAAACTAATGATGAAATGGATTGTCTACGTAATAGAATGTGTAGATAAATCGTTGTACACCGGTATAACAAACAATTTAGAGAAGAGGCTTCTAGCTCATCACTCTGGAAAGGGTGCAAAATACACTAGGGGCCGGGGGCCCTTTAAAGTAGTGTTGCACGAACGTTACCTGCACCGGGGATCGGCTTTGAGGCGGGAAAGGCAAATAAAGGCACTTACTAGAAGAGAAAAACTATGTCTTATAAAAATGAATATATAGAAACAATTTTCATTTAAGATTTGGTAAAACAGTAATATAATTAGACGAGCGGCAACGATTGATAAAATTCACCATAAGCAGCGAGGGGCAGGTTTTATGAATATAGATTCCAAGAATTCCGATGACTTAGTAAGCGTAGACCGAAGAGATGTACTTAAGGCTAGTGCGGCGTTTCCAGGGTTTATAATAGGTTTTCCGTGGTTTAACAGAAAAGTAAATGCGGCGGGTTCGACGGGTAAGGAATTCTCTGCCAACGCTTATCTAACAATCAGGTCAGATGATACCGTGACTGTCATGTGCTCTCGAGCAGAGATGGGACAAGGAGTTTACACCTCGTTGACCGCACTAATTGCTGATGAGTTAGATTTTGAGCTCGAAAAAATTGATGTACAGTTTGCTCCTGTCTCAGAAATTTTTACGAACGACTATTATGGAGTACAGCTTACCGGAGCCTCTACTTCGGTTAGGGATGCTTGGCAAAAACTTAGAATAGTTGGGGCAACGGCGAAAACAATGCTCATAAATGGTGCATCTCATAGTTGGGGCGTTAACCCAAGCGAATGCACCGCTTCGAACGGAGTTGTAAAAGGACCCAACGGGAAACAAGCCTCATACGGCGAGCTAGTTGACGTAGCACGAGAAATGGAAATCCCAAAAGAAGTGACACTCAAGCCTAAAGCCGAATGGAAATATATAGGGAATCCCAGCTTACGAAGATTAGATACGGCTGATAAGGTGATGGCTAAAACGCGTTACGGGATCGACACCCGTTTGCCCGGAATGCTTTATGCTACGATTAAAATGCCAGATATTTTTAATGGTAAAGTGGCATCCTTTGACGCGAGTCGAACGCTAAATCTTCCCGGAGTTCGCAGAGTTGTAAAAATAGACCCAGTTCATCAGCTAACCGGGCTCATGCCAGGTGGCGTGGCGGTGGTTGCCGATAGTTACTGGATCGCAAAAAAAGGCCGTGACTTGCTGCAAGTTGAATGGGAAGAGAACGAGTATGAAGAATTTGATATGGATCAACTGTGGAACGGGTTAAACCAAGGAACTCAAAATCCAGGGGTTATATTCCGTGAGGAAGGTGATCTTGAACAAGGCATTGATAATTCTGCGCAAGTCATTGAGTCCGAATATAGAGTTCCATTTATTTCCCATTCGCCGCTCGAACCAGTTAATACCACAGTTCACGTTATGAGCGATAAGGTGTTGGTAATTACCCCACATCAACTTCAAGGAATTATCCCAGGACTTGTGTCAGAGGCCACAGGGTTAGCCCCTGATCAAGTTGAGGTAAAAACCACATTTTTAGGCGGTGGTTTTGGTAGAAAACTGGGTGGGGACTTTGTTGTTCAAGCAGCCCTGATTTCTAAAGCGGTTGGTGCGCCAGTCAATCTGATATGGGATAGAGAGGATGACATGACTCATGATTCTTTCAGGCCCGCAGCTATGATCAAGATCAAGGGTGGGATTAACGAAGACGGCGAACTTTCAGCCCTGGAGTTTAAAGGCTGTTCTCCTCACATCTCTGCTTATCAGTTTCCAATTATAGTGCATGAAGGGGTGGATCCACATGCGGTCGAGGGTATTGATAATTATCCTTATAAAACACCGGATTTGCGGTTTACCACGGAGGATTATAAGGTTCCGGTGTCCATTGGATATTTAAGATCGGTGTCCAACGCACAAAACTGCACAGCTATGGAGTCGTTCATAGACGAATGTGCCCTTAAAGCGCAGAAAGATCCGATTGATTACCGTATCAATATGCTTAATATGCGAGAAAACGTTGTATATGAGCACTCGGGAGTCCAGAGAACCTTAACCAACTCAAAGTATGACAACGTTTTTTCGATTGGAACCGGGGTTGGAGGCAGAATGAAAAAGGTCCTTCAGGTAATCCGCGACCGTTCTAAGTGGGATCAAAAACTGCCTACTGGGCAAGGGCGCGGTGTAGCCATTCTTGAGGCCTACAATACGGTTGTTGCGGCTGTGGTTGAGGTTGCTGTGGATCAATCATACGAAGCAATTGTAAAAAAAGTCACAGTTGTTGCCGACGCGGGACAGCTTATCCATCCCGACCAAGCGTTAGCCCAAATGCAGGGGCAGGTGAATTATGGCTTAGAGATTGCACGCAAACTAGAAATTACTATTTGGCAGGGAGCAGTCCAGCAAAACAATTTTGATAGTTACCCAGTTGGTCGTATGAACGAATCTCCTGATATGGACATACACTTTTTGAACACCTCGGGAGACTATATTGGGGGTTTAGGTGAGCCAGTCGTGCCGATAATGCAACCCGCACTGGGTAATGCTATTTTTGCAGCATGCGGTAAACGCTGCAAAACGCTACCCTACACACCAGAAAACATAGCCCGTTCTTAATTATTTTGTGTACCATAGAGGTGTGATCAATTTGGTTGCTCCTCTTTTGTAGGGGATACAAAGATATTGTAAGAAGGTTTTGCTATGGGAAGAATGTTGGACGGAAAACCTCTAACCGAGACCATGATGAGTGGTGCCGCGTTAATGTCCACCGTTACACAGACGCAGAGCTTGGGTAACATTGGACAGGAGGTTCTAGAGAGTTTTGGCATTAATGAAGTTGAGCTTGAAAAAAAATATTCTTACCGCATAAGAGGGGCAATTCATGAAGCAGTCCGTAGCCGATTTGGAGAAGAAGCTCTATTCTATTTTGGATATACTCAACTAGACGGCTATGCATCAGTTTTCAAGGCACTGGGTTACCCAATAGAAAAATATATAAAAAAAAATACCACTCAAATAAACTCGAAAAACGTCAAAGAAGCCGCACGCGCTCGTGATGGTGTAATGACAGAGGTAGGGAAGCTTATATCAACTCTTAATGAGAAATCTATTTTTTGTCCGAAAGGACCGTTAATCGCGCAATATTTCCCGATTTCAGAATTGGAGGGAGAATATTCGTTAACCAATGCGGTTTTACCAGAACACGAAAGTTTTAATAGAGGCGCGGTAGTTAGGATATTGACTAATTATTTAGCTAATAACTGGTGTTGGAGAGTCAATCGATGTGATGAGAAAATGGAATCGGGGGAGGGATGGGCCACTTTTGTTTGGCAAATTGAGTTCCTCTTCAATAAAAAGAAAAGGAGTTTTTTTAAGACCGAAGTCGAGGCTAGGCATTCAGCACGGGAAAGTTTTATAAAAAAGGTTTTAGAAGATGCAGATTCTCAAAAGAAGAATGCCGAGAAACAGAAAGTTGAGGCAGAAAAACAGAAGGAAATTTCACAGCAACTTGCAAGTCAATTAGGTAGATATATACCTCCCCAAATTCATAAAGCTTTATTAGACGGTAATTATAATACCGATGTGACGACTCGAAGAAAAAAATTAACTGTATTTTTCAGCGACATTAAAAATTTTACCTCCACATCAGAAGCCTTGCAGCCAGAGGACTTGACTAATTATTTGAATGAGTACTTTTCTGAGATGACTACTATAGCGCTAAACCAAGGTGCGACTATAGACAAGTATATTGGTGATGCGGTTATGTTATTTTTCGGAGACCCTGAGACGAAAGGAGAGCGTGAAGATGCCAGAGCATGCGTGGAAATGGCATTACAAATGCAAGAGAAAATGGTTGAGCTGCGGGAGAAATGGAGAAATCAAGGCTTTGCAGATCCTTTTCAAATTCGCATCGGCCTTAACACAGGGTACTGCAATGTTGGAAATTTTGGTAGTGATCAGCGTTTGACGTACACTATTATTGGTGGTGAGGTTAACGTTGCAGCACGCCTTGAATCGGCGGCGGCCGCCAATGGAATTTTGATGTCCTATGAAACATATGCCCATGCTCAAGATATGGTTGATGTCGAGGAACAAGATGCAATAAAAATGAAAGGAATTAATCGAGAAATAAAAATATTTTCAATTAAGGGTCGAAAGCAACTAATAGCCTCACTCAACAATGATGGGCAAAAAAAATTGCAAAATAAAGATATTACAAAACATAAAAATTTTGAAACCAAAGATAATAATCAGTTTTTAGAGGCTCTACAGGCACTTCAGGTTGAGGTCAGTAATTTAGCACAGGAAGTAAATGCATTGAAAAAAAATAGGCAGTGATTTTCTATTTCACGTCATCTGACAGACAAATTATGCAAAACAAAAAAATTATTTAGTGAAATTAAAAAAAGATGGCTACTTTAGAGAACATTAAAGTTGATCAGTCTGATAAGACAATGATTAAAGGTTCAATAGTAAAGTCTACAATCGAGCAATTATATTTACTCGGTACGGTTGGTGAGGAAATACTGAGAGCTGTTGACTTGCCAAAGATAGATATTACTAAAACGTATCACCGCTCCATACGTGGAAGAATCCATGAGACTATATTAAAACGTTTCGGTAAAGATGCCCTTTTCTATCTTGGCTTTGAGCAGTTTGATCAATCGGATTTTTTAGACCTAATCTGGAAAGAGTGGCATGGTAAACGGATCACGGAAATAAAAAAAGAATATCGGCAAAAAGCCACAACGAGGCAAATTGAAATAGAGAGAGATTTCAGAAATTGGTTTTTGACAGTGCTAGTTGAATTCCATTATCGGTTGGGGAAAACTATGATTTTGCCTGAAGAGGGCAAATTGGAGGGAGGATGTGATTTTTATGAGAAGGACGTAATTATTTATCGACTAAAAAATGCTGTTTATCGAGGCCATCATGATTTTAATACAGGATCAGTGCTAAAACTTTTGTTGATGTTTGTTGGAGACTCTTGGCATATTAATGTGGCTGCGATGGAAGACAAATTTATTTTTGAAGCAGGGTTAACAGATAATTATTTTAAAATAGATTTTTCATTCAAGAATAAACACGAACCAATAAAGAAAGTTGTTCAAAAAATTCAAAGTCACGCCAAAGATAACTTTCTTAAAGGGGTCATTAATGCATCAGAGCGGGAGCGAAAACTCGCACTCGAGCAAAGTAAAAAGTTAGAAATAGTCTCAAAAAAGATTGCAAAATATATTCCTCCGCAAATCAACGATGCCCTTTTTAAGGGGGATTACGATACCGAAATTACGACCCGTCGCAGAAAATTAACAATTTTTTTTAGTGATATAAAGAATTTTACTTCGACTTCGGAAGGTCTTCAGCCAGAGGATTTAACAAAATACCTCAATGAGTATTTTTCCGAAATGACTCAAATCGCGCTTGATCAAGGTGCGACTATTGATAAATATATAGGTGATGCTGTGATGTTGTTTTTTGGAGACCCGCAAACAAAGGGTGAGAGAAATGATGCACGGGCGTGTGTAGAGATGGCGTTGCAAATGCAAGAGAGAATGATCGTTTTAAGGGAAAAGTGGCTTAATGAAGGTTTTTCTGACCCGTTTCAAATTCGTATTGGTCTCAACACGGGTTATTGCAATGTCGGCAATTTCGGTAGTGATCAAAGACTCACGTATACAATTATTGGAGGAGAAGTTAATGTTGCCGCGCGGTTAGAGTCAGCAGCAGATGCTAATGGTATTTTGATGTCCTATGAAACCTATGCTCATGCGCAAGATATGGTTGACGTTGAGGAAAGGCAAGCTATTAAAATGAAAGGCATAAACAGGGAGATAAAAATTCTTTCGGTAGTGGGGAGAAAAACAAAAAGACCGTCGAAATTAAAAACATCTTCGTCAAGCGAGATGAAAAATAAAAATGATCAAATTAATGAAATAAGTACGGCAGAGCTGTTAAAAAGAATCGAAAATCTAGAGCTCAAAGTGAAAAGTCTAGCGAAGGGCTAATTGTTTGTCAGAAGGTTATTTATGAAAATCAACAATGGAGTAAAAACAGAGTGTACCCGAGTAATAGATGGCTACTGTCGAGCTTTGGGGATATTTGACTTAGAACAGGCTATTTCCTTTTTCAGTGATAATTGTTCTTTTATAGGAAATACTACTGGGCTTAATATCAAAAGGTCGCGGAGGGAAGTTTTTGGTTACTTTGATGATTGGAGAAAAAAAGGTATTGGAGAAGCACGTTTTATTGTCAAACAAATTGATTTTCAGTTAGTGGGTGAAGCGGTTTTGGCTTTCGGGCTTTGGGATATCGTTGTTAGCAAACATACACTACCATCTAGATTTAGTTTTTTATTATCGAGTGAAAATGGTAAGTGGCGTATAATCCATAAACATTCTTCCTATGAGAAAGTTGTATATCCCTGGGAAATTTGATGCATTCTAATAAAAAACGATGGAGTTGAGTTATGGATTTTAAGGATCAGGTAGCTATAGTTACTGGTTCCTCATCCGGGATTGGTGAGGCCGCAGCGGTTGGATTTGCAAAAGGCGGCGGACGGGTAGTGATTAATTATTCCAAGAGCGAGCAAGCTGCGCTAAGTGTCGTCGATAAGTGTATTTCTTCTGGAGGTGACGCAATAGCGATTCAAGCTGATGTGTCAATTGATTCCCATTGTCGTGAGGTGGTTGACCAGGCAAAAAAAAAGTGGGGTACAGTCGATATCCTTGTAAATAATGCTGGGAGAACTAAGTTTGTAAAACATAACGATCTCGACGGTTTAAATAAGGATGATTTTGAAGAGATCTATTCCTTAAATACGATTGCACCTTTTCAAATGATAAGGGCTGCCCGCGAATCCCTGAAGGTTTCAAACAACGGAGCTGTGGTTAACATGTCTTCGATCGCCGGCTTAAGGGCCTACGGTTCATCTGTAGCCTATGCCGCATCTAAAGCAGCGTTGAATTCTTTGACACTTAGTTTAGCCCGAGCCTTGGGGCCTGAAGGTATTAGAGTGAATTCAGTGTGTCCTGGATTTGTCGGTACTGACTGGTTTTATAAAGCTTATGGCAAGGAGACCGTTGACCGACTGATTGAAAAACAGATTAATGAGACTCCATTAGGAAGAGCAGGGAAGGCCGAGGATATTACCGGAGCAATTTTATTTTTTGCGAGTTCTTGGTCTACACATATTACTGGTCAAATGTTAGCCGTAGATGCGGGAATGATTTTGGGAAAAATTTAGAAAACCGACCTAGTCGCTGTTTTTATTTTTAGCTAAAATTCTTTCTTCTCTGAGAGCACTTCGTCTTACCTTACCGGCTTCGTCTCTTATCGGCTCGTTGACGAACTCTATAGATCTCGGTATTTTGTATTTAACTAAACGATTTGATAGGTGTTCCAGTAGTTCCTCTTTAATTATAGGGTGATTGTTTGTGTCCACAATAGCATGAATGATATTGCCTAAATCATCATCAGGTAGTCCAATTACAGCGCTAGAGCGAACGTTCGGGAACGTGTCGATTGCTGATTCTACTTCAGCCGGATAGATGTTAGAGCCTCCTGATAGAATCATATCTGTTTTTCGGTCTGTTAAATAAAGATAACCCTCTTTGTCAAGATAACCCATATCACCATAACTTTCCCAACCGTTCTGTGTTCTTTTGGCTTCAGCACCAATGTAGTAGTACGTTGTTCCGACACCATCGTCACGTTTTAAGTAAACTTCTCCAATTTCCATGTCTGGAACTTCATTTTCTTCTTCATCGAGAATTTTTATTCTAAAATCCTCTCCAGCTTTGCCAACGGAGCCTTCATGTAACAACCAATCAGTGCCACTGATTATGGTAAATCCTATTCCTTCTGTTCCTCCATATAATTCCCAGATTGCATCCGGTCCGAACCACTCTATGTATTTGTGTTTCAACCAAACAGGGCATGGAGAAGCTAGATGCCATAAAGTTTTCAATGACTTTAATGAGAAGCTGGATTTGACCTTTGGGTCGAGATTCCATACTCGATGCATCATGGTGGGCACCATGTAAACGGTATCAACGTTATTTTGATCAATTAATGACAACGTCTCAGTTGCGTCAAATCTAGTCGTAACGGTAACTTGGTTTCCTTGAAAGAGGGCGTGCATCGCCCAGAGAAAGGGGCCGTTGTGGTAAAGAGGTCCTGGAATTAGCACAGATCCATCGAATTTAAGAAAATCTCTCGAAAAAATATCATGCTCAGCTCGGTCTTTTGAAACTATAATCTTGGGGCGGCCCGTGCTTCCTCCAGACGTCATAGCTTTCCATGAATCGGCTATCCTGATTTTTAGAGGGTCATCTTTAAATGGATAAAGTTTCTCGAATTTGGGCTTTAAGTGGCACCAAGGCGCTTTTGAGTAGTCATCATCAAAACCGTGCATAAGAGAAGGTCTGGCGAGATCAAGAATCTGATCACGTTCAAATTTGGGTAACCGAGATGAAATCGGAAGAGGTATAGCTCCCAACTTCCAAGTGGCAAAACAGGCCAAAAAAAACTCAAAGCCATTTGGAAGCCCAACAACTACAAAACTGTTTTTTTGAACTCCAAAACTATCATAGGCCCGTGCAAGTCGGTTTGTTTCCTTTTCGAATTCACTCCACGTCGTCGTTTGACCCTCGTGACTGAGTGCCGTTGAATTTGGTTTAATGTTTGCCCAGTACTCTAATATTGATGCTATCGGTAGTATCTTGGTCGGGCTCATTTGAGTCTTATGATAAAAGCCATCCACCATCTACATCAACAGTAGTACCAGTTACAAAGTCGTTTTTAACGACAAACAATATACCCTCGGCGACTTCATCAGCAGTACCTGCGCGTGGTATCACGTTATCTGCAGTCATTTTTTCGTAGGCAGTCTTTCTTTCCTCTCCTTGGAGTGGCATCATCGGTGTATCGATGGATCCAGGCGAGACTACATTGATTCGTTTGGGTGCAATTTCCGGAGCCACTGCTTTTGCTAGAGCTTCAACAGCTCCGCCAACCGAGGATAGAGATACCTGACCTGGTTTGCATTTTCTTGCCGGAGCACCACTGACTAAAACAATAGTACCATGTTGAGTTAGATGTTTGGTACCATGTCGCACGACATGAGCATACCCCCATAACTTTGCGAAAGATGCTTTGTACCCATCGAGATCCATTTCCAGAAACGGACCAATCGATCTGGATCCTCCGGTTGCTGCTGTAATTAAGATATCAAAAGGTGCATTTTCCTCAAAAAAACTAGCTAGGGCAGATTCATCTAGAACATCAATCTGTTTGAGAGTAACATTTGCGGGCATCTGTCCGGCTTTACTGGGATCACGACTGAGGGCAATAACATCTGTTCCTTCGGCCGATAGCTTTTTCGTTGTAGCCAACCCAATCCCTGATGTTCCGCCAAAAACGATTGCTTTTTTTCCTTGAAGCTCCATTAGTTTTTCTCCATTTTATTGAGTTTGTATATGGGGGTATTTTAACCTTTTATTATTGCTAGGAGAATTATTTATTTTGAATTCGCATGTCAAAAATATGTCTTTGGTTATTAACAGAAATCTTGAATTTTTATTCTAGGGTATATCTATATTTATGCCGGCATAAGTATGTGTATTTTTCTATCGGCAATCAGATCTTTAGTTTTTTTTGAGTAGGCCTTCATATGGTCGGATATTGCATGCGCCATGAGATGCTCTTTAGATTCCCATTTTTCTATAACGATAAAAACATCATCACCATATTTAGCTTGGATTTCCCCAAATCCCGAGGCATCGATCTTGGCTGAATACTCAATACAACCTTCCTCAGAATGTACGGCAGATATATTCCCCTTAAATTCTTTAAGTAAGATATCCCTCATGCCCGGTTTTGCTGTGATTACTGCTACCACATTTATCATAATTGTCTCCCCGAGTGAAAAAATGACAATAACTTGACCAGCAGTCATTTATATTCGATATTATTAATGCATGCAAACTTTTTTGAATTCAGTTTTGCAAAAACCACGATTTATAATATCGAAGGGGAGGGGTATGAAGCGTGTCTGATGTGAGGGTGCTGAAAAATAAACTTGCAACAATTCCTGGTAAATCTATCCTTTCTACCATTGACACAATGTCTGCTCTCGGTGACCTTGGGCGAGAGGTGTTACGTCAGTATGGAATTGAAAAAATTGATCCTACTAAACAATATTCTTATAAGTTAAGGAGAGCAATACATGATGCTGCTTATAAGCGTTTTGGTGAATGCGCGCTATACGCGTTTGGATTTAATTCACAGTGGCATTATCCAGATTGGGTTGCAGCTCAGTTGCTTGCGAGAAGCGAGAGTGATGGTATCGATCAAACGAAAAATAAAAAAAAGGCAATTAGTGGTTTAAATTTTTTTGTCAAGAAGATCATAAGCATGTGGAACGATGGACTGCGATCGGGGGTAAAAGACGGTAGTGGGAGATACGGTTGCGAAATAAATCAAATTGATGAAACAGGTTATTCTTTATTGATTACGAGCACCTCTGAACTTGAACATGAATCCTTTCAAAGAGGAGCTATAGATTCAGCATGGGTGTTTCAGTTGACCGATGCATGGGATTTCTCATGCGAATATAATGAGAAATTAAGTGAAGCAGAAGGTGATTGGTCAACCATAGCCCTGAATTTGAGGTTTACGTTATGTAATGAAATACGGTTGATAGGGAATATTGCATCGGAATACCAACGTGATGTTGATAATAAATTATTAGTATCGGTACTTAATGAAACAAAACAGCAAAACAAAAAAGTTGAAATTTTAAGTGAACAGTTGGGTAAGTATGTTCCACCGCAAATACACCAAGCATTATTACTTGGCAAATACGACACAGGTATAGCTACACGTCGAAAAAAGTTAACGATATTTTTCAGTGATATTAAAAACTTTACTTCGACTTCTGAAGGACTTCAGCCAGAGGATCTTACGAAATACTTGAATGAATATTTTTCAGAAATGACATCAATTGCCTTGAATCATGGAGCAACTATTGATAAGTATATTGGTGATGCAATGATGGTTTTTTTTGGAGACCCTGATACGTATGGTGAAAAAGAAGATGCCCGAAAGTGTGTAGAGATGGCATTGACTATGCAAGAGCGAATGACTGAACTACAAGAGAAATGGAAAAAAGAGGGATTTGCGGAACCATTTCAGGTGAGGATGGGGATCAATACAGGTTATTGTAATGTTGGAAACTTTGGGAGTGATCAAAGACTGACCTATACCATAATCGGGGGCGAGGTAAACGTCGCTCAAAGGCTTGAGGCAGCTGCGGATGCTAACGGAATTTTTCTATCCTACGAGAGTTTTGCTCATGCTCAAGATATGATTAATGTCGAACAAAGAGAAGCCATATCGATGAAAGGAATTAGCCGCGAGATAAAAGTTTATTCAGTGGTTGAGAGAAAAACCAATTGTAGTGATTCTGGTGAAATAAATAAAAAGGAAAAAGATCTAATACAGGACGAGACTGTATCTGGTGTGGGTGTTGATCTCAGACTCTTGCAAATTGAAAAAACTTTAGAAAAACAAAATAAGTTAATCGAAATGTTAATCAAACGAGGATAAAAATGAAAGGTGAAAATGAGAGTTCTTCGGGTGAAACAACAATGGCCGGAGCTGCTTTATTTTCGACAATTTCGCAAATCCAAGAGCTTGGAAGCATAGGAGAAGAGGTTTTAGCCCGATTTGGTATTACAGAAATCGATCTAAACAAGCGGTATTCGTATAAAATCCGAGGAGCTATACACACAGAATTACATAAAAGATACGGCGATGACGTTCTTTTTTTGCTTGGATACACCCAGCTTGACGGTTATAAAAAATGGATAAAAACATTAAAAACTCCAGAGCACAGTATTTGGGCAAAAAAAAATCGACAAAGGCTAGATTCGACAATACTAAAAACCGCCAGAAGGGCTCGAGATAACTATCTTTCACTTCGATTCAAGGCTTTATTCGATGGAGCCAAGAATTCAATTTTTTCGAAAGATGGTCCGATCGGTGGGTTATATAAAAAAACCGCCGTGGATAAAATTCGTATTCAATTAACCAACGCGTGTCTTCCTCAATTTGAAGCTTTTAACCGCGGAAATATCGTAGAACTCTTAATGAGAGATATCGGAGCCTACTGGGATTTTAAAATAAAGTGGGATCCTACCCAAGCAAAATCCGGTAATGGTTGGGCTACCTTTGTCTGGAATGTTGAATTCAAAAGAAAAAAAACTAATAAGAGTTCTGATACTCTTGCAAACCAGGAAAGGAAGAGAATTCATGATCGTTTTATTGTTAAAGTTCTAGAGTATGCCGAGAAGCAAAGGCTTGAGGCAGAGAAACGCGAGGAGAAAGTAGATGAGCTCGCAAGGCAGTTAGCGCGTTATATTCCCCCGCAAATCCATTCCGCCCTTATGGCGGGAAACTACACTACAGAAGTGGCAACCCGTCGAAAAAAATTAACCATCTTTTTTAGTGATATAAAGAATTTCACTTCCACATCCGAGGGACTTCAACCAGAAGATTTGACACGTTATCTTAATGAGTATTTTTCTGAAATGACGCAGATTGCATTAGACCAAGGTGCGACGATTGATAAGTACATTGGTGACGCTATGATGGTTTTTTTTGGAGATCCGGAAACGAAAGGAGAAAGAGAGGACGCACGTGCATGTGTTGAAATGGCATTAAGGATGCAGGAGCGTATGAGAGAATTACAAACAAAATGGAGTGACGAAGGGTTCTCGGAGCCTTTTCAAGTGCGGATGGGAATCAATACTGGTTACTGTAATGTTGGTAACTTCGGTAGCGATCAAAGGCTCACTTATACAATCATTGGGGGAGAAGTTAACGTTGCTGCACGTTTAGAGAGTAGCGCTGACGCTAACGGTATACTAATGT
>MDTB01068094.1_pt1 | contig 18620 bp, 10 predicted proteins | sample 811161 | NCBI WGS metagenome assembly MDTB01 (sample SAMN05326650, study PRJNA326480) | marine metagenome | isolation source: seawater | place: Mediterranean Sea | collected 2009
GGAACAAATAAAGTAGCACCACCAGCTATGGCAGCAACGTTGTCTTGGACTATACTGATATTTGCTGTTGTAGAGTTTAGATTTGCATTAAGTCTTGTAAAAGTCACAAAGTCATTTGCATTTGCAGCTGTGGTTGCTATTTTAGTATCTATTTGTGCTTGAATTGCAGAAGTTACACCATCTAAATATCCCAATTCAGTAGCAGTTACAGCACTGACTTCAATCTTACCAGAACCACTTGATGCTAAGGCACGTGAAGCAGTAAGGTTAGTAGCAAAAACTGTACTAATAGCGCCTGATCTGTTATCACTTATTGCTGTAGCTAAATCTGCTCCATTTAATTTCATACTTGCTGCAGTAAGTATACCAACATCTAAGTTAGATTGAGTGACAGGAGAAAGGGCAGTATTAGATAAAGGGTCTTTTGTATCAGATAGCTTAAAAGTACTAGCACTTTCATCATAGAAAAATGCGGCATTGCCTTGATTTCCACGATTAAATAATATACCAGTGTCTAAGGTTGGCCCACCAGTGGCGTCTGATGCAACCATAATCATTCTATCTTTAACACTTAACTCAGTTGTATTGACTGTACTACTATCTCCGCTTACGGTTAAGTTACCAGTAATAACTAAGTCATCGCTCATATTTACCTGACCAGTGAATGTGGCTGCTGTTAAGTTAGCTGCTCGTCTAGCTTCAAGTGCGTTTATTTGAGTTTGAACCGAACTAGTTACATCATCTAAGAAGGCCAATTCAGCAGCTGTAACAGCACTTACACCTATCTTACCACCAGCGGTTGAAACTAGTGCTCTAGAGGCAGTTAAGTCAGAAGTAGTTATAGTGCTTACAGCACCTGCTATGTTAGCTACTCTTCTAGCCTCAATTGCAGTTTGTTCAGTAACGTTTGATGCACGTCGACTTTCAATAGCAAGAGCATTAGAGTGATTTTGATTCAAGTTTGCATTTACTCTGGTTTCAACTGCCAGTGCATTTGCTTGTGAATCTAAGTGTGCTACAGTAAGTGTAGCATCAGCAATATGTCTTCCTTCGATAGCGTTGTTAGCAATTAGCGCAGAGCTAATTAGATTAGAAGCAACAACGGTCCTGGTAACTCGTGTAAGCGCCATATCTTACTCCTTTTTATCGGTGTCCTCTTCATCGATTTCTGCAAAAAATTCCTCTAAGAAGTCTCGCTTCTCAAGAGGTTTCTCATCTTCTTCATCAAAAAATTCTTTAATAAATGACTCAACCTGCTCGTCAACAGATGGTGGTGCATTAAGATAATCAAACTCATTATCAACACAAGCTCTTTTAATTATATCTAAACACCAATCTTGGTCTGCAGTGCTTAATTGCTCACGTTCACCATCAAGCCATTGAATCTCTGTATGAGCGTCAAGTTTACCTTTTTTCTCATAATAGACTCCTATTATATCTCCTGCAACCATTTCTTTAACTTTTGGTATGACTTCCGCCATTTTATCAAGAGGAAAAGATTTAATCTTCATTGGACCTTTACCCTCTTTTGTAATCTCTCTAAACTCACAAAAGACATTGTCTGAGTGAAGTTCATCTATATGCATCTTATAATAAGACATTTACCCTCCTAGGTTTTAATAATAAATTTAACGCCTTGATAGGCCTGTGCTACAGTTATACCTGATACAGAACCTGATACAGCTGTTACGACTGTTGCACTGCCTGCATCTTTTGAAGCAGTTGCAACTGATGTTGTTGATGCACTTAAACTTAAACTACCACCAGCCGCAGAGAGTGTGCCTCCTGAAGCTATAGTCGCTGAAGTTTTAGTGTAATTAACATTTGTAGCTTTACCTGCTGGCACTCGATCACTAAAGTTAGGTAGTGTAAAAGTCGAACTACCATCTCCAGAGCCAAAGCTTGTTCCTATCACTGCAAATAACGCAGCATAGGTTGATCTGCTAATAGTACCGCCTTCACATACTTGCCATCCTGCTGGAGCAGAATCTGCGCCATACATGATGATAGTACCGGGGGGCATTAAAGGTGCTACGTCTGTAGCAGTATTCATAATTGTAGCTTGTGACAGTACCCTGGCAGCAACGTTACCGTAAGTTTTACCATCTTGTGCTAAAATGTTTATTCCATCTTTACCAGCACCAGATTTTGCAGTGGTGGTGCTACCATAATGAACAATTGATGTATTAGCAGCATTAATAGTTCCGAGAGCAATAGCAGTGGGATTTGAAGCTATAGCTGACACTCTAATATGTGCATTGTTACCTGCTAAACCTTTTGCAGCATCAAAGGCAAAGTTAAGTCTATCACCTGTAATACCTGTTGTTTTTGATGTTGCTGCACCAGCCGCTATTATATGTTGCTCTATCATCGTATTAGATACAGAACCATTTTCTGGTGGTATACCTACATCAACAAAGTCTGTTTGGTTTGCATTATTTGATTTATTTAGATAAAGTCTAGCATTTGCAGCTAAACCTCCAGATGAACTGACTGTAGCAGCAAGTTCGCCTATCTCATAATGCGTCACGTTTGCCATCAAAGATGCGATACCGTTTTCAATTCTGTGTCCGATACCAACTCGTGTAAAACCTGTTCCAACAGTCTGTGTTTTAATATTAACTGAATCAGCTACAAAAAATGCAGTTACATTTGCATTTGAATGTCTATATAATGTACCATTTTCAGGTGTTGTTGCAACTCCTGATCTAACTATATTAGAACTAGCTAATGATGGAGCTGCAGCTCCTGCAAAATTAGTTAATAAAGATCTCAATGCATTATTGAACTGCGTACGAGCAGTACTAATACTAGTAGCTGCTGTTGGTTCTATAAAGGTATTTGAGTCTATTAATGCCATCTTAAATCCCCGTTGCTGTTAGTGCGACTGATATTGCCCCGTTAGCAGGTGCTATCGCTCCAGCTCCTATATCAAATACTTTGTACGCTACATGATCTTTTGTTACTTCTGAAGTTAAAACCACGGCTGCATTACCAAAGTTAATTGGCTGTAATGAAACAGTTGGGACTAACCCGAAGTTTGCAGATGTCATATCAACAAATTGTGTAGTATTGCTAAAAGTTGATGTATCTGTAAAAGTAGTTTTAGTCTTCTCTATACTAACTCTAAATTTATCAAGTGTAAAGTCAAAATCATTTGGAGATGAGTTGAGTACCACAAATTTTAGTTGATAAAATCTAAACTGACGGGATCCCACTTCGTAAGGTAAAAAGCCATCGTTGATACCAGAAGAACTAAATGCGCTTACATTTACGTTTCCATTTGATACCCCAGCTCCAGTGTAGAATAATACGTCAGGCGCAGCTTCAGAAGTTCTAATAAAAGTTTGCTGAGTTATTGCTGTAGTAGAACCAGCAAACGTAGTGGCTGACTCATCTTTAAATTGTTTTAAGTTTACAAGTTTGTAATTATTTACACCGCTGTTTGCAGTGGTTACGTTAGCAAGAGCATTAGAACCAGTCGGTTCACCATTTGCATGAAAGCTTGCTCCGAGTTCAATCTCATTTGCATTTATAGCACCAGCTATGAGTGCAAAAGAATTAGAGTTGGCCCTGTCACCTTGGTCAACAACTCCTCCAGTCGTGTAAGTGGTAAAACCAGTAGAGTTGAGACCGGTAGAGCCTCCAGCATTTGTAAATATGTTTAGAGTGGTAGCATTGACTCTAGTTGCGAATAGTTCTCTATCATTTATCTCAGTCATTCCTGCTACCCCATGGACAATAATTCTCTTTGTGCCAGTAATGCCGTGTTCAGAACCAGAGGTGGTAATTACTGCTGGATTAGCTTTTGTTATACCTGATATAGAGATAACATTACCAGTGTATTGCCCAGGGTTAACGATTGCGTATACATTCTGTGAGGTAGTTGTATCAATTAAAGTTTGGTTAGGGCCATCAAAGCTGAAAGATAGAGTGGTATTACTGAATCCAAGTACAGTTCCAATACCTCCAAAATTGGTTTCTTTTAATACGTTAGCTTTAGGACTAGTTTGCACTTCTGTAGCGCCAGTTATAAGATCATCTCTAAAGTCATTAAAGGTAGTTTTAACTCCGCTAGTGCCTTGAATATCAGCTTGAACAGAGCCTGTTATAACTGCACCCATATCTCTAATTGGTGTGATATATGTGGCACTACCAGCGGCAGTTAAATCAGTAGCTGCTGCACCCGCGTCATATGACCAACCACTGGCAGAAGCGTTAGCATTATCAGCAACAGTTGAAGGAGTAGCTGCAACATTTAATCCTCCAGAGTTTGTTCCTGTTACACTAACAAACGCAGCTTCACTAGCATTTTCATTAGCTATACCAGCAAACTGTACAGACGGAGAGTCAGTATTAAATGCTTTAAACACCGTTTTACCGCCAGGTCTAAAAGTAGTAATAGAGGCTATCGCAATATCATCACTAAAGTTACCAGAAGTATCACGAGTTCTTGCAAAGAAAGTAAAAGCACCAAAGGAATCAATTGGAGCAGATTTTCTAGATACACCTGCAGCAACAGTTAAAAAGTCTTGAGCCGCGTTAAAATTAGCTTCTGTGTTATCTACGATTCCAGCAACTCGTCTTATAATAATCTCTTTTAAATCTAAGTCAACTAAATCACCAGAAGCCTGACGTGCATACTGCCAGAAAAGAGTAAGTTGCTCTTCTGATTGTCCAACACCAAAGCTTCGAATATTTTGTGGTTTTGCTGTTTTACCTACTATCAATTTACTAGCGGTTGCTGTAATTCCTTTAAGGTTTTTATTTAGTGGAGTGATTCTTACGAAGAGAGTAATTGTACCTCCTGTAAGACCTCTATCTATATTATTAATTACGTAAGTAATCTGTCCTGCATCATCAATATTGTTAGCAGGCACTTTAACAGTAGAGAAACTACTTAGATCAGTATTTTCTGTACTATTAGTTCTATATGATATTTCGTAATCAGTTACCTCCTGATTAGTTACATGATTAAATTTTACAATGGCTCTTACTGCCACCCCGCCTAACTGTTCGATGTATAAGCCTTCTGTTATAGTGACATTTTGTACTTTTTGAATTGGTATTTCACCTACAGAAACTGATTTTGTAACGCTTGGACTAAACCTGCCAGTAATGTTTCTATTTCTAGCTTTCACAGTGGTAGTGCCTATCGGTATATCTCTTATAACTCTATCTTTTGCTAAGAAAGTTTTTTCAAACTCACCTCCTATATTTAATTGATATATTTGATTATTAGCGAGTCTAAAATTACCAGGAAAGGTTCCTCTATCGTAGTCTAGTGTAAAAGTTCTACTTGATACATCAACATTACCAATAGTTCCAACAGGGTCTTGAGCTAAATTTACCATAGTTATTCCAGTAAGATTAGCAACAGGTGTAGATTCTAACTCAATTTGAAAAATGCTATTAGTAGTCATCTGAGCATTAAATGTAGGACTAGCAGGATCAAAACTTGTATTAGCGACAGCAAAAACATTTGCAGATTCAAACTGTACGTTATCTCCAATCTCGATGGCAGGTACAGTGTAATGATCTATCTCAACTCTTATTTGAGTTTCATCAGCTGCTGTGGTAAGTTGCACAAAAGCAGGTGTTGATGCAGTGTCTAATAAAAAGTTAGTTGTTTGTATATTGTCTAAAAATACTCTTAAAAAACCTGCATTTCGTGGTTTTATAGGTAGAGGCTCAATATGAGTAGTTCCTCCTATAACTGTGTTCTGTTGTGTAAAAGTAAACTCTGAGCCACCCACATAAAAGTTCGCTCTACTATTAAAATATCTTGAGTCTAAAATTTGAAATATCTCTACAAAGAAAGGAGGTGTTGGTAACTTACTTCCTAAGTCAACTCCTAGTGTAACAGGATTTTCTATGTATATAAAGTTATTGGGTCTATCGGCAAAACGGATATTAGATGAAAGGGCTGTTTGTTCAGGGCCAGAAGCAACAAAGTTTCTACCACCTCCAGTTTGTTGAACTGTAATAGGTACAGTTACAGAATCTTGTCCCTTGAGTCCTTGAAATAACCCACTAGATAAACCATCATTGACATCTAATACAAACTTAGGCTCACCACTAGCTATAAAATTATAGTCAGTAAGCACATTCATTCCCTCAACTTGCAGTCTTAAATTTGAGATAGCACTTGTTCCATGAGTCGCAGTGGTTACAGCATTACACAAGAGTCTGATCTTACCTGTTAAAGAATCAAAACCATTCTTACCGATTAATGTAGCGGGACCCTCACCAGTAGTTAAAGCGTTTACGTTAGAGGCATTAAATTTTATTGTATTACTATCTTCATTCACAATCGCAGGTATTAGTTGAGACTCATCAGGTAATGATATAAAATACTCAGTTTCAAACTGTAAACCATAATTTAAACTTTCAGTAAAGTTTTCAACAATTAAATCAACTCGAACAGAACCATCTTGCTCTCTAGTGGGTACAGATCTTAAGTTAAATATGGGTGCAGGAGGTGCTATTAAAGGAGACTTAGTATCTAGATAAGCAGTAGGAGTATAATCAATAAAAGTATCAGAATCTACATAAATATTTGAAACATATTCTATAGCTGATACAGTAATCTCTTCGTCTTTAGGCTCTCTTGAAAGACTTGTAATTTTAAAAAGTTTATCTGTTTTATTAGAGTAAAAATTGTCTGGATTGTCCCACTCCCCAAAACTCCATAAGTCACCTCTTTTTGGTAAGTTATTAGCACTAAATTGATTGAAACTAACTAATGATTTTGTAATCGGGTCAAAACGTTTGTCTATTCTTACCTCAATAAGATCAGCTCCCGCGCTAACATTACCTGTGCTATTAACTGCAAATTTAGTATTAGATAGTGTGTATAAATCTATTCTGTCTCCCTCAAGTTGAATAATCCTTAGTGCTAATGGATTTGTATTAGCTGTAAAATCTGTAGCAGTAATAGTAGGGACAGTGAGATGCTCTAACATCACATTACCACCTAAGCTTAATACAGTATTTGAATCTCTTGCGATCTTACCTCCAAAACCAAAAGCGATACCAATTTGCCTTTGAGCAAGAGAAATTACATCTCCAGGAGCTAATGCTAAAGCATCAGTTGAGGTTACGAAATCAACTTTTCTTCTTTGAAACTTAGAGGCAGCTATTTGGTATTGAGCAAATCTTAGAGCTTGAGATCTTCTAGTGACTCCAAATAAATCAAGAGATGCAATATTTTCAATAACACTTCTATCTGTTCCGTCGTTTGCATCGACAGTATCTATCCTTACAGTTTCTCTTTTGAAGTGATTAGTTGGGTCAATGTAAGAAACATCTACTCCAGTAAATATTTCACTCTCCTTAACGCCAGAAATATTTAATGAACCCTGTTTTATATTCGCTTCGTTAAAGAGTGCAACAGGCATCTCATCTGGTAGATCGACAGCTAAGGTAATTTTACCTCCAGAGTACACTAAAGCAGCTCGTATAGAGGCAGCCATTTGATTTAGTAAATCTAAAGCTTGACCTTGGTCTGAAATAACTCCATTAAAAGTAAAACGTCTTTCTTTAATTTTAGTTCCCTCTGGAATACCTACTAAAACTTCTCTCACACTTGTGAATGTGTTTCTAGGCTTATGTCTAAATGTTCCATCTGCTATTCCGTCAACACCAATAAACGCTCCAGTAGCGTCATCACAAGCATCACAGTACTTAGCTACTCTATGAAATTTAAATTTATCTATATTTTCATGAGCAACTCCTAATCCGTATGTTTTGTTTGTCAATATATCATACATAATCCAAACTGGATTTTGAGTCCAAGAATATACAAATTCACCATCCCACGGTCCGATGTATAGTATTGGATTAGCACCTGTTTGAACACTTCCAGTGCCTGTGCTTTGAAGCCTATAGCCTGCACCAGGATAATTAAAAGATCCACTAACAGGATTTTCAAGCTCTCTCCAATCAATTTCCCCATTAGCTAATATTGGTTGATTATAATTAGTAGGAACTTTAACAATTAAACCTTTAACTAAGGACGAAAAGTTTGGAACACCCCCAACATGCTCAGAAAATGCTTTAATAGCATAACCTATATGTGCAGTTCTTGGATATGCTTGAGGTTGGTTCTCAATCTCAAACCAACCGATGCACTGTATAGTTTCTTGAACTTTAGAACTATCAGTATCATCAGAGGTTTTTTCAATGGTAAATTTATAACCATTAGCAGACTGTTGTGAAGCAGCTATAGATATATCTACGGTAAATTTGAAAGGACTGTTAGTTTTACCACGAATTGTTTTATCTACTGTGGTTAAGGTAGTAGAGCCAGTGGAGTCAAATAATGTAATTCTTACAGAGATAGTTCGTTGTACGATATCTCCATTATCTTTAGATTCTTGTAGAGCGCCAATAACAAATGCAAACTTTATTTGATCCCAATCATTAGCACTTGTAGACTGCTGAAATACTCGTGACCTAGGTACACCAGCAACATTACCTTTTTTAAGAGTAACTGGAGATGAAAAGTTTTGAGGCCCAACTGTCTGCTCTCCGAATACAGGTAAAGGTGATTGACTTGCAGTACCTGTGTTAGTAGCGGTTTTAAAGAACTCATTATTCTCTGCACCATCTCCATCAATATTAATTAAATCATCAACGTTACCATCGTTTATCTCTATATCTTGGGGACCATTAGAGTTGATTCTGTATATAGGACCTTCTCCAAGTGCTGAAGTAACAAATAAAATGTCAGTTGAAAAGAGGTTGTTAGGATCTTCTTTACCACTACCAGATCCTCCTTTTCCACCACCTTTATTGTGCACTCGTAAATTATCAGCAATATATGTAGAAGTCTCAGGAACTGTAAAAGTATACACAGGAGCATTAGGTAACTTATCAATACTTAAAATTGTACTAGGAGTACCTGTCTCTAAGACAAGCTCTTCACCTAGTTTGAATTCTTGCATTTCCTTAAAAAGACCGTCATATCCTATCATCCAATGATTAGGAGTAACATCTACAGTGCCATACTGATGACGTACTCTTAGTAACTCATCATCTTCATGATAAAATACTTCAGTGACAGTGGCTGGGCCAAGTTCTCCATACTTCTTAAAACTCAAAACAATATCTGAAGAAGCTATATCTTTTATATCTTTAGAAGAACCATCAGCCATTTTAATTTGAGTGCCTGCAGGAAAACATCCCTTAGAGCCATATATGGAAGGAACTTTTTTACCTTGATGATGTACATAATGTCGTTGGATCATTGCCATATTAGAAACTATCTCCTACTCTAACAACATCACTTTTACCATGTTCTTGAGTGGATAAGTAACCTGAAATAAACTGACCAGCGACTCTAGTCTCACCATATAGTAAAGCTATAGGAGTTCCACTTTGTGTGGTATTCTGAAGAGATCCAAACATATCGCTGCCTCTTGTAGAACTATCAACTTGCTCTGAGGCTTTAGGTTTTTTTGTAAATACACTTGATAGTAAACTCATAGCTAGGTTACCGATAATAGAGCGAGCAAAAGATGCACCCAGACCTGTGCCCGATAGGGCTCCTGTCATACCTGAGAAAGCTGTTCCTATAGAGCTTAGTCCTGCTGAGTAAACTGAACCTGCTGTCGCTCCAGCAGCTGCCCCTGCACCAGTTGCCATACCAATAGCAAAAGGTGCTACAACTGCAACTGCTAGTAATAGTAAAAATCCACGTTTACCTCCTCCACCTGCTATCAGAGGAACGACATATATAACCTCATCATCTTTCACTTTTCTAAGTGGAAAATCTGTGGGGTTTAGTGTTTTAAAGTTCTCATCAACAAGGGCTAGACCCTCATCAACTTTACCTTCTTTAATTTTACTGCTATAGGCTGCAAACTCTCTGAATGAGTTTGATAAAAAAGAAATCACTTCGTCATAGGTATTAATCTTGACTTGAAGTGAATCTGAACCCCCAGTATGCTTACGTAAGGTAGAATGTATTTTAATCGTTGCCAATGTGCTTACTCTCAAACTTATCAAATTTTAGTGCGTCTAGTTTACTATCGTACCAATATATAAAGTATTTTAAGCCAAAACCAACAATAAATTTATACTCAGCAAATGCGGCTGCGTGCTTATCTTCTCTACTAGGCAGTGGTTGGTCACTTCCAGGGTGAGAATGGAATATTCCCCAAATCTGATCATCATACTTAACGAGCACCCCTGGGTCTAATTCAAATGTTAGGGTAGGTGTATTACTTAAATTATCAGCCCTAACATAAGTAAAGTCTTTAAGAATAACACCACAAGCCTCTCTTGGATAATCTTCCTCTGCATGAGATTGCATTTCATATATTAGTTTATCGAACCGTTCCATCTGTATATTCCTGTTGTGTATTGTTTATAATAATTGCCATAGGGAGCGACCCAGCTTACATGATCTAACATAGTTTGTAATATTCTGTTTTTATCTACATAGATTGCACAGTGATTACTTACATTTGTAGAACCAATACTCATTAATATAATATCGTAGAGTTTTGGTTCACCTTCAACTTTTCTAAATATATGAGAAAATTCTTTAAAACCATCTTCGTAAAATCGATCAGTAGTTTTATTGTACCAGTCTTCATCAACTATATTACAAAAGTCCCAACTGCGTTGTTTAATATCAATATTAAGGTGGTCTTTATAAATATACATACATAGATTCCAGCAATCAATACCATTTATGTGGTCATCGCCAAGATGAACATAAGGGTAATCTATGTATTTATTGTACCACTTGCCTATAGACTGCATAAATCTTCTCACTCCAATATCTATCTATTGTTGTAATCATAGAGTGAGCCCCCTCCTCTAGATGTAACATTCTCATATTATTATCAATTAGCATACCAAAATGAATTGGGTTTTCGCTTTTCAACGCTCTAAACACTATTACATCATAAATTTGCAAATCTGTCAAAGATACTTTTGTAGCATAAGTTGTAGCCCAGTCATCAATGTTTTTAAGACTGATTTCTTTCATCCACCTTCTAGTAGATATATTTTTGCTATCTGTTTTTATTAACTTAAATAACTTTTCAAAAATATTGCTTTTAAGCTCATTTTTATAAAAACTTGCAATAAGTGTAATACAATTCATACCAGAATATCTGTGTGATATACCTAAGTAATTTTTTATATTTTGCGATACCATTCTGCATACTCCGAAAATGATGCTTCAAAATTTTCATTCCTACTTAGATCTAAGGCAGTATTAAACTTTTTTAATTCAGGAAGCAGATGAGAATTGTCAGCACGATTCATATGTCGTAAATGATTCATAATATTTCCAAGTTCACCTGGGTTAAACATATTTCTATTCTCTAAAAGAAATTTTTTATATTTATTATTTATCTCTTTCTTTGCGTCAGAAGGTAAACAACTCGTATCTAAGAAAGATGGACTAATTAAGTTTGTAATAAAGAAAAGTATATTTTTCTTTTTTAAGTATAAGAATAGTTCTGGATTACTATAAATTGAATAAATACTACCAGTTATGCTTACTGTATGAATATAATCTTTAAAAATATTTACATTTTTATCAAACGTTTCCCAATTAAAACCTTTTCGACTATACTCAACATGTCCTTTATATCCCTCGACACTAGGCCATACTTTAACCTCTTTAAAATTTTTCCACATCTTTATAATGTCATATTTTTTGTATTTAGAATAAGATAGATTTGTATTATATTGTAGTTCAACATCAGTCTTACCCTGCTTAATTAAGAACTCTAGCATTTTGTACATACCGTCTTGTACAAAAGGCTCACCTCCTGCGAAGTATATGGTGTCTATAGTTTTATAAATTTTTTCCATATCTTCCCAAAACTCAGGGTTGTTTGTCCAATAATCTAAGCTTTGTACTTGCAAATCATCTGCTTTAAAAGCAGCTAAGTGTTTTTCTCTAAACCAAGAGGTAGAGGCATCAGGTCCGCACATTCTACATTTAAAATTACATAAATTACCAAATCTAAAATCTAAGTATACAGGAGGATTTTTTATACTACCATCATCATGAGTTTTATCTTGAAGCACTCCGTATCTTGCATACTTTTGATTAACTCTGTTTCTATGACTCTGTTGACCAGATGCTTCTATGTCATAACAGACACTACACTCTGGTGGGTACTCTCCTTTTAAAAACTTGAGTCTAGATTTTTTATATGGGTCATCGTTCCAAACCTTAAGTGGGCTTTCTCCATTTTTCCCAAGTTGTTTTTCCCCATTATCCATATAATTATCAGTGTGACAACAGAGGCTATAATTACCTCTAATATCTCCGTACATATGAATCCAAGGCATAATACAGCCTTTAATCATTGTCTAGGTATTGTTCTTCCTGTTGCAGGGAAGCCTCCAAAATGAATTTGATTATTTCTTAGTTGGCATGCTTTGATAGATTTACCACATACATCTAAGTCATTATTAGCTGCTGTTTCATTAGCGGCAGTGATGGGGTTTGAATTTGCAGTTAAGGTAGGATTAGAAGTTCCAGGTATAGATCCACCTCCTGGACCTGGATATTGACACTCTGGACCTTTATATACCCATTGACAGGTATTTTTATAATACTTTCTTTTTGGAACTGCTAATCGAAAATATTGCAACCAAGATATTAAACCAAATCTAGCAACCTGATCGTCTAGACTTTCTAAGTTATCTATTTTAAAAATATCTTCTATATAGGCTTCTCTATCGGCATCAGGATTTACGATATAAATATTATCACCAACTGAAGTATTACTATCAAGTGCATTATTTAAAAATAAAAATCTGTTTTCTTCAATTCTATTTACAGTTGCCTCAGTAGTACCAAATTGTCCGATAATATTGTCTCCAACTCTATAAGGAAGTGCACTAAGAACTTCAACTACATTTGACGTGACAAACCTTGCGCTACTATATTCAGGCCAAAAGTCAAGAAAGTTTGCAAACGTTGTTTTAACTTCAATAACTCCTCCTAATAAATCTCTAGTATCTTGTTTTTGTTCTTGCCAATCAACTGCACTACTATGGGATATTGTTTCACTGTATGTCCAAGAGGCATTTTCTTTTCCATATCTACCAACCACTGCAGTGCTAAAATTTAAGTCACTGTTTGCTCTAGCTCTAGTCATAGCATGAAAACCTTCTGTTCCACTAGTGTATGCTGAGGCTACAGCATTTACTGTTCTTGGATCTATCCCATGAACTAGTTCATCGTTTACAAGAGCAACAACAGAGTTAGAACTATTGTTACCAGCTAAAAAAGGATTCTCCACAAAGGTGCTTATAATATTATCAAAATTTGACATACTAATTGTGACTTCATTAATTTTACCATCACTTCCTGACTCAATTGAGGAAAAATTTACAGGAAATGGTATATATTTTTTATTATCATACTCTACTCTATATACCGAATCACTTTGAGTATCTCCTACAACTTCTGCAAAACGCAAAGGTATATCAACAGGCCAAGTTCTTCCCTCACCTTGAGCGGTAGGGTTTCCATTACTATTAGGTGGATACCACTCTCCTGGATAATATAGTGAATATAATCTTACTATTTGATTTTGAGTGAAAGCATTTTTTTCTGCGATAAAAGGCGAGTTAGCTATAGATGATATAGTTGTAGAAGCAACAGTGGTGTTACTAGAAAAAGTATTTGCTTGGAAAGGTAAACTACTGGTATCCAATAATCCATTAGCACTGGTGGACATTACAGTGCCGATGTCTTGTAAAGTTTCTCCAGACGAAAATTCTCGAGACACATTATCTACTTTAACTTTAATTGTTTTTGCAGTTGCATCAACATTTGCAATGACAGCTTGTGTAGTTGAAGTTGCGCCAACCACTGTGTTACCATTTCTAAAACCAGTAGGGTCTGCAACGGTTAAAATAAAGTCATATGTTCTTACTGTAGGCATTAATCAAACGTTTCCTGTAATTTAAAACTAACAGTGTAAAAGTTATCTCTTAGATTTGAAGAGGCACCTAACACTTGTGTAACATTCAGAGGGCCATCAAAACGTACGGTTGCAGTTCCAGATTCATTTATGTGTCCTAAATCAAAAGTAAACGACTCGAACTCACCACTTCTTGCATTGTAAAAGTCATCAACTGCTCTTTTTCCTATACCATGCAAGTTTGTATACTTAATATCATATTGTCTTTTAGACCTTCTTGATTTTAATCTTCTTTTTTCATATCCTGCCTGGCTTTGAAAAATAGATGTGTCAAAAGCCCTAGTAGTGCTAAAACCAACATCAGGCTTTCTGTCAGCCATAGAGCTGAATCTATCATCTCTCTCGCCTGTTCCTTGATATACTCTTATATCTAAGGTGTCTTGACTATCAAGTGCCCCTAATGCTCCACCACCTATTTTAGTTGGCGCGCTAGTCATTGGTTGAGCACCAGCTCCAGCGTATTTAGATGTTCGTGAGAATCTGATAGCATCTATCTTTCCGTCAAAAAATTCTCCTGTATTGAATCTACCTATATTAACATTTCCACTAACCGTGTTACCAAATACTTTTTGATTTACTGCGACACGAACGTTGTTAACATAAAGACTGGCGGTCTCATCATCTCTTGACATACTTAATGCTACGTGATAAAAAGATCCAGTGTTAATTGTTCCCCCATATAACTCATGCAATGTTCCTTGAATACTTGACACAAAACCAATAGTATTATTTGCACCAACAGTTCTTAGAACTATATAATCGTCACTGTCTTGATATCTTGAAAATATTGTTCCATTTGCAGACAGTGAATCTGGGTTAGCGAACGCTTCTATAGTAAAGTCATCTTGGTTAATATCGAATATTGCTTTACTGCCATAGTCTAAAAAATGTGAGCTACCATTTAGGTCAACTGACTTAGAACCAAAAGCAGCAGTTGAGGAATATGTTTTAGTAGTAGAATTTAAATCTGTTTGCCCTATATCAGATTCATCAGTTGCATTACTACTCTCAAAATTTAAGAGTAGCTTAGTAGTGTTATCACCAATATCTATTCCCTTATTTCCTAAACTTACACTTGGAAAAGTAAAAGCAGTAGCTTGCTGTAAAACACCAGATAAAAATACCATGATTGTGTTTGCATCAGCTACATTTGATCCAACAGGTAAAGCAAAACTCTCTTGGTGACCATTTATTAAGTACGAGTTGCCATCTACAATTCTAGCTGCTGTGTTACTATATACGACAGATCCTGTTAATTCTATTTTTCTACTTATTTGAAATCTTTGAGGTAAGCTGATAGTTTTTAAAGTAAGAGTACTAGCATTTGGAGCAGTAACAAAACTTACTGTAGCTCCAGAATTTGTAACGGCATAAGTAGTTGTGTCTTGCACAGCACCATCAACGGCAGCTATAACTTCACTTTCTTTAGTAACATCAGATGCTAAATTAAAGTCAGTAGTGGAGCCAGTACTATTAAAAGTGGCTGTAGATAAGACTGAAAATTCTGTTGTATTTGCTGTTGCGTCGCTTGGGTATGTAGCCATTATGCACCACCTCTCATAGATTTACGGATTGGGCCATTATTTCTTAGGTCTCTAGTCACAATATCTATAACAATAGCATCTACATCCATGCGTGGCTCAGCAGTTGTAGCTTCTTGTGGTGTACCCTCATTTTTAACTTGTACTTTAATATTCGGCATACCACCAGCGTTCATAGCTTGTAAGTTACCAGCACCAATATTAGAAGCAGCACTACGTTTCATCACAAATTCACCTGGCTCTAACAATGCAGGAACTCTATCACGTCCACCCGCATAACCACCAACTGCCATTTTTCTAACTTTTGGTATTATGCCTCCAGAAGCGGCCATTGTAGGGGATGATAATAATAAGTTTTCTGTTACGCCTGCATCTGTTCCCCCACCAAACATATTGCTGAACATTGAGAATAGACCGCTGCCTCCGCCAGAACCTGAGAGGTTTTTAAGTATATCACTTACAAAACTACCTATACTACTAAAAGCTGATCTACCATTTTCAACTAATTGATCTAAAAAGCTACTAAATGAGTTTCCTAATGTTGCTGTCTTTTTGTTTGCTCCATCAAGTGAGGCTTGCGCATCATTTACAAATGAATTAACAACTCCTTTACCACCTTTTTCAACAACAGGTACATTACCTGCCTCTAATTTGACGGCATCAATTCCTTTTTCATTAGTTAAACCAAACGCTCCAAATAATGTATCAGTGGCAAAATTAGATAGAGGCTCTGCTACAGTTTTCTGAAAAAAGTCAGCTTGTAGTTTTCGCACAGTATCTCCTAAAAAGTTTGTTAATCCCTCTTTAAAGTTCTTTGCGTTTAGTGTACCATCTAAAAATGCTTTGTTAAGATCCATAAGCCCACTTACAAATTGACTCTTAAGTATACTAGCTGAAGATATAATTGCATCGTTGACTGTCTTTTGATAACTTACTTCGAATTGAGCTTTATCTTTGGTTAATTCAAATATCCGCCTTATCTTGTCCTCTTCAATCCCTAATGCTTGTAATCTAATGGCTACATTTTTAGCAACCATCTCATCTTCTAAATCAAGACCAAGTAGTTTTTGATTAATAATATCTATTTCCTTATCAGCGGTTAATTGAAGACCACTAAGATTGTTTAAATAACTTTGCAAATTTAAAGCATCAATCTTTTTAGCGATTTCAAAACTTTTTTCTTTTCTTGCAATTTCAGAATCAGTATTATCCTTAGTCTTTGTGAAGTTAAGATTATTTTTAGTGATAATGTTATTTAGTATGTTTCCGCTTTCTGTGAGTTGTTTTCTAATTAATCCTATATTTTTATCCTGACGTGCACTCACACCATCAATGCCTGTGCCAATATTTCTAAAGTCTTGAGAAAGAGTAAAGGCTTCTTTTGCAGCCTCTTCAGCAAGCAGACCTTTTTTGTCTCTAATTACTTGATTATGGAAAGCTATCTCCTCTTTTAAAAGCATCTGCTGTGCCAGTAGTATATTAAGCTGGGCGTCTCTTTGATCTTTTTGATTTCTAGCCTGTGCATTTTGTATATCTCTTTGCTCAGCCGCACCAGTTTTTCTATCTTTAAGCGCTTGTATTTGCGCGGCCTCCCCTGCCTTACGTTCATCAATTTGTAATAGTCTAATTTTTTCTTCTCTATCAAGAGCAGCACGCTCGTTGGCTGCTTTCCTAACTATTTGAACAGCTTCAAGCTTTACTATCTCTCTTCTAGCTTCAATGTCTTTTCTTTTATTTTCAAAATCTTCTTTAATTTGATTCGTCTGTCTTGTAATACTTTCTAGTGCAACATCTCTTTCAATCTTTGCTACCTGTATTCTTAACTGTGCCACTCTTTCAGATCTGATTAGCGTGCGCTCCTCCATCTTGGCAATCTGATTTCTAGCTGATTCTACTCTCGCAGTACCAGCCCCTGTAGCGGCTGCATCTGTGAACTGCCTATCTAAAAGAGCACTATCTCTACTAAGCTTTGCATTAGATTGTCTAGCTTGTAGTAACTTAATTTCTGAGTCTAGTCTTTTCTCAGCTAAATCAGCTTGAGACTGAGCAAGCTCGTTCTCAGCTTGTGCCAACTTAACACTGTCAGCTTTATCAGCTGCAGTGTCTTTAAGTGCGTTAAGTTTGGTCTGACGATCAATTTGATTTTGTAAAGCCTCGTTATTCATATTCTGTAGCTCTACTTGATCCTGTAAGGCTTTTAAAGCTTTTTCTTGAGCAATCTTAATTTTTTCTTGTAAAGGCGGTTGTTTAAGTAGGCTAGCAAAAGACACTTTCACAAGCTTGCTCTCTATATCTTTAAGGGTATTAATTTTAAGCTGATTTGGTATCAGTTGACCTTCTTCTATATCGATTTGATCTTTTAGTGATTGAAAGTTTTGAGCCCTATTTTTAAGAATCTCTGCTTCGTTTACAGCAACCTTACCTGTTTCAGCACTTACCTTACCTGTTAGAAATCTATCATCTAGAAACTTAAACTCTCCAGAAAACATCTTTGAAATTTTCTTGCTAAGTGCATCTAAAGTTGTGAACTCTCCTACAAGTTTTCCAGTCTCTTCATTTACGTTTTTTAGTTCTTTTTCTAGTGCCGCTATTACAACTGGGAAGCCTTTAGCATCTTTAATAGCTTTCTCAATTAACATTGTAATAGTGCCAAAATCTCTAGAAGCACGCTCTGCTGATAAGTTATCACCAGCCATAATAGCTTCGTTTAATTTTTTAATTTTATCGCTAGCTTCCGCAGCGCCCTGTCCTGCTTTAGCCAATCCTTCATCATTAAGTGTAACAATACCATTCTTAGCTGTTCCTATTGCTATATTTGCATTTCCTAGTGTAGCTACTAGAGTTGCCCCAAATAGTTGTATAGACTTATTACCTTTATCAAAAGACTTAGCTATAGTCTCATCAGATTTTTTTGTAAGAGCGGCAAGGACAGAGATAGCACTACCTGAACCTTGAAGCACTTTGTCTGTATCACCCAATGCTATTTTAACGCCTTCTACTTTTGCCTTAACTTCAGCTATGTTTGCTGCTACTTCTTCAGGAGTGGAGAAACCAAACAATTGACCAAAAGTCCAGCCTTTCTCTAACTCACTAAGTTGTCTTTGCAAGA
>MDTB01074957.1_pt1 | contig 18620 bp, 9 predicted proteins | sample 811161 | NCBI WGS metagenome assembly MDTB01 (sample SAMN05326650, study PRJNA326480) | marine metagenome | isolation source: seawater | place: Mediterranean Sea | collected 2009
TAGAATTTAAATTTAATACATAACTTATAATATCTATTTTATGTTTAATATCTTCATCTATTTTAAATACTGTTTGATCTAAAATTTGTGAATTAGATTTAGAATCTAATGTAGCTTGTACTAAAATATTTTGATAACTAATATCACTAGATTTCAATAAAACCATAATTTTTTGATAAAAAGATATTTGTATATTTGAAAAATTTGTTAATTCATTGTATTCCTTTAACCATTTATTCATCTGATCCTCGTTATTTTTTAAATTTGTAGATTTCATATTTTGGTATACAGAATCTGATATGTGATTATCATCCAAATTTAATTTAGGAATTTCAATTTCAAAAAAGCATCTATGAATAAGATCACCTCTTTTTGGTATTACAATAAAAAAATCATTACCATACTCGGGTATTCCTTCCAAATTAATTTCAATAGTCTCACATGAAAATTTAGTATGCCTTTTGAAATTTTTTTTGAAAAATGTTATTTCTGGATTTTTTGTTAAATATGTATCTTGTATACCCGAGCTGGCTATTTGGAGTAATCCTCCTGGCATATTATTAAAACTATGGCGATTTTTTTAAATGATTAATTTATTTTAAAAAAGACACTTTTTTAAAATTAATTAAACAATTTAACTTATTGACAGTCACTCATAACTCTTGGTTCAACTACTAAGAAAAAGAATGGTAAAGCGAATGTGACAATTAAAAATCCAATTAATTTGTCAGTATCAATATCCCCATCTTCAGCTATATCTGCTCCAATTGATGAAAATGATGCTTTAATAGTTGCTTTTATAGTTCTTGAGTATAGCAAAAAATTTTCATAAAAACTAGTACCTTCTAGTAATTCTTGTTCTTCTTTTTTTATTTCTTGATTAAATAATAATTCAAACCCTATAGTACCTATCATTCCTACCATGATACCAAATAATATTTTTGATGGTTTCTTATTAAGTAAAAAGTATAAAGCAACTGCTTTAATGACATTCATAGTTGTATATTTTATTCCATCAGTTAAACATATTTTGTAGAATTCTGGATTTTCAGTTCCAGAAATTAAACTGTTAAATAATTTCCCGTCCTTAATTCTATTTGCAATTTTGTAAGTAACTAAATTGAAACAAACAGCACCAACTACACCAGATAAGGTAGTTAAAAACCATTCATTTGTAAAAAACTCTCTTTTCTCTTGAACTAAATGTTGTCTTACTAATTCAGAAAAAATAGCAATTGTAAAGATTTTGTAGGTTGTTGCTTTTGAATTCTTGATTTCTTTTTGAGTAAACATGTATATAAAATGATAGAAAAAATATATTTTCCTTAAATATTTTATTTTAATAAAAATGATACTAAAACTCTAAAATTGGTTTAAACTTTATTAAGAATATTATGTTATAATATATGAAATTATCAGAATATAAACTTTTAGGAATAATAATGATTTTAGTTGCAGTTGTTTATTTCATGAATAGAAGTATTAAGTATTTGAAAAATAAAATTGTAGAGATAGAAAATAAAATGTCAGAAGATAAGGGTGATAATTTAAGAGCTATTAAGAGTATTGAACATACGATTGATTCTAAAAGAATTAAAAATTCAAGCAATGATAATTTACAATTACTTAATAAAGTAAAATTATTAGAAGATAGGTATAAAAATTTAGAAAAATTATCATTAGAAAATGAAGAATGGAAAAATAATTTGAAAAAAAATTCTAATAATCAAGAATTAAAAAAAAATGAAATTCTAAAAAATAGGAATAATGAAGAATTTAAATCTGTTGAGAATGTTGTTGAGTACTTTAGCGATTCTGATTCAGAACTTGAAGTATTATCAGAAAATATAGCAATATATTCAAATGATAATGAAGATGTTAATATTTCAAATAGCGATTTAGAAGATTTATCAATTGGAGAATTACCTAATAAATCAGCTCCATCTGAAAATAGTGATTCTATGATCCCTAATATAGTAGATACAAAAGAGTTAATAGCTACTAATGAAGATTTAAGTAAAGAATCTCCAAAGCTGGACGTTGATATTATTGAGGATAACCTATCTCAAGAGAAAAAGAGTGATCAAGCCGAAATGAATTTAGATGATCTTCTTAAATTAAAATTAATTAGATTACAGTGTATGGCTGAGGAAGAAGGATTAGAAATAACAAGAAAAAATGGAAAGAAAAAAACAAAAAAAGAATTAGCTGATGAGATATTAGGTTTAAAATTAAATTTAAATAATAAAGTAGAAAATACAAGTTCAGTTTAGAGATTATTTAAAACATTTATATTTAAAAATGTTTGAATTAATTTTTTCTAGTATCATATATATGGATAATCGTTACTTTAAAGAAGGATGCCCTCCTCTAATGTCTGATGGGAGATTTGTTACTAGTTATGTAGATAGTGATATTTTGGTTCAATTTATTAGACATGTTAATGAAATTGGATCATCTCAAGATTTTAAAAATTTCATGCAAAAGAACGCTGTTGAAATTATGAATAAGGAAAGAAATTTTGTAGTAGAAAAAAATACATGTGAAGTTAATGGAAAATGCAGTGGTCCAGTTATTGAAGGATTTGATAATGAAGAATTATATGGTAATATTGAAGTTCCTAATGTAACTGGTGAAATTAATGTTGAAAATTACAGTGATAATAGCAATCAAAGCAGATTTGGAAAATAAGTTAATTAAATTGCTATAATCTCTAATTTAATCGATGTATTATATTGAGTTCCTGTGTTATTAAGTAAATCTATATTTAAAACAGGACCTAATATATTATTGTAGTCAACTGACTCTGTAAAGGTAATACTTTCCAAAGTTAGTATATTTCTTTTAATAACTGTTTTAGTTAGTATAGTTGGATTTGTGGTATCTTTAAAATTAAATGAACCATCAAGTCTTAAATGTAGGTGAGATGGATCACCGTCAACTGTAGATGAAATTATAATGAAACCTGAAAATATAAAATCGTTTTGACTAGTTGTACAGACGTTGGTGAACATAAAATTAGTTGACAAATTAGGTTGCAAATACTTAGATTGTAAATATGTTCTTGATGTAGGTAAATTTGTAGATGATGCATAATTTTCTTTATTTTTTAATTCTAATGTTGGATTATTATTATTATTAAGTGATGTAATTTGTACACCAGGGTTGTAATATGGAGAACTTAATTTAATGTAATTATCAGCTTGTATCTGAACATCACCAAATCTACCCTGTGTTAAAAAGGTTCCTGTATAAAAATTCATTGTAATATCTTCAATTCTATCATCATTAAAATTATCAGATTTTCTTGAAAATTTCATTAATACATTTGATAATGAATCTCTAATTTCCATATGCTGATTCATTATACTTAGAGTTATATTATTCACAAATTGAACTGGTCTATAAAATGTAATTCTTACTGCACTAAATAAAGCATTTAATATCTTGTTTGTTGTAAAGCCAATAGATCCAGAAGCTTCGATATTGAAGTCACTCATGTTTAAGGAAAAAGGTTTTGTAAATTCAATATTTCCTCCTTCAACTCCAAATCTTAAGTATCTTTCCTCAGTATTATTTGTTTTTGTTAACATTATTTCTATATCCTTACCAATCCCTCCTATAATACCTCCACCATGTATTGTGTTATTCCAACATTCAAAGCTTGCATAATAAATTGAAGGTAAATTATCTACACTATTTAGATTATCAATAAATGCTTTTTGACTTGAAGTAAATTCGCTATCTGCTGAAGTTTTATCAATAAAAGTAAAGTCAGATGATAAATAAGTAGCCCTTATACTAGTTCTAGCTCCTTCAAATCTTTTTTTGGTTGTTGTGATTGGCGCAAATATAGAATTATCTAAAAAGTTTCCAAATGGCAAACTAATTAATCCAACTTTATCAAGTAAAACACTACCTTGACTTGAAAAGTTATCTTTTTTTGTAAAATAAAAACCTTGCATAAAATTATCTGAAGCAGGGTTATCGATACCTAATCCTATCGTATTAGATCTTGATCTAATATTAAATGAATCTAGATATACAGTTGTACCCCTTATTAAAATATCACCATGAATTTGGACTTCATAATCTCCTGTATCATCAAAAATAGTTCCAGTAACGCCTAAATTCAATTTACCTCTAAAAGTAGAATCAGAAATAAATTGGATTGATTCAGATATAGCTCCAATTTCTTCGAATGAAGCATTATTAATACTAGCACTACTAGTTTCTAATGTATCCAATTGAACTTGGTTTACAGTAGGTTCTACATCGATAAGACCTTTATCTAATGCTCGCCTAATAACTCCGATAATAAATGTTTCTTGTTCTGGACCACTAATAACAGTTCTTGCCACAGTATTTTTTAAAGCAATAGGCATAGCAGCCGGCATAGGTACCATAAAGCTAAAATTATTCATTATTATTTAATTGTATTTTTTTTTATAAATCATTTTTTAATTTTCGTTATGTAGAAAGATTTTTCTAATTCATTCTATATATGTCAAATAAATTTCAAAAAGAATTAAAAATTTTCTCCAGAAAACAAAAAATAGAAATTAAAAAAGAATTGATTGATGAGTTATTTTCTAACGTAATTTCCAATTTTGATTCTCAAAAGATATTAAATTTTAGTATAGAATATCAGATTCCATTAACTATTGTTGATGGTAACGGCGATACTTTAATTCATAAAATAATAGGCGACGATAATTGTAGACAGAATGAATTAAACAAACTAAATTTTATTAAATTTTTAGTAAATCAGGGTGTAGGTCCTGATAGCCCAAATTCAGATAATATAAAACCAATTCATTTAGCATGTAAAAAACAACTATCTTTAATTATCGATTACTTGCTATCTATTAGAGTTGATATAAATTTCGCTGATAATTTTGGAAACACTCCTTTACATTACTTTCTAAATGGTCACTTATATGATTATAAAAATTTAACACCAATCGAATTAATTCAACCTAAAGAAATTAAACAAGATGATTTAACTTTTGAAGAAAAAACAGCCTATGAAAAGTTTATATGGAATCAGATTTCAATGAATAATAATGATAAAGATATTAGATTTATCAAAAATACAATAGAAAAAATTTTATTGAATGATAAAAATTCATTAGATAAATATAATGAAACTTTAAAGTCGATAAATGAAAAATTAGATAATAAAAGTGTAATTTCTGATATTAAGTCTAAACATAGTGATATTAATGATTATATATCTAGAAAATTTAATAATTTTGTTAAAATAGATGAAATTGAAATTCATAATGAAGAATTCAACTCATGGGAAAAAGGAAATATTACTGGTTTATCTATATTAAAAAATATAGGAAGTAGCGAAAATCCAATTCAAGACTATATAAATAATCTCATAGGTGAAAATATAGATTCACTAAAGAATATGTTTAACAATAATAATTTATTTTCAAGTCAATTTAGTAAATCTGTTCATTTACCATTATCTGGTAGAGGAACTCCTATTCAAGAAGGTCTTCCTGATGAAATAAATTTAATTGATCCAGCAACAGGAAACTTTAATATTAAATATTCAGAAGAAAGAAATGCAAAGCTACAAAGCAAGGCCAATAATTTAGATTCATATTTTGGAGATTTAATTTTGGATGATAAATCATTTATTGGTGGTGCAAGGACAGTAACCCTAAGGTTACCTAATTTATTAAATAATGATGAATTTTGGAATGAAGCGAAACAAGTATTTAATGATAATGTAAATCAAAGAGGTGGTGGTCCAAATAATAATATTTTCGAAAAATTATATTTATATAATTATAAAAATATTCCTTGTTATGACCTTGAATTATTATATTCGATAAATGACTTTGTAAATTTAAAATCCAAAGATATAACTGTATTGAGTAAAATAAGGTATAACATGTTAGAAAAAATAGTTAGAAAACTTGAACAAGCAGAATCTATTAGTTTAAAAAATGAATATACTAAATTTATTGAAGAAATTTATAATATGATTGATAGACCTGATTTAGCAGATCTAGATTTATCAAAATCATCTAACAGAATTTTCCCTAATTATGACAATTTTGATTCAGTTACAATATCTAATAAATTAAAAGTAAAAGACTATGAAAAAAATAGGGCAAATAAAGAATTAAATTTAAAAAATGAAGAGATTACCGCTAAAGGTACTATGCTAAATGGTTTAGTTACTGAATTAAATTCAATAATTGATGAAAAAACAGACATTATTAATAATTTAAAAATAGAAGTTATAGATATTAATAAAGATTTGATTGATAGAAAGCAAAATTTAGATAATTTACACGATGATCTTGATAAGAAAAATAACGAAAATTTCAATATAAATGATTTTGGAGAATCTAAGTTTTTAAATCCTGATCTACAAAAACTTGATATGAGTTTAGATGAAGTTGAAGAAAAAATTAGTGAATTAGGAACTCAAAAACAAAACCTAGAAATTGAAAATGATAATATTAAAGAAAAATATAATATTACAGATAATCAACAAATATTACAATTTGACAATAGACAATCAAAAGTAGATTTAGAAAAAGAAGTAAATACAAAACTGAAAAATTTAGAAGAAAAGAGAAGAAATATTTATAGTGATATTATTAAAATATCAAAAGATAATGAAGAAAAAAGAAAACTCTTAAATGAATATCAAGACAAAATTGATAAACAAAAGGTGGAAGCTCTAAAAAATGAAATGAAATTTGAAAGTAAAATGGGACTTAAGGAATATGAAGTTAAGACAAAAGAAAAAGAAGCTGAAGATAGAATTAATGATGCAAAATCAAAATATGATGAAGCTAAAAGAAATTTTGAATCTGCTGAAATCGATAAGAAAGAGGCTATTGAAATAAAAGAAAATGCAGAAAAAGAAATTGAGGATATGAAAAGACAATTTAATGATGATAGTTTTGATTTAAGAATTAAAACAATGGAGCAAAGAAATACAATAGATGATCAAACAAGAGAAATTAGTCGTATTGATTCTGAATTAGAGGAAAAATCAAAAAAATTACAAGAAAGTGAAGAAGCAGTTAATTCATTAACATCAGATTTAGGCTATTTGGAAGGTGTATTAGAAGAAGAAAAAGAACAAGGTGAAGAAAAAACAAAAAAAATTAATCTACTAAATGAAAAAAATCAAGAATTAACGATTCAATTAGAAGAATTAATAAAAAATAATAATATTACAATTGAAAATTTAAGACAAAGTCAAGGAATAATTGAAAAACAAAAATCGGAATTAGAAAATACAATTGAAAATCTGAAGAAAAGTGATTTATATGCTAATAGTTTGGTTGATGAAAAATATAAACTTAGTCAAGAAATCGAAAAAATAGAAAAAGAGAAAGATCAGTTAGAAGCTAAATTAAATGATGAGAAAAAATATTTAGATCAAGTATCCGATATTAGTGAAGGAAGATTAAAAATGATAGAGACTTCAAGAGAACACATCAAAAGTTTATATTCACGTTTAGACCAAAAAATAGAAGAATATAATAATCTTAATGATACACTTGAAGAACAGAAAAGTGAAAACTTAACGACTCAAAATCAATTAGAGTCAGCTAATGAGGAATTAAAAAAATTAAAAGATGATTATAATCAACAAGGAGAACAAATTTTAAAATTACAGTCTGATAATTCTGATTTAATCCTTAGTAAAGAAAAATTAGAAAACGATATCCAAGATTTGAATGATAGTCATGATGAATTAATTTCAGATTATGAGGATAAAGTAGCAATTTTAAAAGATGAAGTCAGAAAAATGGTAAAATCAGGAACTGATTACGTTGAAGATAAAGAAAGAAAGATTCAAGAATTACTATGGCTTAAAACAAAACTGCAAATAGAAAATTTATATCTTAAAGAGGAAGTTGAAGAGATAAGAAAAGAAAATGTTAACATAGTAAGTTTAAATTTAGCAAATCAAAGTGAGAATAATGATTTTCAAAATTATATTAGTGAATTAGAAAGTATCATAACACAAAAAGATGATAATATAAATACATTAATTGATGAATTAAAAAATGCAAACTTAAATTTAGATCGAAAAGAAGTAATATTAGAACAGCTTTTAGATTATTTAGAAAGTTTAGGAAATAATCAAATTAATGAAATGAAGAAATCTACTAAACATGTTACTAAAAAGAAAAAGAATGTACAAGATATACATGACCAAATTTCTAATATACCTTTTATTACTAGTAAAGTAGGTATTGATGAATTTAATATTTATGCCAAAAAAAGTGAAGAAACAAGAAATAAAATTTATAGTGCTGATAGCGGAAGATCTGGAAGCAAAAGTTCAGGTAGCAAAAGTTCAGGTAGCAAAAGTTCAGGTAGCAATAGATCAGGTAGTATAAGTCCAGTTAGCGAAAGATCTGGTAATGTAAGTCCAGATACCACAAGTTCTGGTAGCCAAGGTGATAATTATTTTGATAATTATAATATAATATCAGAAAAACAAGCTAGAATAGATGAATTAAATCCAATTAAAGTTAATTTATCACAATTAAAGTTAATGGGTCAAGCAGATGATAATGATCAAGAAAGATTAACAGCTGTTAACAAAGAAATACATGATTTACAACTAGAAATTGATGAATTAAAACCTACTGAAACTCAAATTGGTGGTGGACCTACTGAAGACTTGGAAAAATTAAATAATGAAATACTTGAGCTTCAAAATACAAAAATACAGTCAGAATTAGATTTGGATAGAATGTGTGAAGATTTTGATAGATTTAAATATAATTTCAATAAATTAGCTAAAATAGTTGCTGATATTATTAATTTTAATAATATTAAAAAAAATTCAGTAGAAATTAATGCAATCAATGATTTAAAAATAAAAAACGAACAAATTGCAAAAAATTATTTAGATGAAATGAGAAATAAATTTGATGATAAAAAGCAATTAGAAATTAATGAAATTAATGTTAATATTAAAACTGAAGAAAATGAAATTAAAAATATAGAAGATGAGATTAAACAATTAACAAAAAATATAGAAAGCGAGGAAATAGAAAGAGATAATGAAATTAATAAAGAAGGACCTAAAAATGATATTTTGAATTTAAAACATGATTGTGAGCAATTAAGAGATGATATTAATATGTTAGAATCTAATATTAAAAACATTGAAGAGGAAATTAAAAATCTAAGGGATATGAAACTAAAGATTCCAAAAGGACTAGATATCACAAAATTTTATGAGATTCGTGATTATCTTACAGAAATAAAAGAGTTTATTGATATTGATAATAAACCAGAATCAGATGAGTTTATATATTTTTATAGAAAAATTCATAATAATATAATAGAATTAAATGATGATCAAAGTGGTGGTGCTCAGAGAAGATCAATTACATCTAATCGTTACAATAATTTTAAAAAGCAAATTCTTGATCAAAATATTAACAATGGAGCTATTAACTATGGTTATGAAATTCCAAATTTTAATATTTTAAATTTATTTGAAATATCAAATACTGAAAATGTAAACACATTATTAGGAATTCATCAAATGTTGAAAACATATCATATTAATGATATTAATTTGACCAGTCAAATTAATGAAATTATAGTTTATTGGATATGGATATTATTAAGTGAATTAATTTATTTTGATTTTAGAGATGGTAATAATGATTTTGATAATTTAAATTACGACAATGAGAATCATAGAAGTATCATTGAATTAGCAAGAAAGATTTATATACAAAATGATGCTGGATTAAACCCAAATTTAAATTGGTTAAATAAAGAATTTATTAATGAAAAAGAAAAATTGGTTTATGCAATATCACTTTATGTCAATAAATTAATGCCTCAAAAACCATTGTTATCTCATGTAACTGATACAATCTTTATAATTAGGACAATTAATGATCCTGTAGATATTCTATTTAAGTTAGAAACATTGCATCTTAATATTGACAACATTCCAGGCTATCTTTTAAATCCAGATGAATTTGTAACTGACCTGATTGTTGGAACACCTGGTATTATATATAATTCAAATGATTTTAACCAAATAAATTATGTTTTACCAAGCAGACTTAAATTTTTTATTAATTATACTAATATTAATGATATAAATGATCAAGTATATATTGTATCTAAATTTTTAGAATCATATGTTATGGGTTTTGACTTTTTAGGATGTTTTCCAAAAATAAATCCAAATGAAGAAGGAAATTTACTTAGAATTGTAAATGATCCTAGGTCTGCTATTGTTAATAGTGGGTTTCCTAGTGATAACGCTAGTCAAAGTTTGAATTATAAATATTGTGATAATCATGGAATTATTAAAAAAGAAGATCTTGTCAACTATCTTAATGATAGAATTGAATTTTATGATTCTACTATAGATGATTTAAATACAACTTTAGCTGATCCAGATATTAATAACCAAGCACAAATTAGTATAAATAATCAAATTGCAGAAATTAATAATGAATTAGCTCATATTGATCCAGGGGCAGCAGGTTTTGCTACAATTCAAGGTTTAAATAATATACGACAAGATTATATGACTTTAGTTGTTAATAATGATTTTATCATTCTAGATAACGATATAAGTTTATCACACTATAGACTTTCTAATTCTAGAGGTGTAATGAATTTTATAATTGAAATGAAGAATAACATAAATAATTATTTTAAAAAATCATTATTAGCAGAAGATCCATACTTCTCTGTTTATGAAGAGATTTTAAAATTAAGAATAGATAGCGATAGTTTTGAAAGAATCTTTTCTGAAACTTATCCAATATTATTAACTTTAGATGATTTGAGTGATGAGTATTCCAACTATAAGAAGCAAATGATTTTAACTAGTGTTATAACAAATAATCTTGAAACTAATATTAGAGAAAATATAGATACTATATTTAGATTTAATATGTTTGATTTGAGAACATTTGATAACTATATTAATAATATAAATTCATTCTACTTTATGTATTACTATTTTGCATACGATTCTGATGTATTTAGAATACCTAAATTTAATTATTACAAAATTCCTATTTCCAAAGAAAACAAGTTCAAGTTGTATGGTAATAATGATGATTTAAGAAAAATAGATTTTGGAGCAAATGATTATGGTAATGCTAATAATCAAGATGATGAGGTAAATTACGGAATCGATTACAGAAATCAAGATGGAGGTGCAGAAAGCGCTAGAGGATTTATACATCAGAATGATGTTACAAGTTTTAATAGATTTATAATAGGTATATTGAATGGTAGTAAATATATTTCTCCACAAATAATTACTGATGATATGAGATTAAGTAAAACTACTAGTTTAATACCTCCTTCTATAGAAGATAATTTATATCAATTTTACAAGTTAACAGTATTAGATTTGATTATTAAACATTCTCAAAACATTTATATGAATGTACGACAACAACAAAATATAAGACCTGTATTAGGTAAAATAAGCAAAATATATAATGTAGATCAAAATCAAGAAGATATAGTATTACTTTATCATATTTCAAAAACAATAGAAGATATAGTTTCTAGGTATTTTACTGAATTAGTGAGATTTAATACAAATAGCATTTTTAGAAACTTTATAAGTGGTAATGATAGATTTTCAGATAATGAAGAATTAAAATATATTAATAATGAATCTTCACAATTTGACTTCAATTTAACAACATTAAATGATGATATAGATAAATTGTCAACAGTCGGTGATAAATTTGAATTAGCTGATGCTCAAGCTAGAAATATTATAAGTAAAAGATTTGTTTTAGATTTGTATAATATGACTGAAGATTATGACGAAAACATTGATCAATGTGGAAGAAACACAAAAAATGATTTTATATTATATTCAAATGATTATACATCTACCAACTTAACTACAGATTTAGTAAAAGTATCAATTGATTCTGATATTTTAGAAAAACTATTACTAAGTGGTGCAAAGTTATTTATTGCAAATAAAGAAAACAAGATGCCAGTTTTTAAAATATTAAATCATAATAACTATTATATTCTAAAAAAATTATGTGGAAGTGGACCATTAGACTTTGGTATAAATTATAATTATTTAGGATCAAAAAATTATGATAACCCTATTCAATATATGTCAGATTCATTAAAAAACCATGCTAATAGATTAATAAATAGTAAAAATAACTTGAAGGATATTTTAAAATCATTCAACTTTAATAGTTATCAAGAGGTAAATATGTTAATTAACAGTGACAAAAAATTTGGATACAATACATTAAAAAATATACAATTTTCATATGATATTGTAGGATATTTAATTAATCAATATTTGAGTACATATTTGTATAATATCAAAGATATAAGAAGAAGAAATAATAATTCGTATTATTATTTTAACAATTATCCTAATGTTCCTAGAACAAATAATGATTTAGCAATTACTGAACTGAAAAATGAAATTTCTTCTTACATTAATAAAAATGCACAAAAAATTAGAGACTTAAATCTTTTTCAACAAAATAATAATCAAAAACAAGATATGGCTAATAGACTACAAGCAGAAATTAATGAGTTGACCACTCTTGACAATAGATTAGATTTTCTTTCAAGAGGTATTGATTTATCACCTATTCCTAGAAATAGAGATTATGAAATTATAGAAAATTATGAAAGTATTTCAAATAATAATATTGAAAATGGTCCTGCTATTGAAGCTTGGAAAACTTTAATTAGAAGTTCTCAAAATCAAGAATTAATAAATATTCAAGATGATAACTTAATATTATTCAGAGCTGTAATATATTCATCTGGTAATTATGACAGAAGAATATTTGATGAATGTGAAAAAATTTTAGGATTTACATCTGAACTATGTGAAGATTATTTTACTGAACATAAGTATACTGATATTAATCCTACCTTATTGTTTATTAATAAATTATTAGTAATGATGACTAAAAATATAATATGTTCAGGAATCGAAATATTTACTAGAAAATTATTATTGAAATACTTATTACAAAAGTTTCCAGATCAAGATTTCTTTTTTTATTATAATAAAATAAATAGTGTTTTTAATGATACAACTATAAGAAAAACATCATTATCAAAATTTTTGTATGGTGAAGTTGTGGAAAGATTAGTAATTAATACAAGTAATATCTTCAAAAATAGAGATCAAGAAATAAATCATTCTTTAGAATCTGTAGAAGATATCTTTTCAGAATTTATTGGCCTTGTTGAAACAAATGGCATTATTAATATTACTGAAGAAGATATGATTATCAAAATTTTAAAGAGAGATGTTTTAAAATACTTTAGTTTAATAACTCCAACCATGATCAAAAATTGGCAAGTTACTTGTGAAAATTATATGAGATTCTATATAAATCATTATAGAATATTAAAATGCTATAACACTTTGATGTGATTATATTCAGCAAGCTGAATAATTTAATATTCGTGTTTTTTGCTTTACCTACTAAAATTAAATAAAACAATTTAATCGATTAACTAAGTTAATTGATTCGATTGCTTTGGATTATAAAGTTAAATCTAATTAATTGATTTAATTTTCATTAATCATTGATTTTTTACTTGTGTTCTTAATCAATTCATCGTAATAATTAGTTCTTGTTAATTCCGTATCTTTAGGTTTTGATACATTTTCATAAATTCTTAAAGTAAAGCTAAAATTATAATTTAAAAAATTAACATTGTTTCCATATTTGTCAGTTACTCTAATATTTAATTCACTTAATGATGGAATGGGTACATCAAATGTAACAGGATTATTTACAAAACTATTAAAACACATTTCACCCTGCACTGCTGTAATTAATATCTTTGAGAATGCATTATCGATACCATCAAGAATTACATTTTCGTAATCATTTATATAAAGTAACCAGTATGTAGTTGTACCATCTATTTGAAATAAATTATTAAAGTTATAATAGTTTCCAACTGTATCGACATTTAGTTGATAAGAATAAGCATCGAAATTTGAAAGTTTACTAGTATATTTTGTAATTGAATTTTCTTCACCTACTCTTCTAAATCCTAATAATGATCCAATTGAATCACTTCTATTGAGTAGTAATCTAAATTTTGTTGGTGTTTTAATTGTTAAACTTAGACCACCATTTCCAGGAGGATCAGGTGGATTAGGACTTTCATTAAAAGGCGCTAAAATAACACTATATGTTTGTCTTAACTTATCTACTTCATAAATAGTATGAAATCCATTAATTGATGCTTTAGGGATTACTCCAATACCATTAGAATTGATAATTTCTATTTCATCTTTTACTTCAACGAAATTATTAGGATGTTTAATTGTTAACCTATAATAAACTTTTGTATCAATGGTTACTGTATCATTAGTAATTGAGTTTGGTAAACTATTAACAGAAAATGAACTAAATACGATCTCACTTGTAAATATATTTGCATCTAATTCAAAAATATTATAAATAAGCTCTTCTTCAGTCGAGTTAATTCTTTCTACAAGATTTATTTCTGTTGATAATTTAGAGATTAAGTTAGATGCATTATATGTTCCTGATGGTACTGATATCGAATATATCGTATCTCCATCATCAAAATTTTGCCAATAAAATTTATTATTCAATCCCGCTGTTACTGTGTATTCTATAAATGGGATCTCTGAACTTACCATCTCTATTCTTGATACATTATTAAATGTCTTTTTAAGATCAATTGAAAATTCACTAGCATTTGGATATCCAGAAATAGTTCTAAGTATTTTTGAAACTGTAATCTTATCTCCACCATAATTTCCATTTGAATATGAAACAGATTTACAATTAATATAGAAGTAATCTGTTTCTACATTATCTATTTCTTGATTACCTTGTTGTCTTTGATAAATAATTGGATAGTCAGCGTTTATATAATATAAAGGTATTCCTTCTAAATTCATAAATGATATTTTATAAACATATGGAATTGTAAATATACTTGATCCAATAATATTAGAATTTATAAAACTATCTTCGGTATCAAGTGTAGATATATTAAATGGAAATTCTATTTTAATAAATATAAAATTTCTATAAATATCTTCTTCATTTCCTATTTCATCAAAATTATCTATTATTAATTTGACTTGAATATTATTAATTAATTGATTTTCAATCAAGTCATTAAATGTTAAAATTTTTAGTAATCCTATCGTCATATTTATTGGTATATTTCCATAAAATCTTGTTTTTTTATCATTAGTACTATTTATTTTTGTTAATATCTCTGATTCAATATTTAGTTGGTTTACATAATTTGTATAGTTTTTATCAATGTTATGATCTTTAAACTTAATTATCATATATGACAATCCATCAATAAAATATATCGAATTAGATAATGTTTTAGTGTTACTTTGAACATTTGTTATAGTAATATTATCTCCAATAGAGAATCCATGATTTGGTAAGTAGAATTTTAATTGTTTTGATCCTTTTTTAACAGTAATTGGATTATTGTCAAGATATTTTCTATTTACTTCTGTAATATTTTTTGGAACTTTATTTCTATTAACAGAATCTATATTTAGTAGTGATAATTTATATGTGTCCATTCTTAAACTTTTATTCATTTCTTCGATGCCATTATAAAAATCAGCTAAAGCTTTTTTTGCTCTATTGATTTCATCAATTTCAACATTTTCGAAATTCATACAATAATAATTTATTAATGTATTAATTCTTTAAATTTAGTCTACAAATACATAGAATGTAAATGATAATAAAAATACTACAAGAGAAAATCCACATAGGACAGTTTCTTTTTTACTAACTAACCAATCTTTAAAATTATCATGAGTTTTCAAATTAAAAATTTTATCTTTTAAAGAATCACTAGTTAATGCAAATTTTAAAAATTGTCCATACTCAACCAAGTATCTTTCTTTTGTTAATTCACCATTTGTATAAAAAGGCTTGGTAATATCATTCATTTTTTCTTTAAAATGTAATGATAAAAAATGGTTTCTTAATACAGTTTCAATAGATTTAACATCAATTATTTCAAGATTAGCAGATATAATTTTTGCTACTTGGGGAATATTTCTTACTAATATTTTTATGATATCTTCAGAATTTGCGTTAGAAACATGCTTAAATCTATCTGCAGATTCTTTTGTTGTTGTAAATTTTTTAGAGAAAAATGTTTCAGATATTTTTACAGATAGATTATGAAAAAATAAGTCAAATGTTTCACTATCTTTATCTTCCATATATATATTTTCGTAGATAAAAAAAATTTTTACTAAAAATACATTTAAATTAAAACTTGATTTAAATATTTCATTTTAAGATAATCTTTTCTTTTTAAAGTTTAATTAAATCTATTTTTTATTCTAAAAGAATGTATATGTACTTAAAAGTAAAGGAAGTAAATTCTTTTTTAGATATTAAAGATTTAAATGAACCAATATTAGTAAAATCAGGATGTAGTGATATGACAGCAGTACAAAAATGGAATTTAAATTATTTATTAGAAACAATTGGTGATCAAGAATTTAAATTTGAAAAATATAAAAAGAAAAAAGATATGCAAATTATGAAGGTAGAAGGATGTTCTATGAGATTATCATTTTCAGAATTTATAAAAAAAAGTTATAAAGGTAAATCACCACATTTTTATTTTGCAGATAAGGATTTGGATGAATATAAAGATAAACTTCCAGATAGTATATTAGAAGATATTTCAGGTAAAGTAGATATTTTGTTTGGCGAACCAGAACAAAATAATATTTTTTTAGGTGTAAATTGCATGACTGGTTGCCATATTCATATTCTAGAAGATTTCATTTTAAATCAGATTGTTGGTGATAAAATTGTTTATTTATTTGATTACAATGAAAATTATGTTACTCCTAGAAATATTCTAACCAATTCATTTAATTTTTGTAAAGAAAATTTTTTCAAGATGGATCATTCAGGAAAAAAGATATATAAAGTAGTTGTAAAACCTGGTGATAGTTTGTGTATACCCCCTTGGTGGTGGCATGCTACTAAAGGAGTTGACTTTTCATGTAGTATTACAAAAATTATTTACAGAAAAAATAATGATTTCTTAAAAAGTAGTTATTATTTAACTGTTCTTGCATGGAGAGTAAGATTAGCCAAAATAGTAATTTTAATTTATTATTCATTAATTAATTTGTTCGAGTATTTATTATCTGGAAATCTAGTATAAATATAATGTCTATAAAAACATTAAATAATCCTTCAGAAAAAGAGATATTAAGTTACCTTGAATTAGGAGTACCTTTTAAAGTCTTAGGTAGAATGGAAAAATGGCCTCTAATGAAGAAATGGAATTATAAATACTTTAAAAAAAATTTTGGGAAAAATATGATAGGAGTTAAGGATTTATCAATTAAAAGTGATAATCCTGAAAGGTTTAAAATGATAATAGATGATTATATCAAATATTTAGAATCAGATGATCAATCCAAATTATATTATGCATCAGATATAAGTATTGAAAGTCTATCAAAAGATTTATTTAAAGATTATGATATGGATTTTATTAAAAAATTCGATATATTTAGAAACTATGTAAGTAATGAATTAAGATGGGTCTTTTTGGGTAAAAAAGGAACTTACACTGGACTGCATTTAGATATTTATAGTACAGCTGCTTGGTTAGGTTTAATTACTGGTAGAAAAAGATTCTATTTTTTTAATCCTTTTGATTCTGAAAAAATAAAAATATTTAGTGATAAATTTGATGGATTAAATCTTAATGATTTAAGTGGGGAATATAAATCTTTTTTCGATTCACTAAATCCTGAAGTAATTGATTTACTTCCAGGTGAAATCGTTTTTACTCCAAATAATTATTATCATTATGTAATCAATTTAGAAGATTCTATTGCATTAACAGAAAATTTTTCTCATAAAAGTATTGAAAAAGAAGTTTTAAAAAATTTTTATTATAGTAATGACATTTTTGAAAATCTTTATTTTTTTCTTATTTATCACGAAAATTACTTCTTTTTAATTTTTATAATTATTTTAACAATTTATTTGTACTATAGATTTAAATAAAAAATATAAAATAAAATATATATACCAATGGGTAATATTTTAAAGTCAATGAAAAGTAGAAGAAAATCTGAATATCTTACTGGTAGTAGTTCATTTGGTAGTGTTGTAGATGATGTACATGGTCCACAAACTGAAGGATCTGTTGAAGTTGCCAATAATGATTCTCCTTTAGAAGATTCATCTGTTGATGAAAAATTACAAATTCCTAATTCAAAAGATTGTTGCGATACTGATTGTTGTGAAACCAATGAATGTTATGAAACTGAAGAATGTTGTGATGAAGAAAAATGCTGTAATAATTCTCCAATTCAAGATTCATCTACTGATGAAGAATTACAAATTCCTAATTCAAATGATTGTTGCGATACTGAATGTTGTGAAACCAATGAATGTTGTGAAACAGAAGAATGTTGTGATGAAGAAAAATGCTGTAATATAGATCAAGTTGAAGCTCCAGTTGAAGAAGCTCCAGTTGAAGAAGCTCCAGTTGAAGAAGCTCCAGTTGAAGAAGCTCCAGTTGAAGCTCCAGTTGAA
>MDTB01113584.1_pt1 | contig 18617 bp, 19 predicted proteins | sample 811161 | NCBI WGS metagenome assembly MDTB01 (sample SAMN05326650, study PRJNA326480) | marine metagenome | isolation source: seawater | place: Mediterranean Sea | collected 2009
CACAACATTCTCTTAAAATTTTACTAGTGGGTTGCGCCATTGATACATGAGCAACGATTTCATTATCAAAAAAAGTTTTTATTCTTGAAAAAGTTCTGTCAATAAATTGATCAACAATGACGAATGTCCCCGGGTCAAGGCTACCTTTTAATGAACCAACTGCAGATACGGATATCAGATCAGTTACCCCAAGCTGTTTCATTGCGTCAATATTTGCTCTAAAATTAATATTTGTAGGATTTATCTTGTGGCCCCTTGAGTGTCTAGGTATAAAACAGATCTCATTACCATAAAATTTTGCTATCATCACAGAGTCTGAGGGGTTCCCCCATGGGGTTTCAACTTTTTTCCACTTAGGTTTTTCAAAACCCTCCATTTTATATAAGCCGCTTCCTCCAATTATCCCAAGCTTCCTGTTTTTCATGATTTAATTATTAATCTTTTTTTGTTAGATAATGAAGTAAAATATGGATTTAAAAAAATATATAAGGTCAATTCCTGACTATCCCAAAAAAGGCATACTGTTTAGAGATATTACAACTTTAATAAAAGATTCAAAGGCTTTTAACTACTCAATTGATAAACTTATAGAAATTTCAAACAAATTAGATTTTGACAAAATAGCTGCTATTGAGTCAAGGGGTTTTGTTTTTGCATCCGCAGTCTCCTATAAGTTGAAAAAACCATTCATCATGATGAGAAAGAAAAATAAATTACCTTCGGAAAAAATTTCAGTTGATTTCCAATTAGAATATGGAACGGCAACATTAGAAATTCATAAGGACTCTTTAAGTGAAGGTGATAAAGTTTTAATAATTGATGATTTAATAGCTACTGGAGGTACAGCAGAAGCTGGGGCAAAATTAGTAGAAATGTCAAAAGCTAAAGTTGCAGGCTTTATTTTTATAATTAATTTATTTGATCTAGGTGGCAACAAAAAATTAATTGATAAATCTTATTTTACTAAAAGTCTTATTGAATTTCCGGGACATTAAAATTAGTTTTTATTAGTTGATAAAAAATTATTAATATATTCCTTAAGTTTAATTTTACCAAAATATTTGTGGACTTTATTTGAAAGGCTCCTATTGGTCAAGGCTGATGCATATCTTTCGCCTTCGCGTTTTGGTAAATACTTTATTTTCGTATTAAACATTTTGGCAACTTCTAAAATTGAATAAGTTTTTTTGTTAGCAATACTATAATGTCTACATAATTTTCTTTTCCAAGCCTTATAACAAATATCAACTGTATCATTGATGTGCGTGAACCTTCTAGTCTGTTTACCTGGCTTTACTACAGGTAAAGCTTTTTTTTGTTTGTAATGATCTTCAAAAATACCAATGACGGTTGCCATGTCTCCCCTGCAAATTTGATTTGGACCATAAACATTGTAAAAATAAATTACTTCATATTTAAAATTGAACCATTTTTTTAAATTTTCTAAAAGTTCTAAATTTTTTGCTTTTGTGAAAGCATACGGAGATAAGTTTTTATCATCACCCTTATTTCCTAAAGATGCAGAGGTTGCAGAATAAACAAGCTTAATTTTATTTTTCAAACAGTAATTAAAAACTGCATTTGTGCCTATAGAGTTGGAATTAATACATTCATTCATTTTTTTAAAACTTTGATAGATTCTTGCAAATTCCCCAAAATGAAAGACGGTAACTATTTCCTTTGGATATCTAATTATCTGAGAAATATTTTGAGTATGCCCTTTTAAATATTTAATTCTTTTATTTCTTATATGATTTTTTTTTATACCTGACGAATAGTCGTCAATACTTATTATTTTATATTTAGTTTTTTTTAAAAGAAGTTTAATTAAATTAGTTCCAACAAAGCCCGCTCCACCTGTAATCAAAATTTTCTTTATTTTTGACATTCAAGATTTATATTTTAATAATTGATTAAATCAACAATTGATTTTAACTAGCAAATATTTTACATATTAAACATATTAGTTCATATCTTTTATTTAAATTAAAATATGAGAAAAATCGTAGTAACAGGTGGTCAGGGTTTTATAGGTAGCAACTTAATTGAACTGCTACTTAAAAAAAAATATTTTGTTATTAATATTGATAAGTCTAGCTATTCTGCAAACCCATATAATATTAGAAATTTTATAAATAACAAAAATTATGTTTTCTTTAAAGTGGATATAAATAATAAAAAAAAAAATATTTAATATTTTTAAAAAATTTAAGCCAATCGGTGTATTCAACTTAGCAGCAGAAACACATGTTGATAGATCAATTGATAGTCCACATGCTTTTTTACAAACAAATATATTTGGTGTTTTTAATTTATTAGAGGCTATTAATTTATTTAATAAAGATTTTAAAAATAAAATTAAATTAGTTCATGTGTCTACTGATGAAGTATACGGTGATATTAAAAAAAATATTCAGGTAAATGAAAGTTATAATTACAACCCAAGTTCTCCATATTCTGCTTCAAAAGCCGGTGCCGACCAATTAATTAAATCTTATTATAGAACTTATGGTTCAAATGTAATAATTGCAAACTCTTGTAATAATTATGGTCCAAATCAATTACCTGAAAAATTTATACCAAAAGTTATTTTTAATATTATTCAAAATAAATCTATACCACTTTATGGGAGAGGTACTAATATACGAGAATGGATATATGTTAAGGATAACTGTGAAGCGTTACTTAAAATCTTTCAAAAGGGAAGAATTGGAAAAAATTACAATGTTGGTAGTGGTATCAGAGTTAAAAACATAGAGATTATTAAACATATTTTAAAAATTGCAAAAAAAAATAAACTAGTAATAACAAATAAAGTTAAAATTAAATTTGTAAAGGACAGACCTGGTCATGATAAAAGGTACGCTATTAATTCTAAAAAGATTAAGAGAGAATTGAAGTGGAAACATAAAATCTCTTTAATTCAAGGCTTAAATAAAACTTTTAACTGGTATTTAAATAATAAAAATTATTTCAAACAAATTTCAAAGAAAAATATTAATAAAAGATTTGGACTCAAAATTTGAATTCATCACAAAATAATATAATAATTTATATTACCTTAATTATATTCTGTATTTTTTTAAGCTTTTCTCACTCTCTTTTACAAGTATCAGTAGATTCTGGTTTGGCACTTTCAAATATTATTAAATATCCTGACCCTCAATCTCCAATGAAGTACTACTACATTAATAGTTGGACGATACTTAATCAATTTTCCGAAATTTTATTAAGAATTGGATTCTCTGTAGAAAATACTTCAAGATTTATTTTATTTTTAAGCTCACTTTGTTTTGCTTTAAGTGCATTTTTAATAGTTAAAAAAATTACCTCAAAAAAATATTTGGCGTTACTTATTAGCTTATTGATGTTGGTTTTTCAAAAAAATTTAGGTGATACGGATTACCCTTCTCTCGTAATATCAAATCATACATACGGTATGATTAGTTTAGCAGTTACATCTTTTATTTTTGCATTATTAATTAATAATTTTATCAAGCAAACAGGTTTCTTTTCAGCGTTATTAATTTGCATACATCCGATAATTGGATTTTGGATTTTATCTATACTTATTATTTCTTTGTTAGTTTTGAAGGAGAAAAAAAGTATAAATAATTTTTTTAAAGGATGCATATATGGGCTCACAATAACGATTATTAGCTTAATTGTGTTTTTATCTAAAAATATAGATGTAATTAATTTTGATGTTCAAAATCTAAATTCTTACATGGAAAATTGGGATGGGCACCGAAATACATTAGGAGTTATACATTTTGAATATCTGATTAAGACTGCTTTTTTATTTATTATAGTAAATATCTACTATTTTTTAAATGATGAGAATAAAAAAAGTGATTGTTTTAAAATTTTTTTTAATACGACTATAATTTTATCTTCTTTTATTTATTTATTATTCAAGATTATTCCTGAAATTTTTCCTAATATAATTATCAGAGCAATGCCAACAAGATTTTTAATTCTTCATTCTTTTGTTGCTTGGCCTCTAATTCTATCAGCCTTATATTTTGTTTTTTTTAAAATAGAAAAAACAAAAAAAATTAGCACAACTTTAATAATAACAACTTTGATATTGTATTCAGGCCAACATTATAAAAATTTTTTTAAATTGAAAGACGGTTATTTTTTAAATGTTTTAAATAAAGAAAAAGATTTAGATAAAAAGTTTTTTAAAGATTTGTCGAATTTAAAAACGTCAGGGTATTTTATAACGACATCTCAAACAACAAACTATACACATATATTAGCTTTGAAACCAATTCTGCTTGATACAAATTCTTTTGATTTTATTCCATATCATCCTTACTTAATTGATAATGTTTATAAAATTTTGCAAGAAGTTTATGGTGTAGATATTAATTCGCCTCCAATTAAAAATAATCCCAGTATACCTGACTCCTTTATAAAGATAATTTTCGAAAAAAAATTAAAAACTGAATGGCTGTTATTAAGCAAAAAATATAACGCCAATCATGTTGTGGTTCCTTCTGGATGGAAAATTAAATTAGATCTTATAAGAGAAAATGGTTCGTTTAGAGTTTACAAAATTCATTAAATAATTATTTTTTATAATCTTTAATATCTTTAATAATATATCTTGTTCTACCTTTTGTTTGTTCAAATATTCTCGCCAAATAAATTCCCATTATGCCAAGAGTAGATAGGAGAGCCCCTGAAAAAAATGAAATTACAATTAATATTCCGGTCGTACCAGGAACTGCTAAACCTGCAAGTTTGGCATAAAGAGCATAGATAATTAAAAATATTGAAAATAAAAAAGCAAAAAATCCTAATAGGACACCTGAGTATAATGGTTTAAGCGAGTAACTTGTAACTCCTCTTATGAATTGCGTTACTGGTCCGGCTGCAAACAATGAGAATTTAGACTCTCCCGCCTCCCTTGCCTCCCTTACATAATCCACATAAGTTTGTTTGAAGCCAACCCAAACTGACAAACCTCTGATGTATGGATTATATTCTTTTTGTTCTAAAATTTTATCTAAGGCTCTTCTAGATATTAATTTAAAATCACCAACATCTTTTTGTAAATCTATATCAGATAATTTGTTTATTATTGAGTAAGCTATGCTAGTAAAAAATAGTTTTGTTTTGGGTTCGCCTAATCTCTTAGTTCTTCTAGTATGAACAATATCAAAACCTTTTTCGTGTTGTTTTATTATTTCTGTAATAAGCTCAGGTGGGTCTTGGAGATCTGAGTCCATGTAAATTATACAGTCTCCAGAACAATTTTCAAAACCTGCAAGAACACAAGGATTTGTTCCAAATCTTCTCGACATATTAACTATTTTGATTTTAAATTCTTTTTGTAATTCTAATAACACTTTTTCAGAATTATCAGTTGAATCATCATTAACGAATATCAACTCATAATCCCAGGTCTCAGTTTTTTTAACAGCTTTATCAATACGCTGAACAAGATTTTTTAAATTTTTTTCCTCATTCCTGAATGAAAAAACAAAAGATATTAATTTCATAAATATTTGAATAAAAGACTATTTAATAATAGCGTAAAATGATAAAAAAAGTAACTGTAGAATATCAAAATGCACTTATTAGATTTAGTAATTTTAGCTGGTGGAAAAGGATCTAGGATAAAATCTTTGATTAAAGACAAGCCTAAGCCAATGGCTATTTTTAATAATAAGCCATTTTTAGAGTATATAGTTCAATTCTATAGTAAATATATTTTTAAAAATATATTTATACTTACAGGATACAAATCAAAAAGTATTTACAAAAAATTTGAAAACAAAAATTATAATTTTACAAAAATAAAATGTCTAAGAGAGAATAAGCCAATGGGCACAGCTGGGGCTCTTAGTTTATTAAAAAAGAAAAAAATTAATGACTTTATTTTAATAAATGGGGATACATTTATAAATGTAGATTTAAATAAATTAGTAAAATCATGTAGCAAAAGTAGTTTTGGGTCACTTACACTAGTAAAAAATGATTCATACAAATCAAACAAAAAGTTGACAACTTTAAATGTAAAACAAAACAAAATATTTTACCAACAAAAAACTGGCTTAATGAATGCAGGCGTATACTTTTTTAAAAAAAAAATATTTAAATTTATTCAAAATAAAAATTTATCACTTGAAAATGATATTTTACCTAACTTAATAAAAAATGGAAAAGTTTCAGGAATAAAAACAAATGAATTTTTTATTGATATTGGTACACCAAAAAATTTCAAAAATGCAAAAAAAATATTATTAAAAAATTTTACAAAACCAGCTGCCTTTTTAGACAGAGATGGTGTAATTAATTATGATAAAGGATATGTCCACAAAATAAATGATTTTAAATTTAGACCTAATATAATTAAAGGGCTTAAATTTTTAAAAAATAAAGATTATTATATTTTTATAATAACTAACCAAGCAGGTATTGGAAAAGGGTTCTATACCATGAAACAATTTTATAAATTACAAAATGATATTAAAGTAATACTACAGAAAAAAAATATATATATTGATGACGTTAATTTTTGCCCATATCATCCTAATGCTAAAATTAAAAAATATAGAAAAAAAACAAAATTAAGAAAACCTGGTAATTTAATGATCGAGCAGATAATGAATAAATGGCATGTCGATATGAAAAAAAGTTTTATGATTGGTGATAAATTTACTGACAAAATATGTGCAAGAAAAAGTAATTTATATTTTGAGTATCCAAATAGAAATTTTTTACATCAATTAAAAAAAATAATTGCGAATGTTTAATAGTTATTGATTACTTTTTTGCTATCAACTTTAAATAAAGTAATCAACTCCTCTATTCCCTGATCTAATGTTGTTTTTGCTTTAAAACCTTTTTTTTCAATTTTCTTATTACTTACAAAATAATCCCTTTTGTCAGGGTCTTTTCTATTAGTTATAATTTTTATTTTTAATTTCTTCATTTTATTTTTAATCTTTTGTGCAAGCATTAATTTACTTATATTTGCAGATGAAAGACCTAAGTTATAAATATTAGATTTAAGTTTATTAAAATTTCTTATCGCAAATATAATTCCCAATATAACATCCCTCATATGTATAAAATTTCTTCTAAAATGAGGTTCAAAAATAGTAAGTTTTTTTGTTTTAACAGACTTATATACAAAATTATTTACCAATAAATCAGTTCTCATACGATAACTAAATCCAAAAACTGTAGCTAATCTAAAACAAATATAATTAGCCGCATTCGTAACTTCTGCTTCAGCATCACATTTGGTTCTTCCATAAAGTGATATAGGTTTTAATGGGCTGTTTTCATCACAAAATTTATTTTTTTCTCCGACACCATAGCCAGAATTTGTAGTTAAAAAGATTATTTTATTTTTTTTGGTACTTAATGATACGAGTGTCTTAATTGATTTGTGATTTGTTGAGATAGCTTCTTTTTTAAATTTGTCACACAATGGTGCACCCACTAGTGCGGCTAATGGAATTATAAATTCATTTTTTTTAATTAATGATTTTAAAATCTTTGTATCTCTTACATCTTTTTTAATTAATTTAAACTTTTTATTGTAAAAAAGATGATTAAGAGAACCTTGATCGTATTTCATTAAATCTAGTACTGTAACTTCATAACCAAGATCCAAAAGGGCTGTCGACAGCATCGATCCAACATAACCTCCACCACCAGTAATTAATATTTTTTTCATCTAATTGATATTGTTAAGAATTGAACATACTTTTTTAATTTTGCTACCTGCAAGACTTGGGTAATTTCCAATATAATATCCAAAAAAATGGACGTGTTCAACTTGAGAAAAATTTTTTAGTTTTATCTTTTTAATAAAAGGTTTTAAATATGGTTGTCTTAATTGGTTTCCTCCACCAGCATTTCCTCTTCTAAATTCTATATTGTATTTTTTTAAAGTATTTTCAAATCTATTTCTAAACTTAAAGTCTTTTTCTTTAAAAATTATTGGAAAAGCGTAGTTTGAACTTCCCTTAACATTATAATCTGTTTTATACTTTTTTGGATCAATAAGTTTTAAAAAAAGTTTTAGATTTTTTGTCCTTTTGTTATTATTTTTATTCAATCTCTTTAATTGGTTTAAACCAATTGTAGCTCCTATCTCATTATTTCTAAAATTAAAAGTTGGAAAAAGAAAAATAAATTGGGGCGATAAATTGGGATATTTTTTAATCATTTTACTTTTAAATTTAATATCGCTAGACTCTCTAGACATTCCATGTGATCTAAAAATTCTAGCTTTTTCGTATATATTTTTATTATTCGTACATATCATGCCACCTTCAATTGTGGACATGTGGTGAGCGTAATAAAATGAAAAGTTAGAAATCAAACCGTATGTACCTAATTTTTTTCCTTTAAAAGTAGCTCCATGAGACTCACAAACATCTTCTATTAATAATATTTTCTTTTTTTTTAAGAAATTCAAAAGTTTATCGGAAAGACCATTAAAACCCTGGGCATGTGTAATAAAGACTGCCAAAGTATTTTTATTAACTTTCTTGATAATCTGATTTTCATCCATTGACAAACTGTTTGGATTTATGTCGACAAAAATAGGTTTGAAGCCACTCATTATTACTGAATTGATATCTGAAACCCATGTTAGTGAGGGAACTATAACTTCTTTTTTTTTTGTTGAAAAACTTTTCAGTATTAACATGCTTAATAAATTAGCTGAAGAGCCTGAATTAACGAAAACACTGTATTTTACGCCAAGCCATTTTGACCATTTTTTTTCAAATTCTAAAACTTTCTTAGATTGAGTTAGAATGATATTTTTATTTTTTAATAATTTTTTGACTTCTCTAATATCAGAGTTAGAAAAATTGTTATGCATTAATGGATGGTTAATTTTCATAATATTAAAAAATCAATTGATAAAAAATAATTTTACTTCCTGTATTTGAGAAATTGAATGGAATACTGGTAAATTTTTTATATTTTTTGAAAAAGAATTTTCTTTTTTCCTTATTCATATACATTAATAAAAAACCCCCACCGCCTGCTCCTAATAGTTTGCCACCAAGTGCACCATTTTTTACTGCTAAATTATATATTTCATTTATTTTTGAATTCGAAATCATATTACTTAATGCTTTTTTTTCTAACCAACTATCGTGTAGAAGTCTACCAAAATCATCTATATCACCTGATTTTAAAATTTTTTCACCCTGAGACACATAGCTCATAATATTGTAAATATTTTTTTTTTTGTGAGAACTCAGTTTATTCGCATACTGGTTTGCAATTTTTTCTGCAGTCCTACTAATACCTGTATAAATTAAAACTAAATTATTGTTTAATTTTGTTATATTTTTTGTAATTGGAATTTTTTTTACTAAAATATTATTGTTTTTTCTAAAGATTATTTTATTAAATCCGCCATATGATGCAGAGGTTTGGTCTTGAGAACCAACTGTTTCCTTCATAATCTCTTGTTCAAAAAAAAATACTTTTTTTGGCTAATTTTAATTTATTTAGTTTAATTTTCTTTATTCTACACAATGCTTGCATTAACCCAACTGTAAAGGAGGAACTTGACCCCATTCCACTTCTCGCTGGTAAGTCTCCATGATAGTGGATTTCTAAACCTTGTCTAATTTTTAAATATTTTAAAAGTTCTCTTACTGCTTTATGATTAATATCATTTACATTTTTAACATTTTCAATTTTTCTCCAAACTATTCTGTATTTTTGTTTAAAATATTGTGGGGAAAATCTACAAGTTATATAGATATGCTTATCAATTGTCGTAGAAAGTACAGATCCTCCATTCTTTTTATACCAGGATGGGTAATCACTTCCCCCACCAAAAAAAGATATTCTGTAAGGTGTTTTTGTTACAATCATTTATTTTTCGTTATAATAATCCCCATACTCAACCAAAATAGTACTTTTTCCATCTTTTCTTTTCAAAGCTTTTTCATATGCAGGTAAAATATCTTTTGCTTCTTCAAGTTTAATTATTTCTACAGTAGTTAAAACTTTATTGAAAGCTTCACTAAAATCACCAACATGTTGATGTTGGGGATGAAGTGGTTTTTGAGATCCAACCGAGGTTCTTATAATAACTTTTGTTTTAAATTTTCCCTGAGACATAATTTTAAATTTATCTAAATGACTTACGAGTTGATTAGTTGCTAATAGAAGAAAATTCCACCTTGGAAATAAACTTACGGGTATATAATTATTTATTGCAAGACCATTTGTTATGCCCAGTTGCATTTCCTCTGCAACTGGTATTTCGTATAACTTATTTTTTGGTATATTTTTAAGTGTACCTGTCATTGCTGTACCTGGGTATTCAACAGCTTGTCCAAGAAAAACTGTTTTGGGATCTTTTGACAATAAATCCATAGCTTTTGTTAATTGTTCAGCGTATTTCATAAATTAAAATTGTATTCTTTTGCCCGCACCTGCATGTGGCCATTTAGATTTATAACTGTAAAATGTAACAAATTTATCATTTTTACCCTCGTAGCTTAGTTTTTTTTGTTTCCATGTTTTTCTCGTATCTGTACAAACAGACTTTTCATTGTCCTCTATAATAAAATGAATGGGTAAATCAAGATTTCTGCTATACTTAATGCACTCGTGAGCAATACCAGTTTCGGATGTCATTTCACCCATAAAACAATAAACCATAGTGTCTTTTTCTTTTTTGATTTTTAATGATAACGCTGTACCTACTGCTATAGGAATTGATCCACCAACAAGTGCTGATGAATAAATTCTGTACTCTGGGAAACATAAGGATATTGATCTTCCCTCTAGGATTTCTTTTTTTATTTCCTCTTTGGGAACACCTTTGAGTAAACATTGATAATGCGATCTCCAACTGCAAAAAATCCAATCATTTTTTTTTACTCTTTTAAAGAAATCTATAATTTGGTCTTCGTTGCCTTGATATAAGTGAACAGGTGCTCTTATCAATCCATTATTGAACAGTTCAGCTATTTCCTCCTCAAATTTAATCAATTCTTTTTTATTTTTCATTTTTTTTACTTTTAATAATATCTTTTACTTTAGAAATAATTTCTTTATAATTTGGTGGTAAATTATCTGAAAAAGACGAAAAACCAGCAGATTTATCTTTTAAACCCATGACTTCAAAATTACTTTGTGTTTCTTTCATAAGTTCAAATGCTAAATTAGATGCAACTCCCTTCGTGTAGTCGTCGTCGAGAATAATCCCACCATACTTACTATTTTTAACTGAACTTACCCATTCTTTATTAATAGTAAATGGTTTTATCCATAAAATATTTGCAATTCCAACTTTAATACCTTCTTTCTCTAATTCTTTCTTAGCTTTTAAAGCCTCAAAACGGGTTATAGATATTGGGAATAAAACTATGTCTAAGTTATCACCCAGATAATCTTTTAACTCATCCGTATTACCGTAACTACCACGATGCTCAGACACATAAAGAACATCATCGTTTTCCATAAAAGTTTTGTAGGCATTTTCATACTCTTTGGGTGTCATTGGTGAGATAATTTTAACTCCAGGCATTCTAAAATAAATTGAATGATGAGACGACCCTGCTACTGGTCCTATTGAACCTTCCATTGCTATTCCTCTTATAAATATAGGGCACGGAACCTCCCAGATTTCTTTTGATTTACAAGCGTAATTTAAAATTATTGATGCATTAAACCAGTTGAAGCCTTGGTATCTAATAACGTATATCGGTCGTCTTTTTGTTAGACCTGCTCCAACAACAACCCCGCCATTTGCAACATCTGCCATTGAAAGTTCAACTAATCCATCCTTCTCCGTTAACTCTGGTATTGTTCCACCTACCCATCCTACAGCTGTAAGGCATTGACCAAAACATAGTCCGTTTTCTTTTTTTAAATGATTAAATATAATATTTTTTATTGTTTCTCTAACTGATTTTTCCATAAATTATCAATTTCATTTTTAACTTTTTTGTCAATTTCTAGAGCCTGATTTCCTAATAGTTGTTTTTGTTCATTATATCGGTCAAAAGTGTTATCAAAGTCTTTGCCAGGGCCTGCGTGCCAATAAATTCTGTTAGTATTAATATTCAATAAGCAAGGTTTCTTAAAGAAATTTTTTGAATGTTTCATCAAACTAATTGGGTCATCATTTAAATTATAACTTTCCATTTTAAATGACTTTGCTACATCCGATATTTCCCAATTTCTTCTAACCTTTTTTTCGGTGAGGATAGAAAAATTATTATCTTCAACAACAGTTAAAAGAGGAATATTTTTCGTTGATGCATATCCTAAACCTCCTAAAACATAATCCTCCTCAGCTGCTGCGTCTCCCAAAAATACTATAGTAGGCTTATTTGATGCAAAACATGCACCAACACCAATTGGACCATTAGAACCCATTAATCCGTCATGTCCAAACATATTTATTTCTTTACTATGAATTGAAGCCGAACCACCCATTCCTCTTGTACAACCAGTTTTTTTTCCTAATAATTCATCAATCAATTTGGTTTTGTTACCTCCAAAAGCTATATAGATTGAGTGACATCTGTGTTGACCAAATAATAGTGGTTTAATATTTAAATTTTCACAAACAGCTGCAATTGAAGCAGCAATAAATTCCTGGCCTGAAGACACGTAAGTAGGAATTTTAATATTTTTTTCTTTAAGATTTTTTATTACTTGCTCTTCAAAATGTCTGCAGTAAGAAGCTTTTTCAAATGTTTTTAATCTAAAATATTTCTCATTCATGATCTATTTTGAGACTCTCAACACTGTTAGTTTCCCCTTAATTTTAAAAACTTGAGAAAGTTTTTTTAAGGTACCAGTTTTAATAATATCTCCGTATGAAATAACATTTCTTCCCTTGTTATCAATTATTTTTCCATTAAGGATGGCAAAAATATTTGTATTACTTTTATTTAGAAGATTTTTAAAATTTTTATGTACTTCTAAAAAAATTTTTACTTTACCAATTTTATAGGCCTGGTCTTTTCCAAAAATAGGTTTTTTAAATTTAATAAAATTTTCATTTAGGTTTTTCGAAAAATTTTTACCTTCGTATGGTTTAGATCTTCTTCCATAATCATCTTTGAATCTCACCAGATCTTTTTTATCCATAGGTGTTTCAAATTCAAGAGCGCTAACACCATTTTTTGATGCTCCTTTTATAGAGTGAAATAATCCTGTTCTAATCATTAATTTTGATGGAGCTGAAAAGTATTCAGAAGTTTCTTTATACAAACCCAATTGGATTTTGGCTTTTCCCTCTACAACTATAAACCCTGTTTTCTTTTTTGGATGACAATGTAAAGATGTCCTGTGATTATTATTAATTTTTAAAAATGTAACTGATAATTTATTTAAATGTCTATATATGGTGTATTCGTAACCCCAAGGTTTTATAACAACCTTATTATCATAAAAACTACTTTTTTTTCTCATTAAAAAAATCTAATGTAGCTTTCATCCAAGGACCCATATCTTTGTAATGCGCTGTTGTAATAATCTTGCTATCAACAACAGCGGGTAAATCTGTATATATTGCTCCGGCATTTACAATATCGTCCTCGAGATGATAATAACCCGCAATTTTTTTTCCTTTAACTATTTTTGCTGAAATTAATAGTTGAACACCGCTGCAAATGCAGGCGATGACTTTACCAGCTTTATGAAAATCCGAAATAAATTTTATAAATTCTTTATTTTGTCGAGTTTTCTCCAAAGCTTTTACTCCTCCTGGTAATACCAAAAGATCGTAATCATTAGTCTTAATATCTCCAATATCTTTAATTGGATAATCTTTTATTGGGGGCAAAGTTGTTCCTAAAATACCTTGAACAGGCTTGCCACCGATCAAACAAACATCGAGTTTACTTTTTTCCTCAAGTAATCGATAAAAAGGATATATAAATTCGTGATCTTGAGCTAGTGCACCACTTATAATGATGGAAGAAAACATTTTTTGATTATATTAAATTAATTTTTTAACTACAAGTTTTAACTTAATTGCTAATAATTTACTTTCTCAAAATTATGCTTTCTTTTAAGCTTATGAGAGGACATTTTTTCAATATGAGAAGCTGTTTGTTCACCAAAAGTTTTTTTAACCATTGAAAGATAATCTTGGCTTTTAAAATAGGCGTCGAAAGCTTTGTCTCTAAACTCTAGAACTTCTGAACCTTTTATATGTTCTGTTCTTAATGGCAGCGTCTGATATGAATGCTGAGAATACCCGATCCATCCTGGACCATTTTTATCATCTGGAAGGGTCCATTTTTTATTCTTTGCCATTGGATAAAGTTGTGATCCAGGATATGCCATGCCAGAATAAAAATTTGCCCATTCACTGTTTACTCTTAGAGATAAATCTAAAGTTTCTTTCATAGAGTCAAAATTATCGTCTGGAAGACCAAAAATATAATTAGCCCCAACATAAAAACCCATATCCCTTACTTTTTTCACAATTCCCTCAATATCAAAATTATCAAATCTTCCTTTAACAACACCGTCTCTCACATGTTTTGAGCTCGACTCTATACCTAGAGCTAACCATCTTATGCCGGCCTTGAGCATTTTTTTTAACATTTCATCATCATTTAAAGTATCAATTCTTGCGTATGCCCAAAAGTTTAAAACTTCACCGTATCCTGAATTTATAATTTCATCACATATACCAGTTACTTGTTTTGGATTTAATACAAACATTTCATCAGGAATTTTGATGTTTGTAATTTTATAATCTTCAACTAGAATTTTTATTTGTTTAACAATATGTTTGGGTGACCAGAATCTGATTGTGTTTCTCTCAAAAGGAGCGTTTATACAACAGAAAGTACATTTAAAAGGACATCCAAGACTTGTTTGCAATGAAGCATAACTATTTATTGTATCTAATCTGCCAAATGTATGCCAATTATGTGCTTTATACTTTTTCATATCTAATAATTTCCAAGCCTGACCTGGAAGATTTTGATCTAAATTCTCAAACATTTTTGCTGAAGGATTTGAGCAAATATTTTTGTCTTGATCAAAATACCAAAGCCCAGGTATTTTTTTTAAATCCTTACTTTTTCCCTTAAGAAAATTAATTAATTCAACTACTGTTAAAGGGCCTTCACCTTGACAAACATATGTATAAGGTTCTTCTTCCAATGTTTTTTTGGGTAAAGCTGATGCGTGTGTTCCTATTACAATAGACTTTATTTCGTTTGATGTTATTTCATTCAATTTTGAGCATGTCTTTTTTCCTCCAGGCATACATTGGGTTGATGCTGATGGTTGTTGTCCGTAAACCATAAAGATTGCTAACTTTGGATTTTTTTGTGCTATCTTCTCTGCTGTCTTTTCGTGTGTTAAATTTTCAGCTTCTGCATCCAAAATTTCCGCTTTAAAACCTTTTTTTATTAAAAAATTTGCAATTAAGGATGACCATACAGGAGGTTCGATGGCTGCATAATCATTGGCGAGGCCTTGATAAACTTCAAGCCTAGAAGGTGGTGTAATTAGTAAAGCATCAATATTAGACATAACTATTTATATATATTTATAATTCATCAGTATATCTATTTTTTCCTACTGTTTTTCTTTTTATGCTATTAAGTAAGGAGTAATAAATAAAGTTTGCACATGTTTCAATGGAAATTATTAGAAATATAAACATATTTGATTTTTTTGCTATAGTAAATATCTCTTTAAAATTATAAATAGATTGAATAAATTTGGTTATTTTAAGATCTCTTAACAAGATTTGCTTACAACAAATTCTTTTGTACCAATAAGGTATTATTCGGAGATTTTTATCTGTTTTTATTATTTTTGGATCAACTTTTTCAAGGAAATAATAAATTTCCTTAAAAAATTTTTTATCCTCGTATTTCTCTTGGGTCTTGGTACTAAATTTTTTTGTATAATTTAATAATTTATTATTATTATTCAATAATTCTTTTAATATCTCTACACATTCCTCTTTTGTTGTAAATTGTAAAAGTTCATCATCTTTATATAACAATTTATTTTGTGGAGCATATTCTGTGACACAAGCTGTGCCACAAAGACCAGATTGAATTATTCTTCCCTTTAGTTGATATTGATTTTTAAATATACTTTTTTCTGGATAATTACTTATTTTGTTCCAAGTTGTTTTAGAGAAATTGATGACAATTTTTGACTCACAGATCAAATTAACAAGTTCTTTGTCTGATATATAATTTTCAACATTATTTCCAACTACTTTCACTTTTATTCCGTTGTTCTCAATAAATTCAACAAATTTTTTTCTATCTTTATTAACTTTACCGAAAAAAAGTACATCCGTTCTCTTTTCTAATGCCATGTCTTTGTATAATGATCCATCGGACTCAACTAGCCAGTTATAAGCAGGTATACCTAACTCTTTGTATTTTAATAGTGAAATTGGATCAGTTAATACAACGTGACACGAACAGGCTGTAATTAGATTCAAATTATGTCGCTCATAATTATCTAATGTCATCATAACTTTTTTTACATTTTTAATTTTATTTATAAAATAATAATTTACGAATTTTTGATAATCTACATCAAAAAAAACGGTATCAATTTTGTTATCTATTATAAAATTATTTATTTGAGAGATGGTATTTAAATAGTTTTTTTTTACTTGATCTAAATATAAAAACTTTACTTCGTAAAAATTTGATATTTTAGAAATTATAAACTTATTCCAATCCCATTGAGCTTTAAATAAAATAAGTGCTTTTTTTTTCATTTAGTTAAAAGGTCTTGGTAGCGGGGAGTGGAGTCGAACCACCGACCTTTGGCTTATGAGTCCAACGCTCTAACCAACTGAGCTACCCCGCCATTTAGCATGATACATTTTATAATACTTTATAATAAATTATCAATTGTTTGAGCAATATACTTTGCTTTATTTTCACTTATTTTGTGGTGATTGGGTAAAACTAGATATTTATCTTCAACATAATCCATATTAGGAAAAGATTTACCTTTTATAAATTTTTTAAAAATTGAGTACTTGTCATTTCTAAAATGAACCTGGTTTGACTCAATTTTTTTTTCACGTAATTTTTTTTGAATTCTATCTTTTTCTTCTGATATTAAAGTAAATAACCAAGCGGCATGAGTTCTTTTTCCATCATCTTTATCAACACAAAAAATATTTGAATTTTTTGAAAGTATATCTTTATAAATTTTAAAAATTTTTTGCCTATGCTTGAGCAGATTATTAAATTCTTTTAAGGCTGTAAAACCTAGAGATGCTCCAAGATCTGTCATTTGATATTTGTAACCAACTTCAAAAATATCATTTTCCCATACTCCTTTTTGTTTGTCTTCTCTGCTGATACCAAACCATCTAATTCTTTTTGCTTTCTCTATAAGTTTTTTATTTTTTATACAAAGCATTCCACCGTCACCAGTTGTTATGTGTTTTATTGCCTGAAAACTAAACATTGTGAAATCGCTTATACTACCAATGGGTTTTTTTTTATAAGTAGCACCGACTGCATGGGCAGCATCTTCTATTAAAGGTATTTTGTGTTTCTTTGCTAAGCTTTGCAGTTCGTCGATATCACATGGAAGGCCACCATAATGCATACATATTATTGCTTTTGTTTTTTTTGTTAAATTTTTTTTGACACTTTCAACGCTTATGTTCATTGTTTCAATATCTATATCTGCAAATTTAATTTTTATCCCCATATATAAAAAAGGAATGTTTGTAGCTGTGCACGTATAAACTGGAGCAATAACTTCGTCACCTTTTTTTAAACCTGCTAAAATATATGCAAGGTGAAGAGCATCTGTACCGGAACCGGTTGCAATACAATGGTGTTTTTTAGCAAACATTATTTTGAATTTTTTTTCAAATTTATCTACCAATGGTCCTTGTCCTATCCAACGCCCAGATAGAACCTTTTTAACTTCTTTGAAGGATGATTTAGATATATACGGATAAAAAAGCACTGTTCCATCTTTTGGTTCCATTATGGGTAGCTCTTTAAACGACATATTATTGATTAACACGGAGTTTTAAAAATTTCAAATAATTTTTAATTTTCCTTAATTTAAAAATTTGATAATAGTGATTACTATAATTTGACTACCAAATGGAAAACGAAATTACAGTTTTATTCGTAAGTTATCACTCAGATGACATCATAGAAAAGTCAATTATGTCGATTGACAGAAATATCAAGATAATTGTAGTTGAAAATTCTCAGAATAAAATTTTAAAAAATAAACTCGAGGAAAAATACTCAAATGTAAAAGTGATCATTCCCCATAAAAATTTAGGAAATGGAGCTGGAATAAATTTTGGAATTAAACAAATTGATACGATTTACGCATTTTATCTTGATGTGGATACCAAAGTGTTTCCAGACACAATTCAAAATTTAATTTCTGCAGCTAAACAAATTAAAGAATTTTCTATACTAGCTCCTAAAATAAATAATTTCGAGTATAAGAAAGAATGTTATATGGATTTTCAAAAAAAATCTAAATATTCAAAAATGAAATTTGTAACTGGTTGTGCTCTTTTTTTTGATCTTAAAATATTTAAGGAAATAGGATTTTTTGATGAAAAAATTTTTCTCTATTATGAAGAAAATGATTTTTATGAG